>Ga0224747_10126_pt1 | contig 14383 bp, 6 predicted proteins | sample LIM_F_Water_Pos_FD_182999 | JGI IMG/M metagenome (GOLD analysis project Ga0224747, IMG submission 182999) | Enriched cells from gastrointestinal tract of the lab mouse from Pacific Northwest National Laboratory (PNNL), Richland, Washington... | ecosystem: Host-associated > Mammals > Digestive... | reverse complement strand
TTTCCATAAGGATGCCATTGATCTGGGGACAGAACTTAAGATGTGCGGTGATTATCTAAAGCTGCAGAGCGTGGGCCAGGAGTATGAGGCGGAGCTGACCCTGAATGTGGAAAAGGGGATGGAAACCTTCAAGATTCCGCCGGTAAGTATTTTGACGATTTTGGAGAACAGCTGTAAATACGGTTCCCGCCAGGACAGCCCTCTCAGAGTGGCTGTCACAGCGGAAAAGAGGAAGATGGATGGACATGAGTACGCTCATATCGCTATGTCAGACAATGGAAATGGTTTTCCGCCAGAGCTTCTGGGGAAACTGAACAATGATATGGAGTCAGTCCGAAAGGAAGGTCACGCGGGTCTTGTGAACACGATACTCCGGCTGAGGATGCTCTATGGCCAGGAGTGCCAGGCTCTGTTTTCCAACCGAAGAGGAGCCCGGGTGGAGTGGATTATTCCTGTAGGAATTTCTGATAATGGCCAGGGAACCGGGACAGGGACAGAGGAGAGGAGGGACGGGCATGAAGCTTTTGATTGTTGATGACCAGAGAGCCACCTTAAAGGGGCTGGCTGACAACATTCCATGGCAGGAGGATGGGTTCGATGTGGTGGACACGGCGGCCAATGCCATGGAGGCCAGGCTTTCCTTTGGCCGGGGCAGGCCGGAGGTGATGCTGTGTGATATCGAGATGCCTGTGGAAAATGGGATAGAATTCTGCCGGTGGGTAAGGCAGCAGGGATATGGGACCAAGATCATTTTTCTAACATGCCACGCGGACTTTCAATACGCCAGGGAGGCCATTGAGCTGGGTGCCAGTGATTATATCGTCCAGCCGGCAGCCTATGAAACCATCAGGGCTAAGGTTAAGGAGGTGGCGGAAAAACTGTGGGCTGAGGCCAGAAACCGGAAATGGCAGGACATCGGCAAAAGCTATGCCTACAATCAGAAGGAGATCGGAAGCAGCCTGTGGCACGGCTATTTGTTGGGAACGGTGAACAGCAGGGATTTCGCCTCCCTGCCGAGCATGCCGGACATGGAAGGGGAAGGGTTTCTTGTGCTGATCCAGGTTCTTAGGTGGACCGCTGCCCCCAGGCTTACGGAGGACCTTATGGCCTCGGTGTTTCAAAGCTTTGCTGAGGATATTTTCGGAGCCTTGTGTTCCTGTGTCCTCTCTTCTTATATGGAGACAAACACTTACGCTCTGCTGATACAGGCAGGGCCGGAAGTGGACATAAGCGCTGGTTTAGGCAGCCGCCTCCAGTATCTGGCAGATGCCTGTGACATGTATATGCCATGTGAGATCGCCCTGTATCCTTCCAAAGCATGTGCCATGGCCGGGATGCCAAAGGAGTGGCGGCGGCTTATCAATGCCAGGGATCAGAACATAACCGGAAAAAAGGGGGTACTTGGAGACCGGGGCCTTCCGGCGGGGAGACGGACAGACTACAGGCAGCAGGCCACGGGGTGGAAATTGATTCTGGAGGATAAGGGGCCAAAGGCCATGGAGGAGGCGGTCCGGGCCTGCCTGGACCAGCTGGCGGCTGAGGAGGATTTTACAGCAGATACTCTTGCCTGCTTTTCCATGGATTTCCATCATCTGCTGGTATACCTGTGGGAGCCCAAAAGCCGGATGGCCATGCTGCAGCAGTCAGCGGACTGGCAGCGCCTTGCCCATGAGGCCATGCGGTCTGTGGATCAGATGAAGGAGCTGATTCACCAGACCCTGGAATGCTATGCCAAAGAGTCAGATGTCAGCGAGCGGAGCGTCACGGAGCAGATCGTGGATTATATTAACGAAAACCTGTGGGGGGAGATCCGCAAGGAGGATATCACGGAGCATGTCCATTTGAACGGAGATTATATCAGCCGGATTTTTAAGAAGGAGATGGGTATCTCCATCAAGGCCTATACGATCCGCCAGAAGCTGTTGGAGGCCCAAAAACTCCTGCGCACCACTTCCCTGTCCGTGAGCAATGTGGCGGTTCAGCTGGGATATGGGAATTTCAGCCATTTTTCCGCTGCCTATAAGAGGGAGTTTGGGATTACACCTACGGAGGAGAGGGAGAAGAAAGACTATAGGGACCCATCCTGAGTCCCTCTCATTTGAATCAATATTAATATCTTCTCCGCTCCGGGGAAAGATTTCTTTGTACTATCATCTTAAAGGGATTTGTGTGGATTGTCAAGATTTTTTTTGAGATCTTCGAAAAAGATAATCAAATCCTCGTCCGTGTTTAATTGAAAAAGCCCGCGAATTGCTGAGAGATGATCTTGAGCTGTGTTGCGCTGCTGCTTTAGCTTTTCGATATAGATTAATTTCTCATTTAATTTTTGGGACAAATCGGAATAGTATTTCATGAGTCCCAGTGTTTTGGCTAATGCCTCATCGATTGCTTTCATATCAAATAATGGCAGATCACAAATATAATCACCAATTCTTGCCTTGCTGACACACATGATATTGGAAGTATTTGCTTGGCCATCTAATTTCAGGGAAACGCCATCGGATTCATATTGAGGAGTAATCGATGCGACACAGGGAAGTTTACTGGTGTCATGGGTGATTGGAATATTCATAGAACCTCCTTCTTTATTAATAAAGAAATTGTATCATAATTGGCAGAAATATACAAGGTTGGTTTAAATTCTGTTTCAATTACTATACAAAAAACGACTTTTCACCCCATAAATCCTGTGAAAAGTCGTTTTTTTGATGGAAGTGATCTGGGAAAGTCAAAAAAGTGTTAGCAAAAAGCATAAAAATTAGCGGATAATGTCGAAAAAATTATGATAATCTCATAACAGATATTTATCAATCAACCCAGACAAAGAGGAGGTTACTTCAATGTCAGAAAGAGGAGAGGTTCTGGTGGAGGTCAGGGATCTGTGCAAGAATTTCGGCGTGACGGTGGCCCTGAATCATGTGAACATGGAGATTAAGCGGGGGGAGATCCGGGGATTGATCGGGGAAAATGGTTCCGGCAAATCTACAGTCACCACCATCATCGCTGGAATCCAGCAGGCCACCAGCGGCCAGATCACCTACAAGGGAAAACCGTGGAAACCGGCCACGTCCCTGGAGGCGATCCATGGGGGCATCGGAATCATAGTTCAGGAGATGGGAACCATACCTAACATCACGGTGGCGGAAAATATGTTCTTGGGAGATTATGACCAGTTCCGGGCAGGGCCGTTTATCAACAAGGCAAAGATGACCGCTAAGGCCAACGAGGCTTTAAGGAGCCTGGGAATCGACGATATCGAGGCCGGGCGGATCACGGGAAGCTACAATATGGAGCAGCGCAAGCTCATTGAGATCGCCAAGACCATGGCCCATGAACCGGAGATGTTTGTGGTGGACGAGACTACCACGGCTCTCTCGGAGAAAGGCAGGGAGATTCTGTACCGCCTTATGCGCAAGGCGGCGGATGACAACAAGGCAGTAGTGTTCATCAGCCATGATTTAGACGAGATCATGGAGCAGTGCGACACACTGACGGTGCTGCGGGACGGGGATATTATCGGTTCCCTGGAGAAGGAGGAATATGAGCCCAACCGGATTAAACAGATGATGATCGGCCGTGATGTCCAGGGAGATTACTACCGCTCCGACATGGACGGGTATGGGGAAGAGGTGGTTTTGAAGGCAGAGAACCTGACTACCATGACAGACTTGATGTGTTTTGATATTGAGCTTCACAGAGGGGAGATCTTGGGGATCGGAGGTCTGTCAGAGTGCGGCATGCACACCCTGGGGCGGGCTCTTTATGGTCTGGAGGATATTCTCACGGGACAGGTAACCCTGACAAAGACCAACACAATAATCAAGAGCCCGGAGACCGCCTTCCAGCACGGCATGGGGTATGTGTCCAAGAACAGGGATCAGGAATCCCTGGTGATGAACGGCACCATAGGAGTCAATATTCAGAGCACCGGCTACAAGGCAAACCGGGGACTGGGGATCTTTATCTCGGGAAAGAAGGAGCGGGAGTACGCGAAGCTCCAGGTGGATTCCCTGGCCATCAAGTGCAACAGCATTTTCCAGCCGGTCAGCGCCATGTCCGGAGGCAACAAGCAGAAGGTGGTGTTCGGCAAATGGCTGGCAGCGGACGCGGATGTGCTGATTCTGGATTGTCCCACCAGAGGCGTGGACATCGGGGTGAAGGCTTCCATGTACAAGCTGATCAATGATATGAAGAAAAACGGAAAATCTGTGGTGCTGATCTCCGAGGAGCTGCCGGAGCTGTGCGGTATGTCGGACCGTCTGATCATCATGAAGGACGGAAAGATTTCCGGAGAGTTCTACAGGCAGGACGGCTTTGACAACACGGAACTGATCGACTGTATGATCTGATGATATCAAGGTCAGAAGGTCCAAAAAAGGAGGAATAAAAACATGTCGAATTCATCCGCGGCAGCTGTTTCTGAGAGAAGCCCCAGGCTGACTCTCACAGACCGCATAGATATGATAAAAAATAACCGGTATTTTCCCATAGTGTTTCCTCTTGCCATGCTGGCGGTGCTGCTTCTTTTGTTTGTGGCGCTGACAGGCGGGGAGTTTATGAAACGGAGCGTGATTCTGGGAATTTTCAATCAGAGCTTTATCACCGGAACCATGGCCACGGCGGTGGCGTTTATCTACAGCACCGGCAATGTGGATTTCTCTGTGGGCAACGCCATGGGGCTGGCCTGCGTGCTGGGAGCCTTGGCCTACCAGGCAACAGAGAGTATGGCCGCGATGGTTCTTGTTACTTTGGCAGGCGGTGTGGCGCTTATGATGTTTAACTGTACCTTGTGTGTTACCTTTCAGGTCAAGCCGGCCATGGTTGCCATTGTGGCCATGTCCATCTACAGCGCCATCTGCGTGGTATTGGTGGGGGCGGCTCCCATCGGTGTGGAGTATGAGACCAGCAAGGCGCTGGAAGGCGGTTTTCGGTACGGCTCATTCCTGCTGTATTTTGGCATGTGCCTGCTTTTGTACCACGGCACGGCCATAGGACGGAAGCTCCGGTTTATCGGGGGAAATGAGAGGTGCGCGGTCCAGACGGGGATCAACGCCGTGAAGACCCAGTACATATCCTTTTTGTTTGCCGGTGTGGGCGTGGGGCTGGCTGGAGTCTATCAGACTATCCGCACCGCCAACGTGGCTTCTACCGTGGGAACAGGAATGGGAACGGACGTGATGCTTGCCACGGTGCTGGGGGGCATGTCCATCTTTGGCGGGACAAAATCCAACTGTTTCGCGGGACTGATCGGAGCGATTACGGTGACAATATTGAATAAGGGGCTTTTGATGATCGGGGTTTCTTCTACCATGATTCAGGGAATCCGGGGAATCGTGTTTCTGCTGCTGGTGTATCTCAACAGTGAGAGACAGAAGACGCTGCCCAGCAGACAGCAGTTTTAACAAGTAAACCTCCGCGCGCCTGGCAGCGGACGCGCCCCCCCCCCATGAAAGTCTGGCGGGCGCGCTTGGAATCCCTGAACGCATGCCGCCTGTTCGGCGGCGGATTTTCAAAGGAAAACCTGCGTGCGCCCGGCAGCGGATGCGCTACTACCCACGAAAGTCTGGCGGGCACACTTGGAATCCCTGAACGCATGCCGCCTGTTCGGCGGCGGATTTTCAAAGGAAAACCTGCGTGCGCCCGGCAGCGGATGCGCTACTACCCACGAAAGTCTGGCGGGCGCGCTTGGAATCCCTGAACGCATGCCGCCTATTCGGCGGCGGATTTTCAAAGGAAAAGAATAACGGAGAGAAAAGGAGATTGATTATGAAGAGATTTGGTTGGTTGAGAAAAGCGGCGGCGGTTGGTATGGCGGGAGTTCTTTTTGTGGGTGCCGCCGGGTGTTCTGACAGTAACGGCGGCAGCCAGGGCGGAGGGGAATCCGGCTCTGGAGGGCAGGAAAAATTTAAGATCGGGGTGATCGAGGTTCAGCTGAACGACGAGAGCACCAACCGGGCCGACTGGTTTAACAATTATATCGCGCCCCAGTACAATGTGGAGTTTATGTTTTCCGAGGCGTGTACGGATTTGAACTCCTGTATGACCTTTATTGAGAACGCGGCGGACGCGGGATGTGACGGGATCATTAACTACTATGCCGTGGGAGCCAACACCCAGCAGCTGGTGGAGCTGTGCGCGGAGTATGACATGGTTTATACGGAGAACGGCGGACGGAACACGGGAAATGAGGCGGTATTCGCGGGAAATTATGAGAATTTCGCGGGGAACTTTATGGCGGACCAGCCGGCTACAGGTAAGCTGTTTAAGGATTATCTGTCAGAGACATTGGACACCAGTGTGAAGCATGGTTTTATTATAGGGACTGGCTCTGCTTACCAGGGCAATGCCCAGCAGACAGAGATTTCCGCCAATATGCTCAGCGCTGTTGAGGAAAAAATGGCGGCGAATCTGGAGGCGCAGGGCATCCATCTGGGATTTCCTGGCCTGCAGGCGGCTCTCATAAGTGCTGATCTTCCACCGCTCCAGCACGTCCAACATCTCATTGAAGGTGTCGCTGATATGGTCAAACTCCCGGCTGCCTCCCCTGGGAGCCCGGAGCCCGGTCTCTCCTCCCCGGATCCGTTCCATGGACCAAACCAGGCTGTTGAGAGGTTTGAAAAAAGTGCCTCTCAGATACAGATACGCGACCCCAAAAGAACCCAGCACCACTGCCAGCAAAAGCCAGGTTATGGTATAAAGCCATGCGGAATCATACAAAAAATCGCTGGCGCTGGCCACAGTCAAGGTAGCCAGGGTCTTTTCCGTGATCAGATATTGGCGGTTATTATTCTTTACAAAATAATACCCCTCCCTCTCTTTATACTTCATGTCATCGTCATACCCTCTGGTCCACAGCGCACTGGTCAGCAGCTGATCCCCTTTCTTAAACACCACCGACGAAGTCAGGCCGTAGTCCACCCGAACCGACGAGGAGATATCCGCCAGGTCCATAACAGCCACCCCGTAAAGGCTTTCCCGACAGCACATTCTGGCCAGATATGGACGGTTGTCCAACAGATATAAATCCCAGCCCGTATTCAAACTATCGGTCTCGCGGCATATGGCTTCAGCCGCGGCCACCATCTGCTCTCTGCGTTCCTCCGTATCGTCCTCCCACCTGATGACAGCTGTCTTAAACCCAATCCGAGGATTTAAAAATACCACCGCCCCTATGCTCTTGGCCGAATCCGCCAGATCCTGGGCCTGCTCATATTGAAGCTTCAGACGTTCCTCTGTCCCCTCCCGGTCTTTTGCCATGGCCGCGTCCATAAAGCTTTGTTCACTCCAGCAATTTACAAAGAGAAACTCCGAGGCCTTTGTCATCTGATCCTGAATGCTGGCCGCGAACACATTGAGGGCATCTGCCTGGCTCTTGGCCAGCTGGCTCTCGATCTGCTCCATGGCTGCCCGCTGGCTTAACAAAAACAGGAGACAAAAGGGAATCTGGATCAGAAGAACCATGGCCAGCAGCTTCCACTTGACAGATATTCTCTGGATTTTATTCACCATATCAGACGCCTGATTTTGTACCATAACAGTTGCCTCCGTCAGATCAAAAGCCTACCCGCACCGGCAAGTACAAGGTAGGCTTATTTATTTTCGCTTGTGATTGCTATCAATATAGGTAAGTTCAGGGACGCTTACCACCTTGCGGCACGGTTGTTTCCTGTAACATATTATAGCATACACCCTATGGCCAGACAACCCTTCTGTTTTGTCCCATGGCGAATCCCCCCAGTTGCCGCGTTACCGCAGCGGGATTTTGTCCTCACCATTTCCAAGTATCAGCCCGCTTACCTTTTCCGGCTCGATTACCCGGTCAAAACGGGTCACCTGCACATAATCCGCGGCTTCGTCAAAGGAAGTCCACAGCTGTGTACCGTTTTCCTCCAAAAAAGCGCCATCCTCATACATTACGCCGGTGAGCATTGTGGAGGCCAGAACGTCCGCCTGATCCAGATTTACCCCTTCCTTTTCTTCCAGAGCCTTGATATCCGTTCCCCCGAACACAAGCTTTGCCGTAAGAGGAGAAAGCTCCACGGATTTCACGAAAATCTCCAGGCCATTAATCTGGCACATGCGGTTCAGGTCAAAACGAATGGACTTTGCCGGGTGTACGGCAAGAGCGAAATCCCAGTTGCCTTCAATGAGAGCCTCTCCCCCCACCGCTTTTTGGCCAGGGCCCGTAAGGGCAGTAAATTTCAGGTTCATACTTAAATCCTCCCCGCTTTCTTCATGTTTGGTTCCAAAAATTTCAAAGTACCTGCTGTTTCCCGGCTCCTGCCTGCTGTTTTCAATAAATCCCCATCCCATGTAGCCAAAGGGGTCCTGCCCGCTCTGAAAATCCGCCTGCAGGGAAAGTCCCCAGTTTTCATCAATAACAAGGCCCGTATCCTCCGCCGCCACCTCAAACAGGGCATAGAAGCAGTTTGAATCCTGAATGGTCTGGACAGCGGTAATGGTAAGGCCGTTATCGGTCACGGACTGCCCTCCTTCCTGGGCCACCTGTTCCACCGCCAGCCTGTCCTGCCGCTCAGGCTCCGCGACAAAAATATCCGCCGCCTTTTCGTTCCATTTAAAGAACTCCGCCGCCACCACGGTAGTGCCCAGCAGAACCACCAGGGCTGCCGCTAAAATAACGATTGTACGGGATTTCATGGTCTTTGTTCTTGTATTTCTCATTTTTTTATCCTCCTGATTTTCCAACTGGGCAAGAGCGCTCAGCACCTCTGCCGTAAATTGTTCTTTGTCCATTTTTGTATCCTTTCATTCCCGGAAAAAAGTTCCCGGGAGCCTTTGTATGAAACGGCCGTTTTCATATTACAACAATTAGACGCAAATGGGAGGCAGAAGGTTACAGCAAAATAAAAAAATTTTCTGACCATCTCCGGGTTTTAGGCTGAACGTAGATCGCTCGGATTACCTGTCTGTCATCACCTCCCGCAAGCAACCGTCCTGGCGGCGCGCCTTTTCCGCTTCAATACGGGTTATGTACCTGTTATGCCGTATATTCAGTTGTCAAGCCGCAATGAGGGGCAAGAGGACTTGTCCCTTCAATTGCCGAAAAAGGGCAGACAAAAACAGAGCGCAGATGATTGCCGCGTCATCTGCGCCCTGAACGTATCGGTTATTCTGTTATTCAAGCCTCTGCCCCATAAGGGCAGAGATAGATCAAAAGGGACGTTTACGCATAGACGGCCTCCATAAAATTAACCGCTACGCGACAAAGAAGGATTGGGTCAGCCGGGATTGTGGCACCTGATTACCTCTGGGCGGTATTCGGTTGTATCGCTTCAGCAATCTCCAAGGCTGATGCCGCTCCTTTCCCGTCCTATCTTCTGGCCCCGTCCGGGCCGATGGTGTAACCGTCAATGGTGGTATTGACCGCCATTGAACCGTCCGAATAGAAATAGTACCATTTATCGTCAATCTGTTTCCAGCCGCCGGCAAACATCCAGCCGTTATTGTCCAGCCAGTACCATTTTTCGCCGTCTTGCAGCCAGCCGGTGGCGGGCTTGCCGTTTTTCATGTACTGCCAGGAGCCGCTGTGGTTCTGCATCCAGCCCTGGGCGGTCTGCGGGTCAATGACGATCTCCACAAACCGCCGCAGGACAGCGGCGACCTCGGCGCGGGTGGCGGTTCCTTTCGGGTCAAAGCGGTTGCCGCCTTTCCCCGCCATGATGCCCGCCTGCCGCATGGCTTTGACTTCCTTTGCCGCCCAGCCGCTGATCCGCGCGTTGTCCGCAAAGGTCACAGCTTCGTGGACAACCGGCAGCTCATAGCCCAGCTTTTTCGCGTAATTTGCCATAATGACCGCCATCTGTTCCCGCGTGATATTGGTATCCGGGGAAAAGGTGGTGGCGGAGGTGCCGTTTACAATGCCTTTTTCTGCCGCCCAGTTCACATAAGGGGCATAGTAGGCGTCCGCTTTCACATCGGTGAATTTCCCGGTTTTGTAGCTGTCCGGGTCGATGCCCGCCAGCCGCCCCAGGGCGGTGACAAACATTCCCCGCGTCATGCCGGTGTCGGGGCTGAATTGGTTGTTTCCAGTACCGGTGAGCAATCCCCGGCTGGCTACAAAGATGATGTTATCCGCAGCCCAATGGTTCTTAATGTCCGTAAAGTCCGGGGCAGGGTTCTTGTAGCCGATGCCGTAGATGCTGAAATGCCCGGTTTCAAAAACAACCGTACCCAGGTCAGGGTCATAGCTGGATTTTGTCAGCCATTCCACCCTGCCCTTGCCATCTACATAGACCGCGTAGAGATTTCCGGTCTTTTCGTCCTTTGCCGGAGCGTAAGGCAGACGGACAGCGATGATGTGGCCGTCAAAATCGGTAATCGGCGTTTCTTTTCCGCCGGAGAGATACACCAGCGACAGGTCATAGACCGGCCTTGTGCCGATGGCAGCTTTGGCTTCTTTGGATAAACCGGACGGGTCTGTCTGTTTCACCCGGAAAATAACGTCCCCGTTTGCCGATAGGGTATCCAGCCATTTCAGCAGTTTTGTGTCCATTCCTCCAACAACCACGCCCTCAATGTTGATTTCCAGCCGCTTCACCTTTTCGCGGACGAGGGTGTTCAGGGTTTGGGCGTTAATAGTTACGTTAAAAGAGTTCTGTCCTTCTTTTGGCGTGACAGGAATGACAACCGTCACGCCGTTTGCGGTATTGCCGTTCTTTTTGGCGTCGTTCTTTGCCGTGTTGATGGCAGACTGGACAGTGCCGTTATCCACCGCCGCATTGCCGCCCGCATCTGGTGTTACTGGTTTGGTCTGGCTGGTGGTAGGGATTTCCGGCTTGGTTTCGTCGGGACGCGCTACAATCGTGGAGCCGCCGCCGGAGGAACCATTGTCACCGCTGGAAGAACCGCCGCCGGACGAGGAACCTCCCCCGCTGCCGGAGCCGCCAGAGTTTCCGCCGCCGTTGCTGTCCCTTTCAAATACCGCCTTGACAGTCACATTCGCGGCAGGCATGGTAAAGCTGTTGTTATTGATTGTCACACCGCCGGAAATCACTTGCCATTCCTTGAAATGATAGCCGCTGTCCGGTGTGGCGCTCAGGGTGATTTTTGTCCCTTTCTCCGCTGATGTGGGAGAAGCGGAAGCTGTGCCGCCGGTTCCGGCCCGCACTGTCACGCTGTATCGGGTCGGCCGTGGCGGTGTGCCGCCGTCCTTTTCAAATATTGCTTTAACGGTCACATTCGCGGCAGGCATGGTAAAGCTGTTGTTATTGATTGTCACACCGCCGGAAATCACTTGCCATTCCTTAAAATGATAGCCGCTGTCCGGTGTGGCGTTCAGGGTGATTTTTGTCCCTTCCTCCGCTGATGTGGGAGAAGCGGAAGCTGTGCCGCCGGTTCCGGCCCGCACCGTTACGCTGTATCGGGTCGGCTGTGGCGGTGTGCCGCCGTCCTTTTCAAATATTGCTTTAACGGTCACATTCGCGGCAGGCATGGTAAAGCTGTTGTCGCTGATTGTCACGCCGCCGGAAATCACTTGCCATTCCTTGAAGTGATAGCCGCTGTCCGGTGTTGCGGTCAGGGTGATTATTGTACCCGCCGTGGCAGAGGCGGGAGAAGCGGAAGCTGTGCCGCCGGTCCCGGCCTGAACGGTTACACTGTACTGGACAGGCGGAGGCGGTGTACTTTCCCGCTCAAATACCGCTTTGACGGTTACATTTGTGGCGGGCATGGTAAAGCGGTTGCCGCTGATGGTCACGCCGCCGGAAATGACCTGCCATTCCTTGAACTGATAGCCGCTGTTCGGTGTTGCAATCAGGGTAATTTCTGTACCCGCCGTGGCAGAGGTTGGAGAAGCGGAAGCTGTGCCGCCTGTTCCGGCCTGAACGGTTACACTATACTGGACAGGCGGAGGCGGTGTACTTTCCCGCTCAAATACCGCTTTGACGGTTACATTTGCGGCGGGCATGGTAAAGCTGTTATTACTGATTGTCACGCCGCCGGAAATGACTTGCCATTCCTTGAAGTGATAGCCGCCGTCCGGTGTGGCGTTCAGGGTGATTTTTGTTCCTTTCCCCGCTGATGTCAGAGAAGCGGAAGCTGTGCCGCCGGTTCCGGCCAGTACTGTTATGGTATATTTGGCAGGCGGCAGGGGTTTACTGGTAATTGTCAGGGTTCCGTTCTCATAGACGATTCTGTCTTTGTAATTACCGCCCTCCGGGACTTCCGCTCCGCTGGCCGTGACCGTCACAGAGCCGGTTTTGGAGGTATCCGGGGCTTCGGCATAGGCTACGGTTGGCGGGGTTTTCAGGTTTTCACCTTGAACAAGGCCCGTGATGTTACAGTCTGCCGCGGAGAATACGGGGGCAGTTTCCCCCACATAAATCGTTTTGCTTGGGGCGGTAACTCTGATTTCCGCCTGTTCAATCACAACGGGAATCGTTGTGCTGCCAATGTATTTGCCGCCTCCCACAGCGACCACAAGCGAGTAGTCCCCTGCGTTGACGGGGGCTGTGACGCTGCTCCATGTGTAGGAAACCAGTGCGTCGGTGACAACTGTGCCGTCCAGCTTTTTGACAACCGGGGTGCCGGTATAGTTGACCGGCTGGCCGTTATACACCCGCCCGGTCACGCTGATACCGCTGATCTCTACGGGGATTTTGTCGGTGACGGTCACGGTGGCTGTCTTGGTGGCAGCGGTGTATTTGCCGTTTACAGCGTCGGTGCTGGCGGTGACGGTGATAACCGTGTCCTTTTTTGTCCCCGCCGGGATGGAGAATTTGCCGTTTGTAATCGTCTGCGGGGTTCCGCTCCCGATCTGATAGGTCAGCGTGATATTCTCAGGGATGCCCTCCTTAAAGGTCGCGTCGTGAGGGTTCTCCACCGTACAGGTCACAATGACATCTTCCCCCGCAACCTGATAGGCGGGAACGGTCAGGGAGATCTTCGGCGCGGCGGGGTTCACGGTGACGCTGGTATCAACATTCGCCGGGGTATTGTAATTTGCGGTGTCGCTGGGGGCAAAGGACACAGGGAAAGTCCCGGTTGCCGTAGGCTGTGTGTTCCCGCTGGCCCAGTGCCAGCTTCCGGCAATGGCGGCACTCCCGTTGGGGTTTGTCGCTGTACCGCCCGTTAAGGCGCTGTCGGTCAGCTTCTGGCCGTACTGGATGGCCGTGGCCGTGGGCGCGGTAAGGGTGGGTGTAGCCTTGGCAACGGTCACGGACACATTGGTGGTGGTGCTGTTGTAATTCGTGTCTGTCGGAGTGAACGTCACTTCAAATTGCGCTGTCCCGGCGTTGGGCTTGGCGGTGCTGTCTGTCCAGGCGAACGCTCCCGGAACGCTGCCTGTGCCGCCCGTCAGGGTGCTGGCGCTCAACGCCTGCCCGTAGGTGATCCCGGTGGCGGAGGGAGCGGTAGTGATGGAGCTGCTGGCCTTGGTGATCGTGCCGGTGGCATTCACTGAGGAATCCTTGGGCAGCGTGTAATTGTTCGCCTTGGCGCTGCTTTTTAGCTCTACGAGGATGGTAGCAGACTTATTCTCCCCAGCATTCGGGTCATCATAGTTGCCAAAGGCGGTGTAGTCCTGGCCGAGGGCCAGCGTTTCGCCGTTCACCAGCCCGGTAAAGGTCACACCGGACACCTCAGCCGTATGATAAGTGGGTTTATAGGGCCTTGTCTGAATGGTCGCGCCGGTGGCGGTCAAGGTGGCCTTGCTGATGGTCACGCTGGCCGGGACCGCGCCCATGGACTGGGGCAGGGTGTAGTTGGACGCCGCCCCGCCGGTGAGGGTCAGCCGGGGCAGGGTAACGCTGGTATACGTCTCTGCGTCGGAGCCGCTCAGCGTTCCGGTCAGTCCGGTGAGGTCAACGGATACATTGTCGCTGTTCAAAACTCCGTCCAGAGTCACGCCAGTGATCTGCACCGAATTGGTTCCGTCATATGTCCTATCCTTCGCCGCTGCGCCGGTGACGGTCAGCGGGGCCGGGGTGACGGTGACTTTGCCTATTACATTGAAACGTTTAACAATGGTATTATTTCCCTGATAAGAAAGGCGGGGGTACGCATCATACCAGTATTCTCCAGCTGGCAGATCAGCTGGCAGTTTGACTTCAAGCTCGCGCCCAAGATTCCAGGATTTGCCGTCAGACAGTGCCATCAGAACCCAGCAATTGTCCGCACTATCCGCCGGCTCAAGGCTGTAGCCATCCGCCAGCTCCGCCGTGCAGACCAGCGTTGCGCTCCCTGTCTTCCCGTAGGTCACAGAAAAATCGGGCGTTATGGAGATGGTCCCCACGACTGTCTCAATTTCGCATTTGTCGCAGGAACGGCGGATGATACCTGTTGCCGAGGTACACTGGTGTACCCAGCCGTGGGCCTCCGTCTTCTTCCCGCCGCACAGGGTACAGGTCTGCCAGTGGTTTGTTTC
>Ga0224747_10123_pt1 | contig 14528 bp, 13 predicted proteins | sample LIM_F_Water_Pos_FD_182999 | JGI IMG/M metagenome (GOLD analysis project Ga0224747, IMG submission 182999) | Enriched cells from gastrointestinal tract of the lab mouse from Pacific Northwest National Laboratory (PNNL), Richland, Washington... | ecosystem: Host-associated > Mammals > Digestive... | reverse complement strand
GTTTTACAAGCGCGACCGCCGTTTGTTCGGGCGCGTCGTCTGCATTAGTTTCCACGCGGGATTTACCCGCAAGCACCCCGTCCGAAAGGACTGCCGCTTTTGCCGACATTCCGCCGAGGTCGATTCCGATCACCATATTTATTTTCCTTAGTGTTTGTATACTTTCAGCCAAGAGTCGAGGCGAGCAAGAAATTCTTCATTATTGTCCGTTTTCGTCATCATATCGAGCACGCCTTCGGTATTATCCGCAAGCCCGCGCGACTGCAAACGGCGCACGCCCGAAAGTTCTTCTTCGCTTAACAGCAATTCGTCCTTTCTTGTGCCCGAACGGCGCAAATCGAACGCAGGGAATACGCGGCGTTCGGATAAATCGCGCGAAAGCACGATATCCGCATTGCCCGTTCCCTTAAACTCCTCGTACACAACGTCGTCAAGACGGCTTCCCGTATCCACCAGCACGGTAGCGAGAATGGTAAGGCTTCCCTTTCCCTCTAAATTGCGCGCCGCGCCGAAAAAGCGCTTAGGTCCGCCCAACGCATTGGGATCGAGCCCGCCCGAAAGCGTTTTACCCGAACTTTCGGCAACGATATTGTGCGCGCGGGTCAGTTTTGTAAGCGAATCGAGCAGGATAACCACGTCTTTTCCCGCTTCGGCAAGCCGCTTTGCATGCGCAAGCACAAGATCCGCCGCGCGGATATGGTGCCAAGCCCCCTCGTCGAAGGTAGAAGAAATAATTTCCGCCCCTTCCACCGTCATGCGGAAGTCGGTCACTTCTTCGGGGCGCTCGTCGATGAGCAATACAATCAGCGCGACGTTTTCCGTTTTCGCAAGCGAGCGCGCGATATCTTTTAAAAGGGAAGTTTTACCCGCTTTGGGCGGCGCGATGATCAACCCGCGCTGTCCTTTTCCTACGGGCGAAAACAGATCCAACACGCGAAGAGAAATCTCTTCTCCGCGATCGGACAAACGGAATTTTTCTTTGGGAAAATATGCGGTAAGCGCATCGAAATAAGGTCTGTTTTCGTAACTGCCGATGGGCATACCGTTTACGCTTAATAATTCGGTAAATGCGGCGGAATCGTTTTTCACGCTTGCGCGCGCATGGCATGCAATGGTGTCGCCCACGCGCAATTTATATTCCTGTATCTTATCGGAAGGAATAAACACGTCGCCGTTGGGCGTAGGCTGGCAGTTTTTTACGCGTACGAACCCGTACCCGTTCGAAGTAATATCCAACACGCCCGTATAAATGCGGTCGTCGTAAGCATTATGGCACGGTTCGGAAGTAGCAACCGTAAATTTCGTCGCTTCGGCAACAGCCGCGTCTCTTGCGCGCGAAAGCATTTTTTCGATCATTTCCAACACGGCGGGATCGATAAAATCCTGCTTGGGATGAGCGCCCTTTTTCGATTTTCCCGTTTCTATGGTAACGGGCTTGGTTTTTTCCGTAAGCACGTCGATTAGAGCGTTCATCAAATCGTCTTTTTTACGCGCGGAAGGGTGATCCACCCCTTTCATTCTTCCGAGAATCCGCAACGATCCCAAAGGAAGGGAATCCAAATATTCCAAAAGTTGTTCTTCTAAGTTCTTCTGACTCATGCTTTACACCGCTCCATTAAAATAATTTTCGTGCTTTCTTCCGAAATATCGTCGCGAAGAAGTTCCAACTCGTCTTCTTCGAGCAGCTCTACGTCTTCGTCTTCGAACCGATTCAAAAAATCGTCCGGTTTATCGACGTCGAGCGTTAATCCCTTCGTTTTATAGTGCATGGGTATTACGATGGAAGGCATAATGCGATCGACGTATTCTTTCGCCTGTTCCGCGTCTATGGTGTATTTTCCGCCTACGGGAATGAGCAAAACATGAACGGGCAACAGCGTTTCGATCAGCGAAGAAGAACATTCTTCGCCTAAATCGCCGAGATGACAGATATCCAACCCGTCCATGCGAAATTTGAAAATCAAATTATCCCCGCGCTCGCCGCCCTTTTCGCCGTCGTGATAACTTTTTATCGCGTTTACTTCCACGCCGCCGATTTCGTACATTCCTTCCTTATTTAAAAGGACGGGATTGCCGAGAACGCCCGCAACGTTGTCGTGATCGTAATGGGAATGACTCACCGTAACGGCGTCCGCGCAAACGGACGGCAGTTTAAACCCCACATTCCCGTAAGGATCGGTAACGATGGTCGTACCCGTACTCTCCGTCAAACTGAAACACGAGTGTCCCAAATAACGTATTTTCATTTTTCCTCCGATTTGATTGTTACGTAAAAATGTTGATTGCTTGCCGAAAATAGCAAATCGTAAGAAAGGCGCGCCGAAAAGCCCCTTTTCCCCCGTACGAACGAATACTCTGCGGTATATAAAGGAACTTCCCCCCCGCCGCCCTCTTCTTCTAAAATCAACGAGGTGGCCTCGCGGCGAACAAAACGCATACGTAGCGAAGCGGCGCCCTTCCGTTGCATGATCAAACAGCGCTCGTTTGCGGTAATCGAAACGGCGTCGCCTTCCTGCGTATAAGTTACGAGGTAATCGCCGCCCTCTTCCCGTACGCATGCGCGTTCCGTTCTAAATCGGGAAGTATTCCCTTCCGTACGCGTAATGATTTCCACAACGCCAGTATTCATCTATTCTATTATAAAGGATATTTGCGCGTTTGTAAATGAAAACGCGATAATATCTAAGAAATTTTATTTCTTTTTTCGATAAATCTCATGCGCCAGCCTGCCCTCTTTTAAAAGTTCGCGCATTTTATCGCCGTCGCCGTTTGCAAGCGCGTCGCGGTATTCGTTAAGGCGGGAGATCAGTCCTTCCGTCTCTTGCAAAAGCGGTTCGCGGTTATACAAATACAACTGCGACCACATTTCTTCGTCTACGCCCGCAATGCGCGTCATATCCTGAAAACTTCCGCCCGTAAACCCCGCGCAGTCTTTCGCCCGTTCGCTTTTTCCGTACGCGTTTGCCACAATGTGCGCAAGCTGAGAGGTGATAGCGATTTTCTCATCGTGCGTGCGGGCGGAACAGCGTTCGATACGCCCGAACCCCATTTCTTTGCCCAACCGTTCGATTTGCGCAAGCGCGGCGGGATCCGTTTGATCGCACACGGTTACGATCAAATTCGCGCCCGAAAAAAGGGTCGCGCTTGCCGAGCGGATACCGCTTGTTTCCTTTCCCGCCATGGGGTGCGTGCCCACGTAACGATAGTTGTGCGGTTTTGCGTAAACGACTTCTTCCAACACGCTTTTTACGCCGCAGATATCGGCGACGATCGCGCCCTTTTTAAAAACGCCCCCTTCCAGCTCTTGCACGGTAACGGCGGGCGGAAGGGCGAGGAACACGATATCCGCATCGTCGTACGTCTGCACGGCTTTATCTATCATGCCGTGAGAGAGCGCGTATTCGAGCGGCTCGCTGCTTCTGTTTTTTCCGTAAACTTTATACCCCGCTTTTTTTAAAGAGGCGCAAAGGGAAGCGCCTATGATCCCAAGCCCCGAAACGACGATTTTCATGCTTTTACCTCCCGTTACGGTAAACAGATTCGCAAAATCTTACCGTAGCCATCGCGTCCTTACCGTAGCAATCCGCGCCGATTTTTTTGGCGTATTCTTCCGTCAACACCGCGCCCCCTACGATGACCTTGCACCAAGGCGCCCTTTGGCGCAAAAGCGCGATCGTCTGTTCCATTGCGGGAACGGTGGTCGTCATCAATGCGGAAAGCCCCGCGACGGGCGCATGCAGGCGAACGACTTCATCCGCAACCGTTTCGGGCGGAACGTCTTTGCCCAAATCGCTCACCGCGAACGAATAATTTTCGAGCAGCGCTTTTACAATGTTTTTTCCGATATCGTGCACGTCTCCCTTTACCGTTGCAAGGACGATCGCGCACTTTTTTTCTTCTTTGCCGCCCGTGCGGGCAAGATATTCTTTGATTTGCGAAAACGCCCCTTTCGCCGCTTCCGCGCACATTAAAAGCTGAGGAAGATAGATACGCTTTTCTTCGAATCCCGCCCCCGCTTCGTCGAGCGCGGGCACGATCTCTTGATCGATAATTTCGAGGGGGGAAAGCGTTTTCAACAACTCTTTCGCCAACGCGCCCGCGCGTTCTTTTCTGCCCCGCAAAATTGCGCTTTTTAACGAATCCTCTTCGCCGCGCGGAGGGGCGATCTGTTCCTGCGCGCATGCAAACGCAACGTATCGGCTGCAATTTTCGTCCTTTCCGTTTAACAGCAAAAAGGCGCGGTAAGTCTTTTGGATTTCCATAGAAAGGGGATTGACGATCGCCCCTTTTAACCCGTTTTCCAACGCCAGCTGTAAAAAGGCTGCCGTCACGGTTTCGCGCGCGGGCAGCCCGAACGAAACGTTGGAAACGCCCAATACGGTATTAACGCCCAATTCGTCGCGCAAAAGTTTTAACGCGTTCAACGTAACGCGCGGCTCGCCGATCTCCGCGCTGACCGCCATGGCAAGCGGATCGAAAATCATATCCTTTTTTTCTATGCCGTATTTCTTCCCTTCCCGCAAAATGCGGCGGGCAATTTGCAGCCTTCCTTCCGCCGTTGCGGGGATTCCCTCTTCGTCTAAGGTCAGCGCGACCAAAAGCCCCCCGTATTTTTTTACCAACGGAAATACGGCGTCCATTACCGCTTGCTTTCCGTTTACCGAATTTACCATCGGCTTTCCGTTGTAGATACGCATCGCCTTTTCCAACGCGGCGGGCGAAGCGCTGTCTAACTGCAACGGAAGATCGGTCGCCGTTTGAACGGCGCTTACCGCCTGCGCAAGCAAAATCGGCTCGTCCAGCCCGGGAACGCCTACGTTTACGTCTAAAAGGTGCGCGCCTTGTTCTTCTTGCGCAACCGCTTCCCCCGCCAAATAGTCGAAATCCCGCTCGGCAAGCGCTTGTTTCAACCGCTTTTTTCCCGTGGGGTTGATTCTTTCCCCGATCAAAAGAACGTTCCCGCCGAACTCCGCCGCACGCGTATACGAACTGACGAGCGAACGGTTGCGTTCGCAAACGGGCAACGGGCGCGCCGATTTCAGCTTTTTCGCCGCCGTGCGCAAATATGCGGGCGTCGTTCCGCAGCAGCCGCCCAAAATGCGCGCGCCCTTTAACGCGCAAGCGACAAGATGATCGGAAAAAGTTTGCTCGTCTTCTCCGTAAACGGTTTTCCCGTCCTCTTCGCGCGGAAGCCCCGCGTTGGGGCGCACGATCACGGGCAGAGAGGTATATTCGTACAGTTTGGGCAACAGCGAAAGCATTTGCTCCGAGCCGAGCGAACAGTTCATGCCGAGCGCGTCTACCCGCAGCCCTTCTAACAATGCTACCATCGCGGGGATATCCGCGCCCGTCGTCAACTTGCCGTCTTTGCCGTATACGTTGGTCACGAATACGGGAAGATCGGAATTTTCCTTTGCGGCAAGGACCGCCGCCTTCGTTTCGTAACCGTCGCTCATGGTTTCGATCAAAATCGCGTCGGCTCTGTTTCCGACCAAGCGCACGGTTTGCGCAAACAGTTCGACTGCGTCTTCGAAATCGAGATCGCCGTACGGCTTTAACAATTTACCCGAAGGACCGATATCGAAAAGGATATACCCCTTTCCCGCCTCGTTCACGGCGCGGCGGGCGCAATTCAGCGCGCCGTCGATCACGTGCTCTAATTCCGCGCGATCGAACTTTAACGCGTTCGCCCCGAACGTGTTCGTCGTAACCGCCTGCGCGCCCGCGTTTAAATAAGCACGGTGAATTTCCGTTACCGTTTCCGCATGCGACAAATTCCACCGCTCCGGCTGTTCGCCTGCGGGAAGCCCGCGCGATTGCAACATCGTGCCCATTCCCCCGTCCAGTAAAAACAGTCCGCTTTTTATTTTCGATAAGATATGTTCTTTTTCCATTTTTTCACCGCAGCGCTTGCAATATCGCTTCCCATTTTCCCAGCTAACAAACAATCCTTTCTATTCTCGACAAGATATATTCTTGTTTCATTATTTCACCGCAACGCTTACAATATTGCCCCCATTTTTCAAACCAACAAAAAATTCTTTCTATTTTCAATAGATATTTTTTTTATCGTGAACGGAAATTGCAATCCGTTTTTTCACACGCGGCGCACCCTTTTATGCCGCTTTTGCAGGGAATACTTCCCATCCCCACGACTGCCGTAACCGACTTCGAGGGCGACATCAACAGCGAGTCGTTTAGCGTTACGCCTATTTTTTCGGGCGAAAGCGCTTGAAAAAATTCCCGCTGCGCGCTTAACGGAAAATCTCCGTACCCGCAGGAAAAGCGCGGGCGCAAATAGTACCCCTTATACTTTTTTTGCAGATCGCCGCAAAACCGATCGCAAAGTGATTCGGCATACGCCGCCCCGATTGCCTGCAACAGAGCGCATTTCAGCGAATGTGTTCTGCCGTATTTTACAAGCAGACGGTCAATCCCCAAGCCGACCGTCGCGCAAAAGAGCACGGCGCGCTCGCACCCGAATAAATTGCGTTTTAAATCTTCACTGTTCGTACGAATGCAAGAAAGACGCAATTCTTCCCCGCCGCGCACGATTTCCGCTTCCGTATAACGTACGGCGGGCGTTAGCGCTTGTTCCGCCTCTGCGCGCGCTTCTTCCAAAACGCGTAGCGTTTCCCCATCCGCTTCCGCGCCGCGCATACCGAGATAGCGCAGTGCTTCCGTAACGGAAAAATCGATTTTTTCGTAATATGCCGTATCGATCATTTTCCTACGATCTCGCTTAACAAGTTGCAAAGCGCGGCGGCGACCTGCGGTTTGTTCATGGAATACACGTGCACTGCGGGAATGCCGTTTGCATATAAATCGATGATCTGTTCCGCCGCGTATACGATACCCGCTTGCGTCATTGCCGCGGGATCGTCGCCGTAACGGTCTACGATCCGCTTAAACCGTTCGGGAAGATACGTTCCCGAAAGGGCGCAGATACGCGCAATCTGCGCGGCGTTGGTAACGGGCATAACGCCCGCAATTACGGGAACGGTAATTCCCGCTTCCCGAATGCGGTATAAAAAGTTGTACAGCACGTTGTTATCGAAAAACATTTGCGTGGTCAAAAAGTCTAAACCCGCGTCTACCTTCTTTTTTAAATAGCGCACGTCGTCGCCGCGCGTGTGCGATTCGATATGCCCCTCGGGATAGCACGCGCCCCCGATGCAAAATCCGCCCTCTGCCCGAATGCGTTCCACCAAATCGGAAGCGTGCAAAAAAGCGCGGGAAACGCTTTCCCCCTCGGCGGGAATATCCCCGCGAAGCGCCATAATATTTTCCACCCCCGCCCCTTTCATGCGCGAAAGCAGCGAAGCGATCTTCTCTTCGGTAGAATTTACGCACGTTAAATGTGCCAACGGCGTTACCCCCAACGAGGAAATGCGCGTTGCCACTTCTAACGTGTAATCGCTTGTCGTACCCGCCGCTCCGAACGTGACCGACATAAAATCGGGGCGAAGCGCGCAAATTTCTTCCACCGCTTTTCCTACGGAAGCAAATCCGCTTTGCGTTTTGGGCGGAAATACTTCGAAGGAAAGCATCGGCTTTCCCTTCTTTAATAATTGCGAAATTTTCATAACAGTTCCCTTACAGGTAATTCATATACCCGCCGTTCTCTTTCAGTTTTTTGCGCCGCAGTTTATAATCGGGCAGAACGCTTTCCACCCGTTTCCAAAACATTGCGCTGTGGTTAAAAATTTGCGTATGACACAGTTCGTGCACGCAAACGTATTCGGCAAGTTCGACAGAAAGAAACGCGTTGCGAAAGGAATAAGAAAGCGTTCCTTTGCGGCTGCACGAGCCCCACCTGCCGCGCGCAGAAGATACGCGCACGCGCTCGTACAAAAACCCGTACGCGTTTGCGATTTGTTCCGTCATATTTCCCATGACTTGAAAAGTCAGTTTTTTCAAAAGGCGGCAAAACGCCTCTTCTCTGTTTTCTGCGGGAAGATAAATGCGCCCGCCTTCTACGGCAGGCTTGCCTGTATCTACGACGTACTCTTTTCCGAACAGCGAAACGCGGCTTCCCTGCATGCAATCGAGCGGGGGCGCAGAGCGCTCTTGCAAACGCTTTTCGATCCAGTTTAAGTGCTTTGCTACAAACGCTTCGATCTTATCGGCGGGATAACCGACGGGCGCGCGCACGACCGCTTCCCCCGCGCGCGTTACGGTTAGGGAAAGGGATTTGCGTTTTCCCCGTACGATGCGATATTCCATACCGTGATCCCCCTGCGTTTCCGTTACGAATCATTATACCATAACGCGGCTGTTTTTACAAGAAAATCGCCCGCGCTTTCCTGCGCTTCGCCCGTTTTTCTTGACATTTTTTGCGTTTGCGCTATACTGTAAAATATGAACAGCTACACGCCGAAAATTTACCGCGCGCACGAAAAGGGCATTTGCGTAAACGCGCCCGCTTCCAAAAGCATTACCAACCGCGCGTTTTTGCTTGCCGCGCTCTCTTCGAAAACCGTCCGCTTAACGGGCGGCGCGCTCGGCGAGGATACCCGCGCGTTTGCGGAATGTCTGCAAGCGCTCGGCATTCGCATCGACGAGGAAGAAAACGCCTTTACCGTTTACGGTTGCGGCGGGGATATCCCCGTAAAAAACGCCGCGTTAAACGTGCGCAGCGCGGGAACCGCCGCCCGCTTTTTGACGGTCGCGCTCGCCTTTTGCGGCGGCGATTATACGCTCGACTCTTCCGAACAAATGAGAAAACGCCCCATGAAAGAACTGCTCGATCTGCTGCGGGGAGCGGGCGTTTCCGTAACCTGTTTGCGCGAGCAAGACCGCTTTCCCTTTCGCCTTCGCTCGCAAGGCTTTCAAGCGGATTGCGTTACGGTGAATACCGATAAAAGTTCGCAATTTGCAAGCGCGCTGCTTCTTTCGGCAGGCGTAAGAAAAAAGCCGCTTACCGTTGCTTTAACGGGCGCGCGCACGCAGGGCAGTTATTTGGGCATTACGCTGAATATGCTGAAAGCCTTTCATATCCCCTTTCAAAAAAAAGATAACGCGATCACCGTGTTCCCCGCGCAAGATCCGCCTGCGGAATACGCGATCGAGCCGGACGTTTCGGGCGCGTGTTATTTTTACGCTTTATCCCTTTTGTGCGGCGAAACGGTTACGGTTGCGGGCGTGCGGCAAAACAGCATGCAGGGAGATATGCAGTTCCTCGAACTGTTAAAAGAAAAAGGCGTGCGCTTTTTTCAAACACCCAAAGGACTTACGGCGGACGGAAGCGAAATTTCTTCTTATACGGGATTCGACGCCGTTTTTACCGATTTTTCCGACCAAACGATGACGGCGGCGGTGCTTGCGGCGTTTGCCGAAACCCCTTCCGTATTGCGCAAAGTCGGGCATATTCGCTTGCAGGAATGCGACAGGATTGCCGCCATCTGCGAAAATTTGAACGCACTCGGAGCGCACGCATATTCGGACGGGGAAAACATATTTATTACCCCTGCGCCCCTGCACAAAGGAAAGGTAGATCCGCACGGCGATCACCGCGTTGCCATGGCGTTTGCGCTTGCGGGACTGAAAACGGGCTTTGTAACCGTAGAAGATCCCCTTTGCTGCCGCAAGACGTTCGAAAACTATTTTGATATTTTAGAAGAAATTACAAGGTGAACGATGAAAGAGAAACTCGAAATTCCCCACCGTAACAGGAAGGTGCTCGGCACGCTGTACGCGCCCGAACAGGAAAAATTTCCGCTCGTTATATTTAGCCACGGCTATAACGGGCACGAGTCCGATTTTTCCCGTATGGCGGAAGCATTGACCGCACGCGGGATCGGCGCGTTTTGCTTTACCTTTTGCGGCGGAAGCACGCGGGATGCAAGCGGATTCCCCACAACGGAAATGACCCTTTTTACCGAAAAGGAAGATTTGCTTGCCGCAGTGAATGAACTGAAAAACAGACAAAACGTTGCCGAACTCTTTTTGTTCGGCGCAAGCATGGGCGGCGCAGTCAGCGCGCTTTTAGCGGAAGAAATCCCCCGATCGATAAACGGGCTGATCTTACTATTCCCCGCCCTGTGCATTGCGGACGATTGGAACAAACGCTTTCCGAATGCCGCGGACATTCCCGAACGCCTCGATCACTGGGGCATGGAATTGGGGCGTAATTTCTTTTTAACTGCCCGCGCAATCGACTTTGCCGCGCCGAAAACGTTTGAAAAACCCGTTATGATCTTACACGGAAAACAAGATGCGATCGTTCCCTTTCGCTACGCTGAACGTGCGTCTGAAAATTACCCGAATGCGGAATTGCATTATTTTACGAACGAAGGGCACGGGTTTTCCGAAGAGGGAAACGAAAAAGTTTTTCGGTTGCTTCTTTCCTTTCTTAAAAAGTGTACGAAATAAACCAAGCCCCGCTTAATTTAAAGCGGGGCTTGTTATGTACAATATGCTAAAATAAACGACCGTTTTATAAATATAATTATTTCGTGCCGAATAATCTGTCGCCGGCGTCGCCTAACCCGGGCAGAATGTATCCGTTTTCGTTTAAACATCTGTCTAACGTCGAAACGTAAACGGGCACGTCGGGATGCGCTTTTGCCACCTTTTCCACCCCTTCGGGCGCGCCGATAATGGACATCAGCTTAATTTTTTTGCAGCCGCGCGCCTTCAACGCGGTAATCGCGTCGCAAGCGGAACCGCCCGTTGCAAGCATAGGATCGACGACAAACACCGTTTTTTCTTCCGTTCCTTCGGGAAGTTTAAAATAGTATTCGTGCGGTTCTAACGTTTCTTCGTCGCGATACATGCCGATATGCCCCACTTTTGCCGTGGGAAACAGCGTGTGAACGCCGTTCACCATACCTAACCCCGCGCGCAGAATGGGCACGATGACTACGCTCTGTTCGGGCACCTTATACTGCGTAGTAACTTCTAACGGCGTTTTTACCTGAACGGGCACCGTTTCTACGTCGCGCATACTCTCGTACGTCATCAGGGTGGTGATTTCCTCGATCAGTTCGCGAAACTCTTTCATCCCCGTTTTTTCGTCGCGCAAAATCGCTACCTTATGGCGGATGAGCGGGTGATCGAAAATAAATACGTTATTCAGCTTTGTCATGTTCCTCTTCCTCCTCTTGCGTTTCTTTATTATCTTCTGCATTTTCTTCCGTGCTCGCCGCGACCGCTTCCGTCGATTGTACCGCCGCGGGCTTTTCCTTTTTCCAAGGCTTTAAAATCAAATTGGTGACGATGCCCAAAATCAGCGCCGTCGCAACGGACGTTACGTGCACTTTTCCGAAGTTCAAAACAAGTCCGCCCACGCCTGCGATCAAAATCGCGCTTACGACGAACAGATTGCGGTTTTCGTTTAAGTCTACGGGTTGCAGCATTTTTAAACCGCTTACCGCGATAAAGCCGTATAATGCAAGGCAAACGCCCCCCATTACGCAGGAAGGAATGGTGTTGATAAATGCCACAACGGGGCTTACGAAGGAAACGATGATCGCAAGGATCGCCGCCGCCATAATGGTGATGACCGAAGCATTGCGTGTGATCGCTACGCAGCCGACCGATTCGCCGTAAGTGGTATTCGGACAGCCGCCGAAAAATCCCCCCACCAAACTGCCCACGCCGTCGCCGAGCAAGGTGCGGTGAAGTCCGGGGTCGGTGATCAAATCTTTTTCGATGATCGAGCCGATATTTTTATGATCGGCAATATGTTCCGCCAAAACGACGAACGCGACGGGCGCGTAAGCGATGAATACGGTTAAAAATTCCTGCCCGCTTAGATCCCACCCGTGCAAAAAGGTGAATTTGGGATAATCCAAAAAGCTGGTAAACGAAAGGTCGGAAAAGTTGTTTACGAGCGCGGAATAGTCGACGATCTTCAAATAATCCGCCTTTGCCGCATGCCCGATTCCCGTAAACACGGAAGCGAGCGCGTACCCCGCTACAATACCGATGACGAAAGGCACAAGGCGCATCGTCTTTGTTCCCTTTACCGAACAGATCACGACGACGAAGAAGGTGACGATCCCGCACAAAATCGCAATCAAATTATCGGGATTGCCCGTAGCGGAAGCCTTCATTACGTCGCCGACAGCGTTCCCCGCAAGGGAAAGCCCGATCAACGCGACGGTCGGCCCGATAATTACGGGCGGAAGCAATTTGTTTACCCACGCGGAACCGACGAACATAATGACAAGGGCGATCGCAACGTATACAAGCCCCGCAATGACCGTACCCATAATAATGCCCCAATACCCGCAGGTGACCGCCGTGGTAAGCGAACTTAAAAAGGCGAACGAACTGCCGAGGAATACGGGACTTTTCCGCTTGGTAAACAGCAGATACACAAGGGTGCCCACGCCCGCGCCGAACAGGGCGGCTGCGGGGTCCAAACGAATATCGAGCCCCTGCGCCGCTGCCGCGCCGTTGACGATAACAGGCACGACGATGGTCGCCGTGATGATCGCCAAAAGCTGCTGAATCGCGAACAGCACAAGCTGCCCTGCTTTGGGTCTGTCGTTTACGCCGTAAATCATTTGCATAACAAACTCTCACTTTTGTATTTTATTTCAACGGAAAATTCCGCCGATTGCCTAAGTACCCGCCCCGATAAAAAGGACGCAATGCGCGCCCGACCGAAAACGGTCGGGCGCTGAACGATCATTGAATGGATTTTTTAAGAATATCGAACATATCGTCCGAAATAACGTGTTCGATACGGCAAGCGTTTGCTTCCGCCAAAGCGCGATCCGCACCCAAATTCATTAAAACTTCGGTGATCACGCGGTGACGGTCGTAAATATCGTCCGCCTTTTTCTGCCCGACAGCGGTAAGCGAAATATCGCCTGCTCCGTCGATTGCGATAAAACCTTTTTTTACAAGAAGATTCACCGCGCGAGAAACGCTCGATTTCGCATAGCCCAATTCTTCCACTACGTCGACAGAGCGCACGTTCGCCTTACGCTGTTTCAGCAATAAAATTGTTTCTAAATACATTTCTTCCGATTCGTGCGTTCTCATTTCGGCTTATCCTTAAAATTCGCGAAATTTATCTTGCTTATTATAATACATAATTCTCCGTTTGTAAAGCCTTTGGGGGAAATTTATTCCTCGCAATACAGATATAAAAATTCGCAAACGCGCGCGCTTGCCTCTCCTTCGTTCCCCTCGAACCGAACGGAAACGACCGTGCGCCGTTCGCCGTTGGCGGTTTTCTCCCTTGCCGCGCGGGAAATCAGCGCATCGGGCAATAAAAATTCTTTGCGGTATAAGCGTTCGTCGAAAGCTGCAAGCCTTCCGTCGAACAGCGTTTCGCCGCCCGCCGTAATTTTAAGCGGTTTTCCCCCGTCTTCGCCGCAAAGACAAACGGAAAGAACATTCTTTTTGTCCCTTTCCACCGCGATATCGTAACAAAAGTATCCTCCCGCCTTTGCACAGCGATACGTTCCGTCCGAAGTAACGCTTTCGCAGCCGACCGCCTGCATTTCGTGAAGGGGATCGTTTTCGTACTGACCGTACCCCGCTTGTACCGCGTCGCATACCGTGCGCGATTGCGCTTCTTCCGCCCGGCGTTCCCCCTCGCACAAATACCAATAGATCGCATACCGTTCGCGGTAACGGCGGTAATGCAGCCCGAAAATAAGAGGAATATCCCCCGCCGTAAAATGCAGCGTTTCCCCTTCGCGAACGAAGCCTTTTTCCGGCGCGCGCAAAAACGCCGATAAATCGGAAAAATATATGCGTTCCGTTTGAACCAGCTTGCGCGCGGGAATGGTAACGTCTACTCCCGTGACCGTAGTTTTCATATCCTCCCGCCCCAAATCGGCGCTTAAAACTTTGCCGCCGTACAAAAACGCGTAAGCGTCGGCATCCGGCAATTTTTCGGCAGTCACCGAACAGGGGAACGCAAGGCAGATTTCATCCCCCGCACGCGCGCGAAGGCATATAAATTCCCCGTCTTCCCGTACGGAAACCTGCGCCCCGTTTTGCAACACGGAAAAGCCTTTTTTCGCCCAATCGGGAATGCGGAAGCATAGTGTAACGGGATTTTTCGCCCGTTCGAGTTTGAACACCGCCTGTTCCGAAAAGGGAAAATCGCTTTGTTGGGTAAGAAGCAAATCGCGTTCCTTCCAATGCAGGCGCGAAGCGCAGTACCCCGCAACGTAAACGGTATCTTCCCCGTAATAATAAAGGCTGTCGCCCAATTTGGTAAAACTTTCCATGCCGCTGCCCGTACAGCACCAAAATTTATGATACCGTTCGCCGAACACCTTAAAATATCCGCTCGCCATCGGCTGAAAATAAGTCGTCATGCCCGTTTCGGGATTCTGCGAAGAGAGAATACTGTTAAAATACGCGTTTTCGTAATAGTCGATATACTGCTTTTTTCCCGTTACGCAATAAAGCCCGCGCGCAAGTTTCAGCATGTTGTATACGTTGCACGTTTCGCAGTTGCAATTTGTCCGTTCCCCGTCGAGCACGCGGTCGCGCCCGAAATGCTCCCATTCGGAATTGCCGCCCGTCGCGTACGTATGCCGCTCCGTTACCGT
>Ga0224747_10122_pt1 | contig 14564 bp, 13 predicted proteins | sample LIM_F_Water_Pos_FD_182999 | JGI IMG/M metagenome (GOLD analysis project Ga0224747, IMG submission 182999) | Enriched cells from gastrointestinal tract of the lab mouse from Pacific Northwest National Laboratory (PNNL), Richland, Washington... | ecosystem: Host-associated > Mammals > Digestive... | reverse complement strand
GATCCTGGCATGGATGGTTTCAACATCCTTGACAATCTCGCATTCTGAATACTGGTGCAGCTCCGCTTTTTTTCCATGTAGGCCCATCAGCTTTGCCACAAAAAGTATCTGTCCTGCAGCGGTTGTTACTTCCACCCGCATACCCGAATAAATATCGAGTTCTTCTGTGCCATTTGTATCTTTATCCTCTTGAGGTGGCCGTTCTTTTGCCCTTTTTCTGAAAAGCTCCAATAAGCTCACAATATACCTCCCATATGAATTGATATTTTGATGTCAGTCAGACTACCTTTTTTCCCACAACTGTTTCAGCCTTTCATCGGCCCAAACGACCCGGTTCCGGCCGTTTTTCTTTGCATCGTACAGCATGGTGTCCGCGATTTTTAAGTAAAAATCATAGGCGCTTTCCGTATCAGGAACAATCGTGACCCCTCCGACACTGACCGTGACCCATTCAGCCACAGACGGATCATGGGGGATGTGCAGGTTTTCTACTGCCTGTCGGATTTTCTTCAAGTGTTCAAAAATCTGCTGCGAACTGTCGCCCAGGGACAATGCCACAAATTCCTCGCCGCCATAGCGGGCAAGAAAATCCGTACTGCGTTTCAAATAGGACGCCGCTGTCTGAGCAACGGAAGCGATCACCCTATCTCCGGCAGGATGGCCAAAGGTATCGTTATACACTTTGAAGCGGTCAATATCAAACATACAGATGGAGAACGGAACGTGCAGGCGGATCGCTTCTCTCCATTTTGTCGCGCTGTATTGTTCATACCGACGCCGGTTGGCAATTCCTGTCAGTTGGTCGGTCATGGATTGCTGCTCAATCTGTCTGCGATATTTGTAGAGTTTGATATGTGTGTTGACCCTTGCCTTAACGATCAGGGGAATGTATGGCTTTGTAATATAATCCACGGCTCCTAAAACAAGTCCACGCTGCTCATTCGTCACATCTGCAAGGCTGGTAATCAAGATGACCGGGATGCTTTGAGTCACGATTTGCTCCTGCAACATTTTCAGCAGCGTAAAACCGTCCATTCCAGGCATCACGACATCCAGCAGAATGAGGGAAAAATCCCCCTCGCTCACTAAACGCAGCCCGTCCTCCGCAGTTTGTGCGACGGTAATATCATACTCATCTTCTATAATTGACTTTAGCTGTGCTGCCTGCACAATGCTGTCGTCCACGATCAATATTTTTTCCATACTCATATCCCTCACCATATTTAACTCAAGCTGCCTATTAACAACTTAATTTTTGTTATGTTGTATTAGAGTGAAGCCCAACCGCCCCAATTTCACTGTAAGGACGCAGAGAATCTGAAAAAAGGCGCAAAAAAAGACAGGCGAGATAAATATAGAGAGCATCCCGTCAGTTTCTTCATGCCTAAGTTGTAAAAGGACTTGTCAGAAAGCCGTTTTTCCTGTATAATGCGATATGTATATTGACCTGTTGCGGTCTAAACAACAACATAACAAAAATTATGTTGTAAGGATCAGACCCAGCCGTTCCATCTGTCGGGCGTGAACAAAACCGCTCTCTGCGGTATAAATGCGGGTGGTGCTGACATTGGAATGGCCCAGAATATCCGCCAGCCGGGACAAATCCTTTTCCAGCGAGTAATACGTCCGGGCGAACAGATGCCGCAGGTTGTGGGGGAACACCTTGTCTGGCTCAACCCCGGCGCTTTCACACAGAGCCTTCATATCCCGCCAGATATTGGAGCGGTCAAGGGGTTTGCCCGTCCGCGTCACAAACACCGATCCGTCGGTGATTTTTTGTTTTTTCAGATACTTTTTCAGCAGCCCGCACAGCTTCCCAGGCAGAAAGACAGTTCGCCGTTTTCCCTTGTTCGTGACCACTGTACGGCCCAGGGTCACAGCGTCCACGGTGATAAATCGGAGTTCTGATACCCGGATGCCTGTGGCGCAAATTGTTTGAAGGAGCAGGGACAGCCGTTCATTTCCCTGCCGCTGGGCCGCGTTCACCAAACGGACATATTCAGCGCGGGTCATTTCCCGGCTTTCATCACAGAAAAGGGGACGCTGTACTTTCAGCGGCCTGACAGACAGCTTCGGCCAGTCCATGAACTGGAAAAAACTGTTGACCGCTGCCAGCATGGAATTGACTGTGGCTGGGGTATAGGTATCAGCCAGATGCTCTTTCCACGCAATCACGGCCACCTTTGTGACGGCTTTCCCATTCAGAAACAACATGAAATCGTTAAGGTCATGAACATATTTCTTTACAGTGTTCTTGGCTCTCTCTTGTTCCTGGAGGTGCGCCGCATATTGGGAAATGTGGTCGGCGGTAATTGTGAAAGCTGCTTCCTGGCTGAACATGGCAATAATCTCCTTTGTATTCGATGCAGATAGTTTTCCGAATAGAAAGAAGGTTATTCCAAAGTTAGTGAATGTTCACCCCCCTTAGCGCCAAAAAAATTTGAGAACCGAGCGTGCCTTTAACCGGTATGATAGTGAACGTTCATTATCAAACTACTAAAAATGAACCGCCTCCAGCGGCACATTTTCATTTTCGTCTTGATTTTTTAGGCTTCTCCGGTTTCAAATAGCCGCTCAGTCCAGTGGTTAACAACTGAAACACAGTGTCCTCGGTTTCCTGATTGTCTGGAAGCGTCCCTTCCACCACATACTTTGCGTACATAACAGTGGATGTGAGGACGTGGAGCCACAATAAATCTTGATTGATTTTGTCCAGGCTTGGAAATACCTTTTTGAAAACGTCAACCATTCCAATAAACGTCTTGAAATAGGTCACATCCCGGCTCTTGTCATACTGGGGGAAAAACGTACTGTCCCGAAAGCGGTGATAAAAAACTGTTTCGTCCGGGCGGGATGTCCAAAACCGAAAATAGGGCACCCACAGCGCCTTTACCGCACCCATAGGGTCAGTGAGCATAAGCAGCGGGTTGAATTTCAAATGTTCAAAGATTGCCGCCGCCTGCTTGTCCACATAAGTGAAGCACTCCACCAGCAGTTGATCCTTGCCGTCAAAGTGGCGGTAAATCGCTCCTGATGAAATCCCCGCCAGCTCGCTGACGTTCTGGATGCGCACCCCTTCCAGGCCATACTGCCGTACAGCCTTGATTGCGGCAACGATGATCCGGGTCTTGGTATCATCCAGTGTAATCACTTCCCCCCTGCAATAACCACTTCTCCTGTCACCTATTCACAGAGGTATTATATACTAAAGCGCAGCTTTTGACAATACTCTTTTCTCGCTGCTACCAAGAATGCTTTCTTTCAAGACCTTTCCCGCCTTAAACACCGGAACGCTCTGCGCCGGAATTTCCACAGTCTCCTTGGTTTGCGGATTGCGGCCTGTTCTGGCGGCCCGGTGCTTCACCTCAAAAGTGCCAAAGCCAGTCAGTTTTATTTTGTCATCCTTTTGCAAAGCCTCTGTGATTGCAGACAGCATACCATCCAAGGCAATACCGCAGTCCTTTTTTGCCATCCCGGTCTTGCCCGCCATACGTTCGATCAATTCCTGCTTATTCATATTTTCCTCCTATTCTGGCAAAGAGTACCCCTTTGCCAATAACATTGTGTGTGTCCAATCAAGTAAAAGACTGGACAAATCTGCATTATATAGTTGAACATCAGGAGTGTCAATAAATTTATGTATTGGAAAGCATCAAGGCAGCGTCAAAGACACAGACTTTTGGCGTGTCGATGAAGACGCTGTTCAGAATTGCGGATGCGCTCGAAGTTCCCGTTTCAAAGCTGCTTGAGGAATGAAAAAAGCCGCCCTGTCCTGGGTCTGGCCATGGATAACAATATCAGAAAGAGTATTTCTGCGCTTTCTCCTGGGCGGCAAAGAGCCGGTTCATATCGGCGGTGATACTGCCAGCCATCACCTGCAGAAAGTCGCGCTCGGTGGTGGAGGCGAGGATGGCCCGGTCAATGTCGGCCCGGATGGTGCCCCGGTGGGTGGGCTTGCCGTTCTGCTCGGCCTGCCATTCTGCGTAGTTTTTGGCCCGCCCGCCGGGGTTCTCTATCACAGAAATAGCGTACTCCCGGCAAAGCCGGTCTGACACCTCACGCATACGGGCGTAATCGGCAGGAGAATTGTAGAATTTATATGTGAAACATATTTTTCTTTTAAATCTCCTGTTTTCACCCATGGAATAGTTCCATTTTCATAATACTTCGCCTGTCTTTTATCTGGTGTTCCACCAGAAGATATTGTAAAAATGTCCCCCAATCTCGCCATCACACCATCCCCTCCAATTCCTCCAGTCCCTTCTGAATCTCGGCTTCCAGCTGGCGCAGCTGGACGAAAATCTCGCTGGTGGGCGGGTACTCCACGGGGACATACTCGGTCTTTTTGTACTTGTTGATGGACAGATCGTAGCCATTCTCCACAATCTCCTCCCTGGGCACCAGGAAGGACTGCTCGGTGCGCTCCCGGCCAGGTCATGGAACCGGGCGACGATATCGGGGATGTCGTTTTCCGCCACGGGGGACCGCTTATCATCCAGGGAGAAGCCGTCCGCCCGCATATCGTAGAACCACACCTTGTCCGTTCCGCCGTGGCCGGTTTTGGTGAAGATGAGTACCCCGGTGGACACCCCGGCGTAGGGCTTGAACACCCCCGAGGGCATGGAGATAACCGCCTCCAGACGGTGGTTGTCCACCAGCTCCCGGCGGATATCCCGGTGGGCCTTGGAGGACCCGAACAGCACGCCGTCCGGAACGATACAGGCGCACCGCCCGCCCACCTTGAGCATTTTCAAAAACAGGGCCAAAAACAGCAGTTCAGTCTTCTTGGTTTTGCACAGCTTCAGCAGGTCGGCGGACACGATATCCGCGTCCAGGCTGCCCTTGAAGGGGGGATTGGCCAGGATGAGGGAGTACTTTTCACGGTCCGGGTTCTGGTCGGACAGGCTGTCCCGGTACTCGATGGTGGGGTTGTCCACCCCGTGAGTCATCATGTTCATGGCCCCGATGCGTAGCATGGTGCGGTCCATGTCGAAGCCGTGGAACATGGCGTTCATGTAGTGGGCTTTCTTCTCCCGGTTGAAGAAGATTTCCTCCTTGCGGTTGGCTTTCAGGTACTCCCCAGCCGCCACCAGAAAGCCCGACGTACCGCAGGCCGGGTCGCAGATGACCTCGTCTGGACCGGGGGCCATCAGCTCCACCATCATTTTTATGATATGCCGGGGCGTGCGGAACTGGCCGTTCACCCCGGCGGTGGCGATTTTGGACAGAAGGAACTCATACACGTCTCCCCGCACGTCGCCGTCCCGGAGCTGGGCCATCTGGGCGTAGATCTCGTCCAGGGCGGTGACAACCTTGTCCAGCATCAGCGGTGTGGGGATTTTGAAGATGGCGTCGTCCATGTACTTGGCGTAGGCGCTGCCCTTGTCCCCGTGGAGGTTCTTGATGAAGGGGAACACCTGCTCCTGCACCACGGTGTACATCTTCCCGGCGGGGAAGTCGTGGAATACCGACCACTTGAGCTGATTGCCCGGGACAGTCCGCTCCCCAATTTGGACCTCCTCCCCGAACATACTCTTGTAGGGCAAGCCCAGCATGGCGCTCTCCTTGGCGCGCAGATTGTCTGTCTCATCCAGATCGTGGATGAACATCAGGTAGGTCATCTGCTCCACCACGTCCAGAGGGTTGGTAATGCCGCCCGTCCAGAAGATCTCCCAGAGGGCGTTGATCTTGTTTTTCAGTTCGCCTGTAATCATAGCGGTTCTCTCTTTCTGGTTTTTATGATTGATCACCGGATATCCGGATTTGTCTGGTAGGTCTGCTTCGGGCTTTTGGGCCGGTCCGGGAGGGTCATCAAAATCATCCCGGATTTCACCAGCGGCTCCAGGTAGCGCCGGGTAGCGTACTGACCGGAGGCAATCCCCAAAAAACGCACAATTTCCTTTCGCGTGCGGGGCGTCCTGCAAAAGTCAAGCAGTCCGCGGTCGTCCAAGGGCAGTTTTTCAGCGGAAAGCGCCGGTTTGCGTTCTGGAGGCTGTTCTGCCGCCTCCTTGTTATAGAGGCAGACGGAAAATTCCCAGCGGTCATCCCGGAATACCGGTTCGGGCAGGCCGGCCTCCGCCATGGCACGGCGGATTCTTGGGATACCGGAATAGCGGTTTTCCGTCTGTCCCAAGGCTTCCATTGCGGTGATCACGGCCGGATTTCGGGTATCCGGCTGGATCTTTCCCAGTTGATCCACCGTCAAACGCCCATAAAGTCCGCCAGGGTTTCGAATTTCCACCCGGTCATAAAACATGATCAGCTGGATGGGCATATTTTCTGTATGGGTACTGTAATCCCGGTGGACCAGCGCGTTCAAAACCGCTTCCCGAAGGGCGTCAAGGGGATATTCCGGCATATCCTGCCGCTTTCCTGTTTTAGGATCAATGCGCACAGCCATGCGCATATTACTTCGCAGGAAGCTGACCGCACCCTCCAGCATTTCCACCAGACTGCCCTCAATGCGTTTGCTGTCCAGAAACCGCTGCCCTGTTTCATCCACTTCACCCATCTCAGTACCCGGCACACGGGATGCAATAATGCTGAGCTGCGGAAAATAGGCTTGGGGATACAGGCCAAACAGCAGGACCGCTGTGAGGGTAAACTGTCCCTCCTTTTGCAGTCCGGTCAGTTCATAGAGCTGTTCCGTCGGAACAGAGGCAAAATTGGGGCGATCCAGCTTGCGCTTCAGCAGGTACTGCTCCAGTTGAACCGGATCCAGTGCGGACAATGAGATCCCCTCCACCGGACGCAGATCATCCCGGCTCCGCTTGCGGTAGGCCTCGTAGCTGTAAACCTCATACTCCGTCATAGGCTTATCCGCGTCTCCTACCCGGATGAAGGAACCCTTGAGCCGGCCCCGGGCTGTTTTGAAGCAGGGCCGCTCTGCCAGATCCAGGGGGGGAATCTCCGCCGCCACAAACAGCATAGCCCCCTCCACATAGACAGACAAGACAGGACGCACCACCGGTGTCATGGATTCGCCCACCTCCATCAGCTTCTTTTGCAGGTCCTGGGCATCATAGACCCCGACCTTGGCAAACCCTTGTTTTTCATCCAGACCAAATAAAAGCATCCCGCCCTCGTTCTGGTTGGCAAAGGCAGAAAACGTGTCATAGAGCCGCTCCGGACATCCCTTGTTGGCGGCCTTGACCTCCAGGGTCTGTTCCTCGCAATTTCGCTGCTGAACTCTTAAAAGCAGTTTTCCAAATTCTTCTTCCAGCATAAGCACACTCCTTATTTAAGCCGCAAGAACATAAGAAAGAAAGGGGATAAGTAAGACTTTTCTTATATTAATTCTTATGTTGTTATGTTCCTAGAAACATCATAACAGACAAGAGAAGAAAAATCAATCGAAAATGCACAATTCACCCGCAGAGAGCTGTTTCCCTGCGGGTGGGTTTTCTTTCTATTCACTTTACAGGTATAGTCCCGCCCGATATGTAACCATCACCCGATGCCCTATAGCTGTTCTGTCCGCCCTCTCAAATCTCGCAGTTCTCATGGGTAACATCTTCTTGACCATCTGGCCGCCCACGGAACCGGCCTCACGGGCGCTGATGTCGCCGTTGTAGCCTTCCTTCAGGTTGACGCCGACCTCGCTGGCAGCCTCCATCTTGAACTTGTCCATAGCCTCGCGGGCCTCGGGGACGTTGATGCGGTTGTTCTTCTTAGACATTTCCTTTTTCTCCTTCTCCATTTTTGCGACGGCGCAGCGTCCGCAGAGAAGGTTCGGGCGGAGTCCGCTCCGGCCTTTTCTGTTTTTGCTTCGCACGGGAGCGGACCGTTTTTGTTTCCGCCCTTGTCGCAACCATAGCATTTGCAGACCGGCCGGGAATATGCTATCCGCCGCCGCGGTAATTTTTGCATGAAAAAACAACCTGCCGGACCCGCCCGCCGGTTCGCCTTACACGCCCGCCGTGAAGCTCCCCTCCAGCAGCGTCTCCCCGCCGTCGCAGAGGAACCACTCGATTTTTCCCGGCGGCAGGACCTGCCGCATACCGGCATCCCATTGGCACAGGCTTTCCCGGGGAATGGCCAGGGTTACGGTCCTCTCCTCTCCGGGGTACAGATCCATTTTATCAAAAGCGCACAGTGCCCGCCGCCGGGAGGTGACAGCCCCCTGCGTCCGGTGGAGATACAGCTGCGGCACCGCACAGGCGGACCGGTCCCCCGTGTTGCGGACCGAAAATGTTACCGACGCCCCCTGACCGTCCGGGGTGTCCTGAGGCGGGGCGATGAGCGTCCAGGAGAACCGGCTGTACGTCAGGCCGCTGCCGAACATATAGCGGGGCCGGCCCATATCGCAGTAGCGCATCCCCTGATAGGAATCCTTATAATTATAGTACACCGGAAGCTGCCCCGCATGGTCCGGCAGTGACACCGGAAGCCGTCCCGCCGGAGACAGCTCCCCGAACAGGAGCTTCGCCAGGGCTTCCCCGCCGGTCAGGCCCGGATAGAAAGCGCACAGAATGGCATCGGAGAGAGAGTCCGCCTCCGCCATCTCATAGGGCCGTCCCCCGATCAGGACGGTAACCACCGGCTTGCCGGCCGCCTTCAGCCGCCGGAGCAGTTCCAGCTGGGTTCCCGGCAGACGCAACAGCCCCGCATCCACATTCTCGCCGCAGTCCATGGTGATCTCCTCCTGGTCTGCAAGGGCACCGTTGCTCTGAAAAGCGCCGCCGCCAAACCGGCTGGAGGTGCCTCCCAGTACCGCCAGAACCACGTCGGCCTCCCCGGCGGCCCAGGCCGCTTCCGCCAGATCCGCGGAGGACTGGCCAAAACGCAGGCAGCCCGACCGGCAGGAGAGTTCCACCGGGCTCTCGTGGGCCTGAATCCAGCGCTCCAGCCCCTGCCGGACCGTAATTCCCCCGCCGGGACGCACCGGAGGCGTATAGTCCCCCAGCTGGCCGTAGAGATCGTCCGCGCCCGGACCGGTGAGCAGGACCCGCAGGCGCTTTTTTCCGTCCAGAGGCAGAAGGCGGCCGCTGTTTTTCAGCAGCACCACGCTCTCCTCTGCCAGACGCTTCACCTGAGGATGGGCCTCCGGCGTGTAGCCCTGCCAGCGGCTGTCCTCAGGGATGTAAGGCTCCTCAAAGAGGCCCCGGCGGAATTTCAGCTCCAGCACACGGGCCGCCGCCTCGTCGATCCGGGCAGAGGAGACCAGCCCCCGCTCCACCGCCTCCTCCAGATGCCCGAAGGCCGAGTCCCACAGCCCCAGGTCCACGCCGGAAGCCAGCGCCAGCGCGCCGGAGGCCGTCCGGTCTCCGGTCACCGCGTCCAGCTGGTCGATGGCTACGCCGTCACTCATGACGATGCCGGTGAAGCCGTACTCCTCCCTCAGCAGGTTCCGCAGAAGCCAGGGGTTTGCGTGGCAGTACACGCCGTCGATCTCGTTGTAGGCCGCCATAAAGGAGGCGGCTCCCGCCTCCACGCAGGCACGCACGGCGGGCAGGTGGATCTCCCGCAGCTCCCGGGGGCCAATCCGGGCCGCGCTGGCGTTGACGCCGCCGGTGGTCTCCCCCTGGGCGCACAGATGCTTGGCGGTCACGTCTACCTCCTGGCTCCGGTATCCCCGGACTACCGCTCCCGCGAAGGCCGCGGCCAGCACCGGGTCCTCTCCGAAGCACTCCTCACTGCGGCCCCACCGGGGATCCCGGAGGATGTCCAAGGCGGAGACCAGGGCCAGATCCACCCCCATGGCCCGCAGCTGCCGGGCGCAGACCTTTGCCGCCTCCTCCAGCAGCGCCGGGGACCAGGTGGACGCCGAGGCCAGGTTCACCGGCAGCAGGCAGCCGTCCAAAGCTTGATGGCCGTGGGGACATTCGGTGGTCATCAGCGCCGGGATGCCCAGGCGGGTGTGTTCCACCAGATACCGCTGGACCATGTTCCGGGCCCTGGGGGCCAGGACCCCGTCCAGTCCCGTATCGAAGTCCCGTCCGGACCATGGGTCCGCCCGGTACAGGCCGTACAGCGCGCCGATGCCGCCGTACCGGTCCGCCTCCCGGTAAAACTCCTCCGTCAGCCGGATATCCCCGCCATGCCGCTCGTAGCAGGCGAAGCCGTACAGCCGCTGGGTCAGCTGGCCCACCTTTTCCCGCAGGGTCATGCGGTCCAGCAGGTCTGCCGCCCGCTCCTCCGGCGGGAGATTGACGTTCCGATATGCTTCCATTGCGCTCCTCCCATGAATGAGGGGACGGTCCCGCCGGGCCGTCCCCTCTCGTATTTAGAACCTGTATTCACAGGCGGCGTTCAACGCCTGTGAATACTGGTTCTTAGTATTAGTACATGAAGTTACTTTATCATACTTTTTCGCTGTCCGCAATAGGGAATGCTCAGTGGATGCCGGAGAGCGCTTAGTGCTTATGACATGGGCAGGTCAGGACATAGGCTGCTGCCGCTGCATACTCAGCATCACTGTGGCCATGATCTGGATTTTGGCAAATGCCCTCGAAACACCAATGGATATGGGTTTCATCCAGACAAAATACATCCCCACATCCCATGCTGGTATAAAACGAGTATATGTGATGGTACGGAGTCCACTCCAACTCATGCCAACGCTCCCAAAACTCCTGAGGGATTGATGGCAAATCATACAAAAAGCGCTGCATGAAATCATCCGCAGTTTCTTCCGAAACACCAACATATACCCGTCCTGGCGGTTTCGGTGGCGCTGGTACAAAATCGCTGTTTACCTCGCCTGTGCCTTCTCCCGGATCAGCAATGACGCATGCCGCATGAGCGGGATGAGCGAGAAGGAGTGCGACAGACATCAGCAAAAGAAACAATCGTTTTTTCATGATATTCACCCCCTTTCTTCTAGTATATGACAGCACAGGACCCTGTGCCTACATGACCGGGCTGAAGTCCTTAAGCATTGCAAACAGCTCCGCCTCGCTGGTATATTTTCCAGGATCCCCCCACAATGTTTTGGGATTTGGATTATAGCACTTGGTTGACCTCGGGTCACCAGTACAAGCATCCATGCACGCAGACGCGGTTTTATTGGCACTGACATAATTGTCACATCCGTTGCACCAATAAACAGAACCAACCACTACTCTAACGTGGAGTCCATGACCTAAACGCGGGCATTTTACAGAGAAGATTTGATATGGATAATATAGTTCTTTTACATATACCGCTCCTTCTCCGCAGGGGCACGCCGGTAATCTGCGCATGACCGACTTCTCCGCGCCGTAGGCGGCGGCGGTCACGGCCATCAGGGATAAGGCCATCACCATGGCCAGTACCAGGGCCGCCAGCTTCTTGCTCTTTCTCCTCCTAATAATATATTTATCCAACGGCAGAAGCCGTCAAACACAACACCATGCATTCAGTTTACCACAAACCGCGCCGCTTGTCAATTTGAATCATAAAATTATTGTGAATCCCCTTGATTTTCGTTATTTCATCCAAAAACCCAAAAAGCCGTCCCTCCCGCAGGAGGGACGGCTTCCCATATTCCCTTATTTCATCCCCGCCGTGATAATGGCCATCTTATAGACCTCCTCGGCGTTGCAGCCGCGGCTCAGGTCGTTGATGGGGGCGTTGAGGCCCTGGAGAATGGGGCCGTAGGCCTCATAGCCGCCCAGGCGCTGGGCGATCTTGTAGCCGATGTTCCCCGCCTCGATGTTGGGGAATACGAAGGTGTTGGCGTAGCCCGCCACCTTGCTGCCGGGGAATTTCAGCTGTCCCACGGTGGGGGATACGGCGGCGTCAAACTGCATCTCGCCGTCGATGGCGAATTCGGGAGCCAGCTCCTGGGCGATCCTGGTGGCCTCGGCGGACAGGGGCACGGTGGCGCCCTTGCCGGAGCCCTTGGTGGAAAAGCTCAGCATGGCCACCTTGGGCTCAATGCCGAAGAAGCGGGCGGTCCGGGCGGACTCCACGGCCACCTCCGCAAGCTTCTGGGCGGCGGAGACGGTGACGCTGCCCTCCTTGTCCACGCTGTCCTCATAGGAGATGTTGATGGCGCAGTCGCCCATGCACAGCATTTTCAGGGCCTCGTCACCGGTGTCCCGCTTCATGATGAAGCAGGAGGAAACCAGGTGCGCGCCGGGCTTGGTCTTGATGAGCTGGAGGGCGGGACGGACGGTGTCGGCGGTGGAGTAGGTAGCCCCGCCCAGCAGGGCGTCGGCCTTGCCCAGCTTCACCAGCATGGTGCCGAAGTAGTTGCCCTTTTTCAGGGCGGCGCGGCAGTCCTCCTCGCTCATCTTGCCACGGCGCAGCTCCACCATTTTGGCGGTCATCTCGTCCATCCCGGCGTAGGTCTCCGGGTCGAGAATCTCGGCCTTGCTGACATCGAAGCCGTTCTTTGCGGCGGCGGCGTTGACCTCGTCCGCATTGCCCACCAGGATGACGTTCATCAGGTCCTCCCGGATGAGGCGGGCGGCGGCCTCCTGGATGCGGGCGTCGGGGCCCTCGGTGAAGACAATGGTGCGGCGGTTTTCCTTCAAATTTTTCAAAAGAGCGGTAAACATGTTTTCTCCTCCGTATGTAGTTTCGTTTTGCAGGGGAAAAACCTGCACAGATATTTTTATTATACACCAAAGAGGGCGGGGGCTCAATGGGGAAATCGAAAAATTTTTGCCTTCCCCCGGGAGCGGCGGTCCTCCCTTCCGGAAAAGCAGGCGGCGGCTCTCCAGGGCGGCAGAAAAAACTCTTGACAAGTAAACTTGGCGGTGCTATCATAAGGCATGACAAGTTTACTTGGCAAAAAGGAGGTCTATTATGAACAAAGACGATATCCTGGCGAAGAGCCGGGCGGAAAATGCCGCCCGCTATATGGACGAGCGCGAGCGGGATCTGCGCCTGCGGGAGGACTCTGCTGCCTTTGGCTTCGGCCTGCTGCTGGGTCTGGTGCTGTTTACCGTCAAGATCCTCCGGGGCCAGAACGCCTCTGACATTCTGGCCCTGGTGACGGGAATGAGCGCGGCAGGTTTTTTCTATCGCCTGATAAAGGCAAAGAGCCGGAAGAAGTTTGATATCTGCTGGGCGTCCCTCTGCACCCTGATGACGCTGTTTTTCCTGTACCGCTTCTTCGTGGGAGCGCCGTGATGGACGGCAAGCTGATCCTGAAAAACCGCCTCAAGGAGGCCCGGACGGAGCGGGACCTCTCCCAATCCGCCCTGGCGGAGCTGGTGGGCGTGAGCCGCAACACCATCAGCTCCATCGAGACCGGCCAGTTCAATCCCACCGCCAAGCTGGCCCTGGTGCTGTGCATTGCCCTGGACAAAAAATTCGAGGAGCTTTTCTACTTCTGAAAAGCAGAAAAAGAGGCAGCACATTCTGCAATGTGCTGCCTCTTGGCGGCTGTAACAGCGGCCGGGGATTACTTAATCACCAGGATGGTGGAGGTTTCGTTGATATGTCCCAAAAACGCCTCGCCGTTGGTGGAGAAGCCGATGCTGGGATACCGGCCGAACAGGGCGCAGTAGGGCTCCACCTGGTCCTCGTTGAGGATTTCCAGGGTGCGGTACAGGCAGTTGAAGTTGATTACACCGGCGGGCGGGGTCCGGATCGCCTCATCCAGCGCCTTCTTGGTATCGTCCACAATGTTGCCGATCTTCAGGACGTTGATCTCCGTGCCCTCCGGAAGGCCGCAGTGGAGGGTGATGCCGCCGTCCTGGATCTGGTTGAAGGTGCGCACGAAGATCTCCTCACCGGCCACAACGCCCAGGGGGTTGCACACAAAGTAGTTCTGAATCTCATCCTGACCGATGCCCAGGACCTCCGCGTACACCTCGCCGCAGGGACGATGGTCGAATTCATAGAGGATGCGGCTGCGCAGGTCGGATTTGGTGACCTCCAGCTTGCGCTCAGAGAAGATGTGGGCGCTCTGGGTCTTCAGCACGTCGTAGCCGTTGACCGTCTTCAGAATGGCCAGCACCGCCGCGCCGCTGTAGCTCTGGCCGTTGGCATAGACCAAGGACTGACCGGCGTCCGCCGCGGAGGAGGAGCCGCCCACAAAGAGGAGGTCGGTCACCGTGCCCAGACGGTCCATGAAGATCTCCTCCGCCTTCGCGCTGGATTCAAACAGAACCACGCCCACATAGCGCTCGTAGTTTGCGAGGATCTCTTCCACGCCGCCGAAATAGCCGTGCATCCCGTCCAGGACCTCCCGCAGGTCCGGCTCGGCGCCGATGTTCTCCACGACCCGCACGCAGACGTCCTCAACGCTGCCGGTATCCATGGCCATGATGCTCACGGAGCCGCTGGTATAGCTGTCGTTGCAATACTCGCTGTGAGAGGAGGAGCCGATGATTTCGGTGCCGGGAAAGGCTTCCTTCAGAGCAGCCTCCGGGCTTTCGTAGGTGCTGGAGGCAAAGAACAGCAGCAGCTTCGGCTGAAACTCCGCCAGGGCCTCCCTGGCCTGCCGGGCCACGTCCCGGCTGTCCGTTCCCTTGATGGAAAGTGTTTTAATTGCCAATGTTTATCCCGCCTTTACTATAAATTTTCAGATACGTCAAACGATAACGCCAAACTCTCTGGCAATTTCCCGGACCTTCTGCATGGTAGCCGGATCATCGGGAGATATCGCTGTAAACTTATCCACGGCG
>Ga0224747_10121_pt1 | contig 14629 bp, 16 predicted proteins | sample LIM_F_Water_Pos_FD_182999 | JGI IMG/M metagenome (GOLD analysis project Ga0224747, IMG submission 182999) | Enriched cells from gastrointestinal tract of the lab mouse from Pacific Northwest National Laboratory (PNNL), Richland, Washington... | ecosystem: Host-associated > Mammals > Digestive... | reverse complement strand
GCAGCGGTAACGGTGTCGCTGCGCTGCACCAGCTCGCTTGATTGGCGCAGGGTAGCTTGGCTGGCCTGGACCAGGCTGCGCGCACCTTCATCGACGCCGACACTGCCATTGGCGACCAGCCCGATGGTGCGCTGCATGCGTTCGACGAAAAGGTTGAAGGCCTGAGCCAGCTGGGCCAGCTCATCTCGGCCAGTGGCAGGCAGGCGCTGGGTAAGGTCGCCTTCACCGGCAGCGATGTCCTGCATGGCGACCATCATGCGCAGCAGCGCCTTTAGCAGCAAACGCAGCAGCACACCGAGGGCCAGCATCACCAGCAGCACTGACACCAGCATGGCGATCAACGCCGAACCGCTGAAGTCGTGCAACTGCTGGTAAGCAAGGTCACGATCCACTGAGAGCCCGACATACCAGTCGGCACCCGGCAACTCCGGTACCGGGACGAAGGTATCAATGCGGACCAGGCCATTGACCTCGTGCTCTTGCAGATCACGACTGACTTGCAGGGGTTGCGCCGAGTCCAGTTCGTTGAGACGACGGTTGATCAGGTCAGTCTGGGGATGCACCAGAATTTTCCCGGCACCATTGACCAGATAGGCATAGCCTTTGCCCTGCAGGTCGACGCTGCCGATGATCTGGACCAAGGTATCGATTGGTATTCCCGCACCCACCACGCCAAGCGACACGCCGGCACGCACCACCGGGGCAGCGGCGGCCATGATCATTTCCTGGGTAGCGGCATTGACATAGGGCTCGGTGAGGACGCTGTCGTTGCGCGCCTGCACACGCTGGTACCAGTCACGCTGGCGGGCATCATAGCCGACGGGCATATCCTGCTGCGGGCGAATGCTGAAACTGCCATCGGCGCGCGAGCATGGAGCAACTAGGCGGCCAGACCGAGGCCATCGGCCGCATCCTCGAAGTGATTCACAGCATTGCCCAACAGACCAATTTGCTGGCACTCAACGCAGCCATTGAGGCTGCGCGAGCAGGGGAGTCTGGCCGGGGGGTTGCGGTAGTGGCGGACGAGGTGCGGCAATTGGCACATCGCAGCCAGGGGTCGGCCCAGGAGATCCATGAAATGATTGAATCTCTTCAAGTCGGCGCCCAAGCGTCGATTGCCTCAATGGTTGCCAGCCATCGGCACACCGAGCACAGCGTCAACGTCATTGCTCAGGCCTGCAGGGGTATTGATGCAGTAATCGATCGTTTGGCCGATATCGATGAAATGAACCAGTCCGTAGCTGCCGCCACGGATCAGCAACGCGCGGTGGTCGAGTCGATCAGTCGCGAAGTGGGCGAAATTGCTACGCTGAATCAGCATGTCCAAGTGGGGCAACAGCAGAATTTGGACGTTTGCAAAATGATGGATGCTAGATCGGGTGAATTGCGCCAAATGGTGGCAAGCTTTTGCATCAAGCGTTAGGGGGGGCGAGGGCTTATGGCAGTGTGATTACACCGCGTCGCATCATTCGCGGGCAAGCCAAAGATTGCTGTTGAGCCCAATGGCAGCATCACGTCCTGAGGAAGTCAGTCACGTCGGACCGCTTTCGCCCCGTAGCCGCCAGTGGCCAAAGGCAGCAATCAGCAAGAAGCGGCCATTGGTCACCTGAGCGTTTCGCTTTGCTACGACGCTAAGCACGGTGCCGGTCTAAACACGTATTCAGAATCGTCGAAGTGGTTCGACTGGGCAGTTGGTCAGCGATCATTTCTGGTGGTTGAAAACAATCTGCAGGGTTGTGGCAACGGTTTGCTCAACAGCCCCGATCTGTTCTGTCGGGTCGCGTAGCAAAACTTGTCTAAACCGACCCGAAATCAGCATGGCCCAGAGGTAAGAGTCCAGCCAGTCGGCAGACAGTCCTTTCCTCGATAACATGACGAACGAACCAACGCCTCTTAGCTGCCTGATTTCGCTAGCAATAGGAGCCAGAGAGCTGTCGCGAGCAGCCGCACGCAGCAATGCATTAAGCGACCCTAACCCGGTGAGGGTCTCTCGATCACTGATTAGCGCAGGGCCATCTCCCGTGCTCCCCTTTGAATAGCTCTCAAATGCCCGAACACGCTCGCGAAGCCTCTGGCGCAGCTCCTTGAAAGTCGCATAGATCAGATCCTGTTTGGTCCGAAAAAAGTACGTCACAGCTGCGAGTGAAACGCCCGCCATTGTCGCCACTTCTCGTTGGACAAGATGGTCAGCCCCTTTCGTTGCGACAACCGTGAGCGCAGCTTCAAGGATTGCTTTGGCCGTCTCATTCGTGACCGCTGCACTGTCATCCGCCTCGACTAATTCGTCACGGCGCTCAAGCCTGATAATTTGCTGTCCTCCCATACGTTGATGCAGCCGAACAGCAGGGCCGGTAATCCAGGAGGAGCGCACCGCAGGGCTCGGCTCACACAGTAGTAATCCGGTCAAGCCCAGCGCCAGCTCGGTCCAAACGGTGGCCTCTTCTAGGCTAGACCCGAAGCGAGCCGCTAAATCCATCCAGAACCGCCACTCACGATCAACCTCTTCCGCTGCCAATTCTCGCAACGAGGGTTCACGCCCTGTTACCGCTTCTTGCTCCAGCTCTTGCAGAAGCATCGATAGGCCACGCTCTTCTTCCAATCGGGCCTGTACAACACTGGAGAATACATGGGGAAGATCTGCCCAGGTCGGGGCAGCGTCGACGCACTTGGAAATGGCCCCGCTCCTGATTGTCTGCGACCACTCCATGGCGTCGTGATACACGCTACTCAAAAGGCGCTCACGCCCCCCGAAGTAGTAGTTCACTGCAGAGGGGCTCCCACCCACCTCTCCAGCTAGCGAGCGGGCACTCAGGGCGCTTAACCCATGCTTGCACGCGAACTCCAATGCAACTGCTTTGAGGCGATCCGCCTGCGCGACACTTTCCACCACTACCCCCTATCCAAACTGAAAACCGGCAAGTCAACACTGTACAGTTGTTTCATGATCTCTAGAGAGACAGAAACAATCGCTGCTAGTCAGTGAGGCTCACCCAGAAGAGACCGTTAATCACCCTCGCACCTATCGTAAATTCGAGGATTTTCTGCAAGCCGTACTGCTTTCTCACAAAAACGTCACAATTCGACGCTACTGTACAACCGTTCTAAACGACATTTGAACCACAGTTGAGGTCATCAGAGCGCTCCCACGCTTGATGGCCGCCGTACCAAAGAAGGCGATTCTAGATGAGCAAGATTGCACCTCGTAAAAACACCCAATTCACAGTGGCTGTTGTACCCGATACCCAAAATTACTCAAACTACCGTCATCAGCGCGAGCTGGGTTTCCCGCTCAATACCCGCGAGATGCTCTGGGACATGATGCAACACATCTCCCGAAATTCGGTGAAGAACGGCGGCAGCATCGCGTTCGCAACCGGTCTTGGAGACATGTGGCAGCACCCAATCAGCCAGGACATCGATGACGAACATGCCGCCCGTGGTGACAAAGCAGTGGCCAACCCCCTCATTGAAGGGCTCATCCCCGCATCGCCTGAGTATGTTCTCGACATCGAGATTCCAGCGGTAAAAATGGCCTACAAAATCCTTGATGGGCAACTGCCATTCTCGGTGGTGCCTGGCAACCACGATCATGACCACCTCTGGACGGACGCGAACCACCCCCCACGACCAGATGCCCACCTTGGCGACTCCAAGGTCTACGGGGTCGGCGGCCTTCATGTCGGGCAACTCACGAATTGGATTGCCACCTTCGGCGCTGATACGCCGTTTTTCAGAGACAAGCCATGGTACGTGTCGTCGTACCGCGGAGGTGCAAACAGTGCTCAGGTTTTCAACGGGGGCGGCTACCGTTTCCTGCACCTGGGCCTGGAAATGTCACCTCACACCGACGTAATTGAGTGGGCTGAATCGGTCCTGGCCAAATATAAAGGCCTACCAACGATCATATCCATCCATGAGTTCATTGATGGTGAAGGGAACCGTGAATCGTTGGACTGCCTCGATTTGTCCCGACTTGACCCTGACCGCCACAATCCTCAGCGGCTGTGGGACCGCTTCGTTTCCCGTCACGACCAAATCTTCGCGGTTCTGAATGGTCACTTCCACGGTTGCCGTCATCGCATAGATAGCAATCAATTTGGGCATCCCGTCTACCAGTTTTTAACCAACTATCAGACCCGCAAGCAATCGGTCACGGGCTCTGTGCCGGCGGTCACGGGCTCTGTGCCGGATGCTCATATTCTGGACGGCATTGGTGATGGATGGATTCGGATGATGGAGTTCGACCTGGCTGCTGATCAACCTCGGCTTCGACTCCGCGCCTACTCGACTTACTTCAAAGCCTATTCGACAGAGCTGCCTCATTACGCATCGTGGTACGCCTCTGAGCACCCGGACTTGTCGCCGGAGGCATTTGCTGCCCTGGATGACTTTGAGCTAGCGCTGGACGGTTTCCACGACCGCTTTACTTTGGCACGTATCAATACACCGACTCCAACCTCCTCCTGCGTGACTGCTGAGGTCTAACTCATGGTTCCCTCTGTCGCTCACACGTCTGCTAACGCAGCCAGCTCAAATCCCGAAGCTTCCCTCGCAAGCCTGAAACGTCGCGGGAGGATCAAGGCAATCTACATTCTTGCGTTGGTTTCAAGCATATCACTGCTCTGCTACTACGACAGATTTCTGGTAGCGATTGTGGCCCAATCCATCAAAGCTGATTTGCATGTGAGCGACGGGGAAATTGGCCTGTTGTCAGGGCTTGGGTTCGCCGTTGTTTACTCAGTTATGGCCGTTCCGATAGCACGATTCTCGGATAGTGGCCGCCGAGTAAAAACGCTTAGCATCTCCCTTGCATTCTGGTCATTGATGACGGCCTTATGCGGTGCCGCCACCAGCTTCCCCATGCTACTGCTCGCTAGGCTTGGGGTGGGTCTCGGCGAAGCTGGGGGCAATCCTACGATGCATGCACTGGTATCAGAAACCTTCGAAAAGCGCTGGCGCGGGACCGCAATCTCAATTGTTGTGGTGGTGGGTGGGCTCGGGTTCATGGCCGCTAGCTCAGTGGGCGGCTGGATAGTCGACCACTGGGGATGGCGTGCAGCATTCTTTGCAGGCGCCGTACCAGGCCCGCTGCTAGCGCTTTTGCTGTGGGGTACCGTGCGTGAACCAAAGGTCGCAAATCCTGTTGCTGATGAGCGAGGAATTCTGACCTCATCCAAAATTCTGCTGAAGCGAAGAGCCTTCAAAATGCTGTGTGTCGGCTTGTCGATTTGCACTATTGGCTCATTTGCCATGATGAGCTGGACCCCGGCTTATCTAATGCGCCACTTCAATATCACAGCCTCCCAAGTCGGTTCAGGCTACGGGCTTACGATGGGGGTGTCCACGGTGGCTGCGATGTTGGTCGGTGGCATATTGGCCGATACCTTGGCCAAGCGCGATCCTCGTTGGAGCCTGTGGCTGCCCGCAGCTTCCTATGTCGTCGCGCTTCCGTTCACCGTCGCCTTCCTGCTCCAGTCCAACCTGGCGAACGCATTGTTGTTGGTGGCTCCCATGACCTTTGCAGCAGGGCTTGCTACACCTCCTGCATACGCTTTGGTTCAGTCACTCTCTGGCTCAAAGCTTCGTGCAACCGGTGCTGCTCTATTCTTGCTCTTTACGAACCTAATCGGTATGGGAGTCGGCCCATCATTGACCGGTATTGTTAGCGACATGTTTACCCACTTCCTGGGAGCAGATGCATTACGCGGCGCTATGGCCCTAGTTGCATCCGCATACCTTATCGGAGCATGTGTCATGATAAGTGGCGCACGCACTCTCATCGCTGATATTGAGAGCGCAGACAAAAACTAGATCCTTTTCCGCCCAAACACGCTAAGCCTAGAGAGCAGGTGACACTCGCTCTCGCCTACTTCTACACCCTAAGCATTGGTTGCCCTATGAAGTCTACCATTAGTTTTTTCGTGCGCAGCAAAAATGCAATAATGCAGAATGGCATAACTAACGCTTCGCATGCTTCGTTTGGTTTGGTTGAGTTTAAAAAAATGCTCATCGCCTCAAGCCTAGGAGTGTTATTGCCTAATGCGCATGCGGAAGATCTGAAATTGGCGTCCGCAAGTTCTGATAGCGTCGTTAATGCAGCTACACAGGCCACAGTCCCCCCACCCGTACCATCGACTACGGATTACGACGCACTGTTTGCTAAACTTCAACCCAAAGGCTTCAATATTGGATTGCCTGGGCCCACTGACACAGTCGATCCACAAGCGTTTGGGCTTCGTAAGGCACTTGCCGATATGGGTATTGGTTACTTTGGTATGAACATCATCAATACAGCGGGCAATACCCTCGCTAACTCAGCGCGAGAGACGAACGGAAAACAATCATACAATGGGCAGAAATTCACTTACTACGACACCCTTTACGCGGGGCTTACCTATGATCTCTCGCGATACGGCATACCCGACGGGCAGATTTACGTAGCAGGCATGCTGAACTGGGTATCCTGGCAGCCCATGGGGCCCAATAAGTTTGGAATTTCCGAAGCATCTTACTACCAAACGTTGCTCAACAAGAGGTTTGAACTCAAGCTAGGCTACCTCGCCAATTCGTGGGAGTTCGTCAACTACAGCGTCGGCGGGAGCCTTGCGTCCAGTGTGTTTGGCCCATCCGGTAGCATTCCGATCCAGGGCGGCATGTCAAACAACGAGACCCCCACTCCAGGTGCCAACCTGACCGTAAACGTTACTGACAAGTTCTACGTCAAAGGTGGAGTTCAACGCTCGGTCAATCCAGACGGGTTGCAGGCTGAGATAAAATACAATCAGCGAGGCTTTAAGTGGAATACACCTAACGCTGGAACACTGTCAATCGGCGAAGTCGGTTACAAGCAAACTCCCAAAGACGGAACGCCCTACACTTGGGTGCGGGCGGGCGGAGCCTATAACGATAGCAGCAGTAATAGCTATAGCCATCCTGGAACTCGTACTGATCATAATAGTTGGTATTATCTTCTGGGTGACCGCCAAATATGGCAAATGCAGCCCGGCAGCTCACCAGGTAGAGGGATCTACGTCGGTGGTTCCGTCATGTATGCGCCGCCGGAATCAAACGTAGTCAGTCAATATTATGAAGCTCGTATTTATGGCAAGGGGTTAATCAAATCCCGCCCGTACGACCTTGCTTCACTCGTGCTGACAGATACTGTGTGGAGCCAATATGCAGTCGACAATGCAGCGGATAAGGGAAGCATGGTGCATCGTGACAGTAAGGCCGCAACGCTTTCATACAGTGCTAGGATCACAAATGGCGTATATGCTGGCATCGGCCTGGCCTACGTGAATCACCCTACAACTATTGCATACCAAAGCGATACTGGGTCAGCCCTTAATCTGCTAGCGAATCTTAATGTGTTCTTTTAAGGGGTTCGTTGCAACATAAATTATGGGGGATTCGCCCCGCAGTGAGATCTCGGCAAGAGCATCTGAGAACAATACGGGGTTTGGGGAGCAACGGAACAGAAAGTGCACTTAAGCCCAGCGCCTGCCCGCAAACCCTTGTGGCGTCTGGTTAGTTCGGGAAAACCATCCTTTTGTCGAACCCTGGCAGGCACTGACGCCAGGCCGTCCAAACGCATGAAAAGCAGTGCAGAAAAGTCGTTCAGTAAAACAAAGTCTGGATAACCGCCCCTATTTTCGGCAGCGGTGAACTCTAGCTAAGCCTTACGTTGGTTTTTGGTTCCACTGCTCCCCAAACCCCTTTTGCACGCCTGCGCGACTTCGCGGTGGAACGCCGCCAGGCTGCGTTTCTGCTTGGTCAGGAAGCGCTTTTGCAGCAGCTCGCGGATGATGCGCTCGACCGGTTCCGGCAAGCGCCCCTTGCCTTTGCCGCCGCCGGATCGGCCGGGCGTCAGGTCTGTTACCAGGCCAGTACCCTGCCGGGCGCGACGGATCAGGACATATACCTGTCGCCGGGACAGGCCCAGCGCTTGGGCTGCCTCATCGGCGGCTTCATGCCCGACCACCTCAAGCGCTGCCAGTGGCCCGATGATTTCCGTCCGGTGCCGGGCTTGCGCCCATGCCTCGTCGGGCAGGGTGGCCACGCCTTGCGCGGCAATCGGTGGAGTGTCTGATGTCATGCCCAAACCTCGCTTTGGTGCACACGAGTATTGAGCATAGTCGAGATTGGTGCAGACGACTCCTGATATTGGGCTGTCAGGAGCCGTATGCACACCAGGCGTTACATCCAGTCGGATGGTGCGGTCGTCTTCTGAAAACGACAGCGGCCCTGCCTGACATCCAGTTAGGGTATACCTCAAATTGACACTGCGTATTCCAGAGAACGTGATGACGGAAGGTTGAACCTTCCGTCATAGCGCATCTGGTTTGGCCTCCCGTCAGCCAACCACGGGAAACACTGACTCGATCATTGGAGAATGGTCAGCTTGGCCTTGAGATCAATGGCTCTCGCGAAGTTGTGGTAATTCGGCGATGTTCGCTGCACCTGCGCGTGCAATGCTTTCAGCGCCGCCGAATCCGCCGACGACTCCATTTCGACCTCATACTCGACCTGGTCGTACCCTGGATTGATCCCAGGATCGATTCCAAGAAAACCTCTCAGATCGAGGCTTCCCTTCGTGCGGATAGTCAGCGATTGCAACTCGATGTTCATTGCCGCCGCATTTGCCGCGTAGGTTGCAGTCATGCATGCGTTCAACGCAGCCAGGATCAATTCTTGTGGATTAGCGGCCGTGTCGGTACCGAGCAATTCTGCCGGTTCGTCCGCGTCGATGACAAAGCCGCGCGCCAAGGCCGTGTCACCTAGTACGAGCGGCATGGTTCGCGCACGCGTCCGGGTGCCACCCTCCCAGGTTGTCACGACGCCGAACGTCGCGATGCCTGCGGCGGGCTTTGCTGCGACCTGATCTGCAAACTCACGCAATGCGCCGACGTTGATCCCGTTGCCGGGAGTTCCTTTAATGTTTGTGTTCATTTCTCGTTCCCCCATTATGTGTTACGCCCGGCCATCACGCCGCCGTCAACGTCCCAGATTGCGCCCGTCACCCATGCTGCCTTGTCCGACAACAGGAAGAGGATGACCTCGGCGACGTCTTGTGGCGTCCCAACCCTGCCGATTGGGTGGAAGCTGTTGAATCCCTGTAAGGCGCCATGAACCTCGGCCTTGGGTATGAATCCCTCGTAAATCGGCGTTTCGACAACCGCCGGAGAAACGGCATTGACCCTGATTTGTTTGGATGCCAGCTCCATCGCAAGGTGCTGGGTCAGCGAATGCAAACCTGCTTTTGCCATCGAATACGCGGACGACGGCGTAGCCGCAATCGCCTGCTTGCCCCACATCGAGCCGATGTTCACAATGGCGCCGGGACGCTCGCTGGCCACGAGATTGGCCACGACTTTTTGTGTGATGAAGAAGAACGCTTTATTCAACGTCAAATATTGTTCGTAATCACTTTCCGTGTGCTCAAGAAACGCCTTCGGGAAGAACACCCCAGCCGCGTTGACCAGAAGATTGATGTCCTTGTGGTGTTCATCGATGGTATGCAGGAGTCGCTTCACATCTTCGGCTCGCGAGAGATCGGCAGTCAGGGCGGTCACGGTGCCCAACGACGACAGCGCCTTGCGGGCCTCTTCGGCCTTGTCTTCACGGTGACCGACGATGACGACGCTTCCGCCTTGCTCAAGAACCATGCGGGCAGTTTGCAGTCCCATCCCGCTAGTGCCGCCGATGACCAACAACTTCTTGCCATTAAATTCAGTACTCATAATAATCTCCTTAACTACCAACTAAATGGTAGGGTTGTGTTGCAAAAAAAGTGCCGACCTCAGGTCAACACGGTGGAAAGAAAAGTGTTTCCAACTTCGGCCGGTCCGCGTGACGACCGCATGCCACGGCCCACCATCATCGAGCCTTCCAACGCGCACAAGAATGCCTCTGCGAGAGCCTCTGGGGTGGAATTCGAGGTGATCAGCGCGGCACGCTGACCATCGGCAACGACAAGAGTCAACCAGTCGAGATTGACTTTAAAGAATCGCTCGACCTCGCTCACAACGGCGTCCGGCAGCGAGTCCGACTCGGCACCCAACATGCCGCAGACACAAAGGCGCCGGTCCTTGGCGAAGGTGCGTTCGAAAAGTGCCGCATACGCAGTTAGCCTGTCAGGCGCTTTCGCATGCTGCCCTTCGATGCTCAGCAACTCCTCACGAAACCGGTGCGTGTAGCGCTGTGCGACCACGGCCACGAGTTCACCCTTCTTGGGAAAGTGGTGGTGGATACTTGGTTTTTTGATGCCTACCAACTGGGCCACGTCGTCGTATGAGAAGCCGTTGTAGCCGTGCTGCTGTACCAACCCTTCAGCGGCATCGACCACCCGCTCGGCGGTCGGCGAGATTTCGGAGAAATGCTTCATGCAAGCGCCTCATTTGATTCGGCGACTGGCAGGTGGCCTGTCTTGACCAGGATGGTGCAGCCTGTATTGCTGAAGGGACGGTGAGCACTCAAATGCGGACTGCGCATCCATGTGCCGGTAGGGTAGCTTCCGAACTCATCCTCAAAGACGCCTTCCAACACATAGATTTCTTCACCGCCGTAGTGACGATGCGAATTGAATCGTGTCCCCGGGGCCCAGCGCACCAAAGCCGTATGTTGTGTGTCGAACTCAGAAAGTGGCATCACCGACAGACCCGGCACGAGGCCTGGAAACCAGGGGCCGTTACGGGTGTCGACCACGGTGCGTTGGCTGTCGGCTAGATCAAGATGGCGCAGCTTGACGAACAACGTGCAACCCGTCGCGGAGCTCGGTGCATGCGAAGAACCTGGTGGATTCTTGATGTAAGTCCCAGGCCCGAAGGTCCCGGATTCGTCGCTGAATTCGCCGTCCAGGACCAGAATCTCCTCGCCCAAGTCGTGCTTATGATTTTCAAAAGCGGAGCCCGGCGCGTATCGCACGATCGAGGTGGCACGCGCCACTTCGTCGCCATCACGCTCCAGTAACTGGCGTTGAATCCCGGTCGCTGGCGAATCGACCCACTGTAAGCTTGAAGGCTCGACGACAACACGCTGCGAAAGATCTGAATTGAGTTTCATGGCTTTATTTCATCTACCGACTACTTGGTAGGTAAGTTATAAGATCCCGATTTGTTTGTCAAATAGCTTTCGCCATTTTCTTTCATCCATTGAAAAAACAATGAATTGGTTACAAGAACTCGCGAAGCTTAGCGTACGATTTTTTCCGAATTCTCTATCGTCCCCATCTATGGGTGTGTCGGTGGTGGAGGTGTATCGGATGAGATTGGGCAGCACTGCTTTGAGAGAGAGCAAAAGATTTCCGGAGTTAATGATAATGAAGAGGGGAGTGTGAGGTTGAATCGGCTGAACTGCGATCCAATTGAAGGTCGTGTTCTTGAATCAGAGAAGCTGATACGAAAGCCGCCCAATGAGCTGGGTATTCACTGAATGAATAATTTTTAGCCTGGAGAGGTCTTTTTGAAAATGAAAAAATCACTTGTTATGTCGACTGTGCTTTTGATGGCTAGCAATTTTGCGTGTGCTGATGAGGGCTCAAATGATGGAAGTGAGATATGTCGGGCGCAGGGTGGAGTTGAAATAACAAGTCTGGGGGAAGTCTCAAAGGGTGTGGATGTTGAAGATGTTGTAGTTTGTTCGATTCTTCCAAGTAATATGAAGTCGAGTCAAAGAGCGCCTACACTCCCTCCTCTGCAAAGGATGATCATTTCGGCAATGCCTTCACCAGGAACGGTCACTGTTTCTGCCGGCGGAGATAGGAAGTTCACAACATCTTGCCGGGCAAATCTTTATGCTCCACGTTATGCCAATTTCTATCCAGACGGTGTTAGCAGGGGAACATCAGATCTACGATGTGTTGGTTACAATACACCTGGGAATTCATCTCAAGGGTGTAATGTGTCATGGGTCGGCCCGACCGACATTCAATTGGGTGTTGAGCCATATGGCGGATCTGTTGTTGTAAACTACAGTTGCACTGCATTCAAAACAACGATTCCAGTGATAATGAGCTACAGTTATCGTGATGGGCGGGCAGTGTATGGTGAGGTCCAGAATGTGTCAGGAATAATAAATGTGGTTTTGAAATAAGGATGCGCCTTAGTAGGCTTTTATTTCAAGGTGTTCAGCTTGTGAATGTGCTGCAGGGCACTCTATAGAGTGCCCTGCATAGGCTGGAAGTCGTTTGGCTGAGGGCTAGTCTTTCGAGTTCGATATGGCACGTTGATGAAGGCTGGTAAAAAGTCCTGTCTGTGTGGGTGGCAGGCGAGTGGCGCGTTCAGACGCTAATGTGGAGTTCAAGGTAGGGTTCCGACGCCGAGGATCCTCTTTGGGTGGAGTCATTTGCTGAGCCATGCAGTTGTAAGACAGGCTACGTGCTCCATTGACTTGTACATCGATACACGAAGATTCAGATTGTTCATCCGAGTGTGACTCTGCGGGCGGGGAGGCAGCAGCCTGCTGTGCCAAACCAACTATAGGCAACAAGAATATAATTCGAAGAATTTTAATAAGCATTCCAATCTCCTTAACCCTGAGGGTTGGATGAGATTCAATAGTAACCTCAAGTTATGAGGAAAGATGAACCGTCTATCGTTTTGTAGTCTTGGTTAGGTCAGGCACGCGCTAGTGAGTAGTACCAAGAGTAAGCCGATAGCCAGGGGGTGTGGCGGCCCATTTGGGGAAGCGATGAAGAGGTGCGGGTTTGTACCGGTTCGAGGAAGGTATAGACAGCAGACAGGATCGCTTGCGATGGGGCAGCAGGAAACCATCAGCCCGTCGGCAGTGTATTTTTCGAGCCGTATCCAGAGCTGCTGCCAACAGCGGCAGGGGTGACTCCATCGTCATCTGGAGGGCATACTTAGCGGTTGATAGATGGCTAGTTGATATTAACGTGGGAGTCGACATCATGGAGCGCTTGCTCGAGAGCATCTATATCAATGCCCGGCCGGCGATGGAGTTCAAGCTCAGCCTCACCAGCTCCGGCCGCAAGAAGATTGTAAAGATCGTGGACGGGGATGAGGTTGAGATGCTGCCAGGTGACGTGCAGAGCATTCTGGAGTCCCAAAAAATGGATGTTGGCATCCTCTCCGATTTCTTCGTCCAGACGCTCCTAGAGCGACGCTAGTGGTCCCTGGCCAACCAGTCGATCGCCGACAGCAACGTGGTCTCGTCGGCCATGCCCTCCAGCTTCACGCTTCTTCCCGTCTGGTTGTCCCGGATGACCAGGGTCGGGGTCGCTGTAATGCCGTTCGACCGTGCAGTGTCGATGTCCGTCTTAATCAACCGGTCCACCAGGTCCATGTCTTTCGCACATTTTTCCAGTCGAGCCTGGTCCAGTTCAGGAAAGTGCAATGTGCCGCCAGGCAGCCCGCCCCCGTTGCCGGCCGACTGAGCGAAGATCGCATCGATAGCGCTCCAGAAGGCTTTGGCGCCGCCTTGGATCCCCGCGCACTCCACCAGGCGAGCCTGATGGCGGGCCGCCTCGCCATGCATCTGCAGGGGAAGATGCCGCCAAACCAGGTTCACGTCCGGATGGCTGTCTACCCAGCGCTTCAGCCGCGGTGTGTAGACCTTGCAGAAGGGGCACTCCAGGTCGGCGTATTCATTGATCGTCCAGCGCGCCTTCGCATCGCCGTAGAGGCTGTGGTTGGCTGGTAGACCCTTCACCAGAAGCTCGACCCCTAGGGCGGAGACAGCCAGCAAGACCAGCAGCAGCCCCGCCCAGGGCAGGGCGGGACCTTGAAATCGTTTCGCTGCCCAGCCGCCCTTCAACAGTCTCACGCTTGCCTCCGCTGTAGGACTTCCGCACGGTCCACGGCCTCGATGAGCGCCTGTTGGGCCGTATCAGGCTGTGGATGCTGTTGCAGCCATTCATCCAGGAGCTGCTTTATCTGCGGGACTATGTCCCGGCGATCGACCGCCCTCAGTTGAATCTGCTGCAGCTCCTCGATCAGTACAGGAGCGCATATCCTGAGCGTCTGCAGGGCATCTTCTTCGGGGTTCTGCAGGATCTGGGTCAGGTTGTCGATCAGGTTCTGGGTCAGCGAATTCAGAGCTCTCATTCGTCCTGGCACTCCACTGCCGGTTGGTCTGGGAAATTAATTGGGAAGGGCGGCAGGCCGCGCGCCTTGTCGAGATCCGCTGCGACCTGCAAGGCCGCCTCGAGCTCGTCGCAGCCGGTGGCTTGCATGATGTTGTAGCGCTGGTTCTTTTCTTCGTTTTCGGTCATGGCCAGGGCCAGGTAGAGACTCGGGGGAACCACACGGAAGAGGTACTCCTTGCCCTTGGCCAGGAGCACGCCCTGGCCTGAAGCCGACCTCACCGTGGTGGATTTCGCGACTTACGCGCGCGAAGGCTACGCCGCCCAGCTCGGGATCGCCTACATCTCGCTGCTGAACACCGTAAACAACATCGCCGAACGCGACCAATTCAAGGGCCGGCCCATCGTCAAGATCACCGATGAGGGACACATCATCACCAAGCACCCGCTGCTGCTGCCCTACGCCATGAAGATCACCAAGATGTGGCGGAAACTGGGCGCCTGGTTCTGGCTCGCCACCCAGAACATCGACGACATCCCAGCCTCCGGGGCGCCGATGCTGAACATGATCGAGTGGTGGTTGTGCCT
>Ga0224747_10119_pt1 | contig 14717 bp, 16 predicted proteins | sample LIM_F_Water_Pos_FD_182999 | JGI IMG/M metagenome (GOLD analysis project Ga0224747, IMG submission 182999) | Enriched cells from gastrointestinal tract of the lab mouse from Pacific Northwest National Laboratory (PNNL), Richland, Washington... | ecosystem: Host-associated > Mammals > Digestive... | reverse complement strand
GGTCGTTACTGAACAGGCCACGATTCCCGGCTATACCATCGACCCGGAGACCCGGAGCCAGACCATCGTGGTCAACCCGGACGATGTGCAGCACGCATATTTTTATAATAGCCCGAAAAATACCCTCATTATCGAGAAGTACCTCGAGGAGGAGGGCAGCGAGCACAAGCCCCTGAAAGGTGTCACCTTCCTGGTCACTGATTCCAGTGGGGCGGTTGTGGGCAACAGCAACGGCGAGTTCATTTCCGGCAAGGATGGCCGGGCGGTGATCCCCGGCGTGGAACCTGGGTCCACCATCACCGTGCGGGAGATCAAGGTCCCCGAGGGCGTGGTCCTGGACGGCATTCCCAAGAGCATCAAAATCAGCGATGACGGAGCCAATATCCTCCGTTTTTACAACAAAAAGGTTGGGACCCTTGTGGTCAGAAAACTGGATAAGATCAGTAAGGAGCCGCTGCCCGGCGTTCAGTTTGAATTGACCTACGCCGAGGGCGGGTATGTGGATGATGCCAACGGCCATCTCTCCTCCAAGGGCCTGTATACCACCAACGCCAATGGGGAGATCCGGGTTCCCGTGGTGGGAACGGTTGTAGTCAAGGAACTCAAGACCTTGCCAACCCACGTCATTGACGAGGCAACCAGAATCCAGACGGTCAAGGTGAATCCCGCGGACACGCAGACCCTGGTGGTGTACAACGAACCGCTGTGTTCACTGACGCTTACAAAAAAGGACGCCGTCACAGGCAAGCCCGTACCCAACACAGAATTTACGCTCAAGGACGGCGATGGAAACATCCTGGGCCGCTACACCACCGGGAGCGATGGGACCGTGACGGTGACGGGTCTCATTCCCAACTCCACGGTAGTCGTGGTGGAAACCAGGGTCCCCTCCAACTATGTCCTCGATCCCACGCCCAGGACGGTCATCGTCCGCAACGGCAGCAATACGCTCCCCGGCACGGGCGGCAGCTCCGGGGCCGTGGATGGCGGGACTTCCGGAGGGCCCTCCGGCGGCAGCTCCGGGGGAAACAATGTGACCGTAGAGAATATCCCCAAGACTACACTTACCATTGAGAAGTATCTGGAGACGGAGACTGGCAATGTTCCGCTGAAGGGCGTCACGTTCCTCGTGACCGATTCCAGCGGCGCCGTGGTCGGCTCTGGCAACGGAGAGTACATCTCCGATGAAAATGGCCGTATTGTGATTCCCAACCTGGAGCCAGGCATCACGATTACCGCCAAGGAGATCAAGGTCCCGGACGGCGTAGTGCTGGATTCCACCCCCAAGAGTATTAAGATCAAGGGCGGCGAAGGCGGGCAGACCCTCACCTTTATCAATAAAAGTACAGGTGGTCTCGAGCTGATCAAGGTCAATGAGGCGGACAAAACCCAGCGCATCCCCGGCGTCACTTTTGAGATTCGGAAGATGGACGGAGGGCTGGTCCAACCCGTCACTACCGGCGATAATGGCCGCATCTATGTGAATTTGGATGCCGGAAACTACTATGCGGTGGAACTGGAAGCCGCCAAGGGCTTCCAGGTGGACAATACGCCCCACTATTTCACCGTGGAGGATGGCAGGGTCACGACCCTGACCGTGACCAACCGGGCGGTCAGCGGCATCCTCATCCACAAGATTGACAGCGTCACCAAACAGGGCATCTATGGGGTGACCTTCCTGCTCTACGACAGCAGCAAAAATCCCATCGGGCAGTACAGCAGCGATGACAAGGGCTATGTCTATATCAACGATCTGCCCGCCTCTGGCCGCTACTACCTGCGCGAATTGGAGAATGACGGATATCTGGTGGACACCCAGCTGAAGACGGTCTACGTCACCGATGGGACCACCACCGAGATCACCTGGGAGAACACTGCGGTCACCGGCCAGATTCAGATCACCAAGACCTCCGCGGACTACAATTCCATGAACGGCTGGCCTGCCGGCACTCCGATTCCCGGCACGGAATTTGAGATCTACCACTACCGCACGAACAACCTGGTAGACACCATCCGCACCGACCGGAACGGCCTGGCGGTCTCCAAGCCTCTGCCTTTGGGCCGGTACAAGGTGGTGGAATCCAAGGCCGCTGAGTTCTACGGTCTGGACAAGACCCCTATTGAGGTGGAGATTGAGTATGCCGGCCAGATCGTCAAGACGGCCATGACCAACAAGGCCCTGTACACCAACGTCTCCATCAAGAAGACCGGCTTCGTGGAGGTCATGCCCGGCCAGCAGATCCGCTATGATTTCTCCGGCATCGCCAACAATTCCACCACAGCCCTCACCTCCTTCTACTGGAGGGATACCCTGCCTACGGCTCTGCGGCTGGACAAGATCGTCACCGGAACCTACAACGTGCAAGGGAATTATAAGATCGTGTTCAAGACTAACCTGAACGGCGAGTACCGCACCATGTACGACAACCTGAATACCCAGCAGAACAACGTGCTGGACGCCTCTCCCGCCGCTTTGGGCCTTGCAGCCAACGAGTATGTCACCGAGTTCATGCTCTCCTTCGGCGTGGTGCCCGGCAATTTCCGGCAGGTAGAAGCGCCCAGGGTGTACTGCAATGTGGTCTCCTGGCTCACCGGAGGGACCCAGTTCGTCAACCAGGCGGATGTGGGCGGTGTCTATAATGGTCAATGGATCATGGCCACCAGCAGGTGGGTCACCAGGGTCTACAAGCCCGCCAAACCCCTGCCCCGCACCGGCTATTAAACATCATTCCAGCTGTGACAATAGAGGGGCCGCCCGGAAAGGGCGGCCCCTCTATCAATTCATTTGAATACAGGAGGAACCAATATGAAATACAGGAAACTGATCCGTATCCTTGCCGCCGTCATGGTGGTGGCGGCCCTCTGCTGCGTCCCCGCCCTTGCCGCGGGAGCGGGAGATGTGGCCGCCGCGGTGGAGAGTACCTGGAAGGGCGCCGCCACGCAGATCAAGACGGTGGTGGAGAAGGTGGTATTCCCCGCGCTGGACATGGTTCTCGCCATCGCCTTCTTCACCAAATTGGGTATGGCTTATTTTGACTATCGCAAGCACGGCCAGTTTGAATGGACCGGCCCGGTGATCCTCTTCGCCTGTCTGGTCTTCACCCTCACCGCTCCCACCTACATCTGGAGCATCATCGGGATCTGACCGCCACGGGAAGCAGATGACACTTGTGGAGGAACTGCGGGAGGCCATGAATAAGCACTATCCGGACGCCGTCTGCATCGGAGGGGTCTGCTATTTCCCGCTGGACAGCAGGATTCTGATAAAAGCCGAATTCACCTCCAGCGGCGGCAATTACAACGGACTCCGGCTGACGGTCCTGAACCGGTGCATCGGCCCAGTGGACTCCGTGACCATTCACTTCTGGGAACTGTCCCGCAGTACAAAAGGCACAGTCTCCGGCTGTGACGGGCGGGAGGCATGGGATATCTACCAGCCCCCACCCGATATCGGCGCGCTCTCGGAAGCGGCGGAGGCGTATTTTCGCCTCTTCCGGGAGCCGGACTCAGAAGAGAGGTGAACTTCTATTTTTATCTTTGATTTTGTAGCGTCCACCATCATGGACAACCTTGTGGACTGGTTCTATGGGCAGGTGGTGGGCTTCCTCGGCAACTTCTTCTCGGTCATGGGGAACATGGGCGTGGAGCTGTTCGAGCTGGACTGGGTGCAGGCCATCGTCCTCTTTTTCTCCCAGCTGGGCTGGGCGCTGTTCGGCGTCAGCCTGGTGGTCTCCGGGTTTGAATTCGGGATCGAATACTCCTCCGGACGGGGAAACCTCCGGCAGACCGCCCTCAATGCTATCAAGGGCTTCATGTCTGTCAGCCTGTTCACCGTGGTACCCGTCCGGCTCTACGCCCTGTCGGTATCCTTGCAGGGGACCTTCGCTATCGGCCTGACCGGGGCGGGAACCAGCATCGGGACTGTGGGGGAACGGATCATCGAGGAGCTGATGAGCGTGGAGAGCCTCGCGGATATGGCGGGCGCGCCCAGCTTCGGCATGAGTGTCCTCACCAGCCCCATCATGCTTTTATTCTGCATCATCATGATGGCCTATGCAGTGATCAAGGTATTTTTCGCCAATCTCAAGCGCGGAGGAATTCTCCTCATCCAGATCGCCGTGGGAAGTCTCTATATGTTCAGCGTCCCCAGGGGATACATTGATGGCTTCGTCCAGTGGATAAAGCAGGTGATCGGCCTGTGCCTGACGGCCTTCCTCCAATCCACCATCCTGGTGGCGGGTCTGATGGTATTTCGGGAAAACGCCCTGTTGGGGCTGGGCCTCATGCTCTCCGCGGGAGAGGTGCCACGGATCGCCGGGACCTTCGGCCTGGACACCACCACCAGAGCCAACATCATGAGCGCCGTCTATACCGCCCAGGCTGCCGTCAATACCACCCGCACCGTTGTGCAGGCGGCAGCGAAATAAGGACAGGAGAAGAAAAATGCTCACTTTAGGAAGCCTCTTCGATGGGATCGGCGGCTTCCCTCTGGCGGCGGTCCGGAACGGGATCACGCCGGTCTGGGCCAGCGAGATCGAAGCCTTCCCCATCGAAGTCACAAAACACTATTTCCCCGACATGATCCATATTGGGGATATCACAAAACTGGACGGGGCTTTGCTCCCGCCGGTGGACATTGTATGCGGCGGCAGTCCGTGCCAGGACTGTCTGTGGCCGGAGCGCGTGCCGGGTTAGCCGGGTCGCGCTCCGGCCTTTTTATGGAACAAATTCGGATCGTAAAGGAGATGCGAAATGCAGATGTACAGCGAGGCCGGACAGGTATCGCTGTTCGGCCAAGATGGATGTGCTGGGAAAACGTCCCAGGCGCGTTCAGCAGCGGATCGCCCAAGGGGGAGGACTTCCGCATCGTCCTCGAGGAGATCGTCCGGGTTAAGGTCGATCCCGTTTATGTCCCTGGACCTCACCCCTGGTCATGGCAACCTGCTGGGCGAATCGTACTGGGAACTGATTTCTCCCTCGCCTGGCGGGTCTTCGACGCTCAATACTGGCCCCGCACCCCTCAGCGCAGACGACGTATATTCCTTGTCGCAGATTTTGCAGGACAATCCGCCCCGCAAATATTATTTAAGCAAAACAGCCTGCCTGGGTATCCTGCGCAGGGCGAGGGAGCGCGGGAAGGAGCTGCCGCCCCAGCTGAAAGCGGCGCTGATGGCTCAGGCGGGATTGATCACACTGGCGGCTCCGGCCTCTGAACCCATCGCCTTCGCCGCCAACCAGAGGGACGAGGTGCGGGATCTCCACGATGTGGCCGGCGCATTGAGCGCACAGCCGGGGATGAAGCAGCAGACCTTCATCGCGCAGGACTGCCTTACCCCCTGGGATACCCAGCAAGCCCGCATCTTTACCCCGGAGAGCAAGGCCCCCACCCTGGCCAGCGCGGATGGCGGAGGTGGACGGAATCCTGGCGGTTTGCTGTTTACAGCCGGCTTTTGCGCCGGGGCCAGTCCCTCTGCTGGGAACATCGGCTATCAGGAGGAGATTGCCCCAACCCTGAAAGCAGCCGCCAGCGGAAACATGATGCCATCCATCCTCTGCCTCAATGACCAGGGCGGCGGTGTTATGGCCTGCTCTGAGGACGTGGCGGGGACGCTGCGTGCCCAGGAGCATGGGCATCAGCCGCTGGTCATGGGGCTGCGGCAGGAAGAAAAAACGCGCATGGTTATTGAACTGTTTGAGAATCACGGCATTGATGCGAGATATACAGGACCGCACAAAGTGTCTCCCACATTGACGAATCGCGGAGGCACTGGCGGCAACAATCTCCCCCTCGCCCTGCAAGTGCAGGAACCGATCTGTATCTCCGGCAACGCCATCGACCGCCAGCCACAGAACGGCGGCAACGGCCTGGGCTGTCAGGAGGGCATCGCTTACACGCTGACCGCCACAGATCACCATGCGGTCTTTTCACGGCAGAGAGTGGATGTGTTCAAAGGCGATGATGTTGCGTCTACCGAGAGCGCCCGCCAACATAAGGACGCTGCCGACCTCGTCTGTCAGCCAGCGTATCAGGAAACGGTGGGCGCACTGACCAGCAGCGACCGAAAAGGCCCCAACAGCCAGTATGTGGGACAGGATAAGCTGATTGTGGATGGTCCTCTGCTCATCAGGAGGCTGACGCCGCTGGAATGTGAGAGGCTCCAGGGTTTTCCTGATTTTTGGACAGAACTGCCGGGGGCCTCCGACTCCTCACGCTATAAAGCACTCGGGAATTCGGTCGCAATTCCTTGTGTAGAGTACATTATGCGGGGCATCGCCATGGCGGTCACTCCTGTAAAATAGCATTGTCAGTTTTGCTTCGTCTTGCAAAAACTTCTTTGTTGGTATGTGTGAATAGCTATTGTCCGGCGTTTCCGATATACTTGCCATACCGCCCAGGAAAGGAGAACCCTATATGACAGAGAAAACAAAAAATCTATGCGCCCAGATCCCGGAGTCCCTCCACGCCAAGGTGCGGGAGCGGCAGGAGGAGTCCGGGCAGACGCTGGGTCAGTACATGACCGAACTCATTGCAAAATTTTATGAACAGGAGGGTAAACCCACCATGAAAGAGAACCAGAGAACCGTAGCCTTCCAGGTGTCCACCGAGCTGTTCGATCAGTTCAAGGACTACCTCAAGCGGAAGGGCATCAAACAGAACGCCTTCTTCCTGGACTGCATCCAGCGGGCGCTGGAGGAGGAAAATCAGGCGGAAAACGGTGTCGAGAGCGAATAAGCGCAGAATACATCTGCCCATGATATAGGGCAGATGTGTTTTATTGGTCTAAGCTCTATTGCTGCCGGTCAAGCATTGCAACAAACTGCGTCAGATTCGACAGGAACGCATCGCAGCTGTTTAATTCCTCAACGATGCGCTCCTGTTCATTTTCTCCAGGCGCAACATGAACCGTATAAATAAATCCTTTGATCACGCCATTCTGCTCCCGCGCCCATGCGTTTGCCGTGATCTGATCTCTATCCAGCGCAGCGCCGTAGTCCACACTAACCTCCAGAATTTTGTCACTGTTTATTCCAAGGGCTGCAGAAGCGGGAAGTAAAAAGGTGAAGTAACCAACTGAATTGATTTTGGCTTCAAAAAAATGCGGTGTCATAAAGAAACCTCCCACGCTTTATGGCTCAAGCATACCATAAAAATCTGGAATTGGCAAGATTGGCAAGAATAAACACGCGCTGGCGCTGCACCCGGCTAAAGTAAAGAGGTGAACAACAATAAATGTATATCTACCCTGATAACCTGAGAGCAAAACCCAAGCTGTGGCTGTGGGAGCTGCGGGACGTGGCGGTCATTGGCATCGGCTTTTTATTCTCTGTCCTGGCGCTGGCGAACGGGGCTGGAATGCTCCTGATGATCCTGACGGTGCTGTTCGCTTTCCTCTCCATCCGCATGGAGGGAGCCAGCATCCTGGACTTCCTGCGCTGCGCTGTCTGCTTCCTGTTCCTGCACCAGCAATATTACGAGTGGAGAGCCCCACAAAAATGACAGACGCAGAAATGAGACAGTGGCTGGCTGTCACAGAAAACAGCCGCTTTCAATGGACTGAGGATAAAATCACAAGTCTGAATGGCCGCGGCGCGCTTTACTATTTCGGCGGAGAGGACGGAATCTATATCCGAATCCAGCCGGGAGGGGAACTCTCTGTTGGAACCTATAAGGGGGCGTTTCCTCATATCGGAGAAGCACTCTTTACCCGGAAAACGGTCATGGACTGCGGTGACTTCAACCGGGCGTTTCAGAAAGCGGCACAACTGGGAGGCCGGCAGTTTTTGCAGGATATGTTTTCCAGCAAGCCTTCCCAGGAGTTTATTGAAATTCCTGCACCTCCCGGTATAGGAATGCAGATGATGTAGGAGGTATCCACTTGAACCGAAAACAGAAAAAAGAGCTGCGGCGGCATCTGTCCACCCGGCAGCTCATGGGGATTGACCAGCTCACCGATCACGGCCTGAAGACGGCCAGAGGTGAGCTGGTTTTTTATCTGGTCAGCCCGGACAACCTCTCCGTCCTGTCCGCCGAGGGGGTCCGGGGCCGCGTCCGCGCCCTGACGGAGCTGCTGCGGGGTATGGAAGCAGTGGAGCTGCTGGCCCTGGATTCCCGCGAATCGTTCCAGAGCAACAAGCACCACTATCAGGCCCGGCTGGAGCAGGAGGATCTCCCCGCCCTGCGGGAGCTGCTCCGGCAGGACATGGGCCACTTGGACGAGATCCAGTCCACCACCGCCTCGGCGCGGGAGTTCGCCCTCGTCTACCGCAGGGAGGAAAAGTCCACCGAGGACGCCGGACACCTGAAGCAGATCGAGAAGCGCATCCGGGACTGCGGCTTTCACGTCCGCATGGCGGAGGAGCAGGACATGATGCGTCTGCTGGCGGTGTACTACCAGCAGGACGTGACCACCGAACAGTTTGACCGCTTTGACGGAGAGAGGAGCGCCAATGGCTAAAAAGCAGATAAAAAGGAAGAAAAAAGCAGCATTAAAACCAGAAGCTGTACCGCCCAAGGACTTCCTGGACATGATTGCCCCCGCCGCCGTGAAGTTCAACACGGACAGCTATATCCTGGGCGGCGCGTATCACTGCACCCTGGCCCTGCGGGGCTACCCCACCAGCACCGAGGAACTGGCCCTGCTCCGGCATCTGGGCGAGAAAAGCGGCGTGACTCTGCGGATTTATACCCGCCAGGTCACACCGGCTGAAGAGAACGCCATCCTCCACAACGCCACCAACAAGAGCCGCATGGAGCGCGGCAACACCAACGACATGAAGCAGAGTATTACGGCGGAGGCCAACCTCCAGGACGTGGCCGCACTCATCACCACCATGCACCGCAACCGGGAGCCGCTGGTACACTGCGCCGTGTTCATCGAACTCTCCGCCAGGGACTCGGACAGCCTCCGCACCCTTCGGGACGATGTGACCGCCGAGCTGACCCGCTCCAAGCTGAACGCCGACCGTGTCCTCCTTCGCCAGCGGGAGGGCTTCCTCGCCTCCAACCCCGCCGGGAGCAACGTCTTCGGCTCCCTCTACGAACGGGTGCTGCCCGCCTCCAGCGTGGCGAACCTCTTCCCCTTCAACTACTCCGGCAAGAACGATCCCAACGGCTTCTATGTGGGCCGGGACCGCTACGGCTCCAACATCATCGTGGATCTGGACCGCCGCGCCGAGGATAAGACTACCGCCAGTGTCCTCATCCTGGGCAACTCCGGCCAGGGCAAGAGCTACCTGCTGAAGCTCCTTCTCTGCAATATCCTGGAGAGCGGCAAGTCCGCTCTCTGCCTCGATCCTGAGCATGAGCTCATCGACCTGTGCGCCAACCTGGGCGGGTGCTTCGCTGATCTCATGAGCGGGCAGTACATCATCAACCCCCTGGAACCCAAGCTGTGGGATACCGATGGTGAGGACGATCCGGAAGCGCCAGCCGCCTTCCGGCAGCGGACGCGCCTGAGCCAGCACATCTCCTTCCTCAAGGACTTTTTCCGGGCCTATAAGGATTTCAGTGACCGCCACATCGACACCATCGAGCTGATGCTGGAACGGCTGTACAGGAAGTGGGGACTCAACAATCACACGGATTTCCAGTCCATGCGGCCCGATGATTTCCCCGTCCTCTCCGACCTCTACGATGTGATCGAGGACGCCTACCAGCACTATGACAGAGAGGAAAATCCGCTGTACCCGCGGGAACTGCTGCAGGAAGTCCTGCTGGGCCTCCACTCCATGTGCAGGGGCGCTGAAAGCAAGTTCTTCAACGGCCACACCAACATCACGTCCAGCCGCTTCCTGGTCTTCGGCGTGAAGGGTCTCCTCCAGGCCAGCCGGAACGTCAAGGACGCCATGCTCTTCAATGTCCTGTCCTACCTCAGCGACAAACTGCTGACCGAGGGAAACACCGTGGCCACGCTGGACGAGCTGTACATCTGGCTTTCCAACGTGACCACCATTGAGTATATCCGCAACACCCTCAAGCGGGTGCGGAAGAAAGAATCCGCCCTCATCCTCGCCAGTCAGAATCTGGAGGACTTCGATGTGGACGGCATCCGGGAGCTGACCCGGCCTCTCTTCGCCATCCCCACCCACCAGTTCCTCTTCAACGCCGGCAGTGTGGATAAGCGGTTCTATATGGACAACCTCCAGCTGGAGGAGTCCGAATTTGAGCTGATCCGCTACCCCCAGCGGGGCGTCTGCCTCTATAAGTGCGGCAACGAGCGGTATCTGCTGGAGGTACACGCTCCGCCCCATAAGGCAGAGCTGTTCGGAAAGGCGGGCGGACGGTAAGTCACTGGATATCCAGAATGTTCTCGATCACGATCCGCTCTCCTCCCATCATGATCAGAGTGCCCGCATAATCATCAAGTTTCTTTAATTGGCCGGTGGTGGTGACGTATGCGCCCCCGGTTTTCTTTTGGTCCGGACGAAACCAGGTCACAGTGATCTGCGGCTTGGAGGAAATCCTGTCTGCCAGGCTTTGCAGCTTCCTATCCAGAATGGACTTCTCATCCTCCGTCAATTCGGGCCGCTCATCGGTCAGCCGGGCCGTCTCATGGACAGCGTCCTCATAGCCGGTCAGGGCCCGTTATCAGGAAAAATAAGTTATCAGAAGTTTTGCGCAATACTTTTCAATATCAAGGATCTTCACAGCAAGATTCATGATAACTTATCTGTCCACTTCCTCAAAGAGTTGAAGTTCATAGATGCCATTAAACGGGATATTCAATCCAGAAACAGTTTGAACTGATTTCGTATGTGTATCTACGCGTTTCACTCTTTCCAGTACGGTCACATATTTCCCCCCGTCCTTCTGAGTATCTGCTGCAAAATATACAATCTGAACCAATGGCAACTCAGACACTTTCTCGCTAATACGCTTGAGTTTTTCATTCAAATTATCTGCGAAAGATTCATCCAATTCAACTTGTTTATCAGTAGACCGTGCCGTTTCATGAATCATTGCCTCGAAGCCAGATAGGGCCTGAAAGGCAGAAAACTGAGCGGCGCGGTCATTTGTGCCCATGCGTATATGCTTTAATTTGAACGGATACTCGGTGTCGATAATGTCGCCATAATTGTTTGACCTTGAATTCATAAAATGGATCGCCTCCTTCTATTGGTCCATTTGTGCCTCAAAATACCATTATACGCTCTAAATCGGCTCAGTATAAGACTTTAAATTGCAGCTGGTGTCTGCTAAGCTATATGAGTAGCCGGAATACTGAAACATGGGGGCGTTATTATGAGGCGGTATATAATTGATCACGCCGTGGATGATCTTGTTCGTATTTTCCTCGAAGAAGGATATACAGAAAAGACAATTGCAGAACACAGAAGAAATATCCAAAGAGTGGTGAATCTGCACCATGAGCGTGAAACACCCTTTTATGATTTCAAAATAGTTGAACAGTATGTTGCTGTCCTAAAAGAAAACTACGAATCAGGAATAGTCAGCAGAAGTCGAAAGAACGCATTAGTAAAAGCAGCCTTATATGTGCATGAAATCGCCACTACAGGAACTGTCGCAGCAGGAGCCAGAATAGTTCCGGACAAGCTCTCCCCCCATTACCGAGTGATTTTGGAACAGGTCAAAGATTCAAGGGAATGGAGCGAGGCGCTCAGGCGGAACATTATATATGCGGCGCACACGTACTTTCGATTTCTTGCAGACGCTGGCATCCAGGACATCAGCAACGTCTCGGAAGAGGTAATCCGCTGCTATATTATGCAGAAAGCATCCGTCATGGGTTCGAACAGTGTAAATACCATTCGCAGGAATTTGAAGCACCTTCATCGCTGGCTGAACGAAAAGGGATATATCAAGTATAACTTTTCGGATGTAGTATCTTTTACTATGCCAAGCATGTACAAAATCAGCAAGCCTGTGCCCCATGATGAAATAGCGCAGATGTTCCGAGTCATCAACAGGGATACCGCTATTGGAAAACGGGATTATGCAATGTTCATGATCGCTGTTGTTACCGGAATGCGGAGTATTGATATTGCTGGACTCCGGTTTTCAGATATTGACTGGGTCAACGGGGAAATAAAAATCACGCAAAAGAAGACAGATGTACCGCTTGCGCTTCCGTTGACTCAGGATATTGGCGAGGCATTGAGCGATTACATTTTACATGGCCGTCCCAAGAGCAATTTCCCTAACATTTTTCTCACTTCACGCCCACCTGTTCATCCATTGGGCCGAAGATGCATATACAATGCGTTTAACCACGCCAGAGACATTGCCGGATTAAAAAAGCGTCCCTTCCATGACTTGAGACGCGCAGCTGGTACAAGCATGGTAGTAGCTGGCATACCTGTAACTACTGTGGCGCAGGTGCTGGGGCACACAGAGATTTCGTCCACAAAACAATATATATCCCTGGACAGTGTGCATTTGAAAGAATGTTCCCTTGGACTTGCCGGAATTGAACAGACTGGAGGTACAACTTATGATTAAACAGTTCTCCAGCAGTTTCAAGGATAAAATGTGGGCGTATTGCGGTTGGCGCAAATCGCTTGGTTTTTCAGATGACCATGAAAAGCACTTACTCAGATTTGATGCTTATTGCAGCGAATTTCATCCATATATCAGGACACTCACGTCGTCTTTAGTCACAGGATGGATTCAATATGAAATAAAGAGCAATCGGCACTGTATTGCGAACAAGTGCGCAGCTATTCGTTCATTCGCCAAGTATTTAGGCGGCGATGCCTATGTTCTCAAAGAGAAGTACATCTGTTATAAAAGAAATTTGAACCCGTATATCTTTACAGATGAAGAGCTGACAAGACTATTTGCTGCTGCTGACGTTTTGGAAAAACGTGGAGATCCATTTTTTGCGGAGACTGCCGGCTTTATTTTTCGCTTGATTTATACATGCGGTCTGCGCCCACAAGAGGCACGGAAACTGCAATGCGCAGATATCAATTTCAAAACAGGCGAAATATTTATATCCCAATCAAAGCAAAACAAAGACCGTATTATTGTCGCAGCCTCAGACGTCATGGAGCTGTTGTATCGATATCATAATCGTCGCAGCATATTCTGTCGCAATAATGATACTTTTTTCATCCACACAAACGGAACCTCCATCACAGGTGAACAACTGACCAATTTGTTCCAAAAATGTTGGAAAGAAGCAAACCCAAGCCTCGACAGCAAGTTGCTTCCAAGAGTGCGCCCGTATGACCTTAGACACCGATTTGCTTCTGCGGTTCTTCAAAAATGGATCGACGAGGGAAAAAGTCTATATACCATGCTTCCGTATCTTCGGGCTTATATGGGACACGAAGAATTCAGGGATACTTTGTATTACGTACACATATTGCCGGAGAATCTCTTATCCTCAGATCGTGTTGATTGGGAACAAATCGAGTCAGTAGGATTGGAGGACAGCATATGGAGCATATGAACTCTCTTTTTTCCTTAATTCACGATTTTCTCCTCATCGCCTTGCCGAAAGAGCGGAAATGTAGCAAAAACACCATACGCGCATACAAAAAGTCTCTGGAATTGCTTTTGGATTTTGTAAAGGAGAAAACCGGAAAACCCTTTGTCAACCTCACTTTTGAAGACATTGACCGTAATATTCTCACTGCGTTTTTGGATCATCTTGAATCTGAACGAAACTGTAGTGTGAGTACGCGAAATCAACGGCTTCACTGTATCCGCTCATTTTACAGATATGCAGCGCAAGAAGATATCAGCAATGTTTGTCATTTCAATGAGATTGATAAAGTTAAACGGGCAAAGCAGTACCAAACCTTGGTTGAGCATATGAGTGAAACTGCAGTTCAGGCAATCCTTGCACAGCCGGACACAACAACGCATATTGGGAAAAGAGATGCCTTTATGATGCTCTTTTTGTATCGAACGGGAATCCGGGTTCAAGAGCTTGTTGACATTAGACTTAAAGATATACGTCTTGGCAATAATCCATCTCTCACCGTCTGTGGAAAAGGGTCAAAGATTCGCTCAGTTCCATTACGGACCGACACTGTAAAGCACCTTAGGCATTATATAGAGTCCTTTCATACTGAAGGTTCCATGTATAGTGATGACTATTTGTTCTTTACCGTGCGAAACGGAAGCAGAAAACGTATGACGGAGGATAATGTCCGCTCGTTGGTGCGAAAATATGGAATTTCTGCAAGAGAAAGTTGCCTGGAAGTCCCAGAAAATGTGCATCCCCACCTGTTCAGGCATTCGCTGGCAATGTCCCTATACCGGAATGGTGTTGATTTATCCCTGATTTCGCAGTGGCTTGGGCATTCCTGTGTTGAGACTACCTTGATTTATGCCCATGCGGATACAGAGATAAAGCGGCAGGCTATAGCGAAAGCGATTCCGGAAGATTCTGAGCTTAAGCACTTTTTGAATGCTGAGCGGTATACCATTAGCGATGAAGAATTATTAAAACAACTTTGTGGTTTAAAATGATATCCAAACAATACCTCAAAATCCTGCCCCAGTTATCATGAATTTATCAGAATTGAACTCTCTAATTGCATACTTTTGAGATCTTTTTCTGATAACTTATTTTTCCTGATAAAGAGCCATATCAGAAATTTATGATATGGCCCGAAACGGCTGAAACTGCGCCGCCCGGTCCAGCATGGGCATATGCGGACGCTTGCTGGAAACATGGTGCGGTAGGCCGATAATGTCGTCATACTTCCCCACTTCTATGACCTCCGATCGTATTGTTCCGCTC
>Ga0224747_10118_pt1 | contig 14718 bp, 14 predicted proteins | sample LIM_F_Water_Pos_FD_182999 | JGI IMG/M metagenome (GOLD analysis project Ga0224747, IMG submission 182999) | Enriched cells from gastrointestinal tract of the lab mouse from Pacific Northwest National Laboratory (PNNL), Richland, Washington... | ecosystem: Host-associated > Mammals > Digestive... | reverse complement strand
TAGCAGATGAGGTGGCGCCGTGAGAGTTAAGGTAAAGGACATTGCCAAGGCGGCGGGCGTCTCGACGACGGCGGTTTCCCTGGTGCTGAATGGGAAGCCTTCCCGCCTTTCAGACGCGACCAAGGAGAAGATCACCCGGGTGGCCCGGGAGCTGGCGTTCCAGCAGGATTCCCTTCACTCCGAAAGCGGGGAGCGGGTGAAGACGATGGGGCTGGTGGTGCCGTCTGTCAGCGACCCCTCCTATCTGAATCTGCTGTCCCGGGTCCAGAGCTGCGCGGATGGGGTTGGGTATACCGTGTTTGCCTGCGTCAGTGAGGAGGACTCGGAGAGAACGTGCAGGGCGGTGGAGAGCCTGGCTACAAAGAACGTGGACGGGATTTTGCTGGTGGCCCCCGTCACCGTGGAGCACGACGACCGGCTGACGAAGATGCTGAAGACCCTGGTGAGCGGGGCGGTCCCCCTGGTGCTGGTGGACCGGGCAGTGTATTCTGTCTTCGGCGATTTTGTCACCACAGACAACAAGTACGGCGGCCGGACTGCCGCGCTCTATCTGGCGGAACAAGGGCACGGCCGGATCGGATATCTGGGCGGTCCCCAGAACGTGTACACCGCCAGAAAGCGCTTTCAGGGATACCGGGAGGGCCTTGCGGGCAGGAAGCTGCCCTACAACGATGCCCTGGCCTTTTTTGGGGACTTCTCCAGGGAGAGCGGCAGGGAGGGGGCCGCGGCGCTCTATGAAAAGGGGTGCCGGGCCGTTTTCGCCGCCAACGGACTGATGACGGATGGGGCCGTGGAGTTCGCCAGGGAGCGGGGCCTGCGAATTCCAGAGGACTTCGCGATTGTGGGTTATGACGCCCCCGGGGCGCAGGTGCCCTGTATTTGCCAGAACGTTTCCCTGATGGCGGAGAAGTCCGTGGATCTGCTGATGGAACAGATCGAGGCCCATGGGGCTAAGGTCCCTCCTCGGAATTTCTATATCACACCGGTGCTGTCCAACGGAGAGGGGCTGCCCGGCTTCTGAGACCGTGGAGCCGGGCGTCAAAGAGAGAATCAGCCGTAGAGGGGAACGCTTATGAGAATCACCGCAAAGGACATCGCCAGGGAGGCGGGGGTATCGGAGACCACCGTATCGCTGGTTCTGAACGGCCGGCCCGCCCGCATTTCGGAAAAGACGCAAAAGCGTGTGCTGGAGATTGCCGCAAAACACCGCTTTACCAGTAACCAGATCGCTGTGTCACTGGCAACACGAAAGACTTACACACTGGGAATCATCCTGCCGAATTTGACGAATCCGCTGTTTCCGCGTCTGGCCGCCGGGGTGGAGAAGTACGCGCAAAAAAACGACTACGCGCTGTTCCTCTGCAACTGCGAGGAGAGCGCCTCCTTATTCCTGCACTATCTGGAGGTGCTGCAAAGGCGGTGCATCGACGGGTTGATCGTGCTCCTCCCCAGCGAGGTGGACGAGAGGCCGGACCAGTTCTATCAAAAGGTCCACGAGGCCTTGTCGGTCTCCCAGGTACCGGTGGTTTTGGTGGAGCGGAGGATGAAAAACCACCCCTGTGATTTTGTCTGCATCGATAACCGGAGGGGCGGGAAGCTGGCCACGGAATACCTCCTCTCTATGGGACACACAAGAATCGGCCACATTACGGGAACCCCGTTTTTTGCGGAGAGGACCAACGGTTACAAGGACGCCCTGGAGAGCCGCGGTATTTCTGTGGAGCCGCGCTGGATCGCGGAGGGGGACTTTTCCATCGAATCCGGATTCCAGGGGGCGAGGAGACTGCTGGCGGAACGGGTGACGGCCATTTTCGCCGGAAATGACGAGATGGCGCTGGGCGTGTTGAAGGCCGCTGCGGAGGCGGGCCTGCGAATCCCGGAGGACTTATCGTTGGTGGGCTTTGATGATAATCCAATCGCGAAGGTTATGCCGGTTCCCCTGACCACTGTCCTGCAGCCTGGCGAGACCATGGGGGAAAAGGCCTGCGAGGTTCTCCTGGACCGGCTTTCCGATCCTGAAGAGAAAGGGAAGCCCCAGGACTTCCTCTTTGAGCCCGTGCTGATTACGCGGCGCTCCGTCTGCCCGCCTCCTGGAAAAAACGGTTGACAAGGCGGGAAGACGGCTGTATGATGGAAACACAAAGTAAAGCGCTTTAGCAAGAACGATATATGGAGGTTCCCTCAAAGTAGGGGCACATAAAGCAGGGCGGTTTTTATGTGCCTCTTCTTTACACCCGACTGATAAAGCGCTTTATCAAAAACGGGTTTCGGCTTTTGAAACCAGAATATGAAAAGGAGAGAAGTTATGAGAAAGCTGTTTGTCTTGATTGCCGCCTGGGCGCTGGTCCTGGGGACCCTGGCAGGCTGCGGCGGAGATCAGTCCACCTCCGCCCCGGCTCCGGAGAAGGGAGGAGAGCTGGAGCTGGTTCTGTGGCACAACCGCAGCGGCACCAATGGGGAAACCGTGGACGCCCTGGTGGAGGAGTATAACAGCACCATCGGGGCGGAAAAAGGCGTCAAGGTGGTTTCCGTGCGGCAGGACGACTCTATCGTTTCCACGTTTAAAACCCTTCTCTACGCCAAGGACATGGAGAACATGCCAGACCTAGCCACGCTGTACGCTGGAGATGTGGAATACGCCAGCACGGTGAGCTGCATCGAGCCTCTGGACGAGCGGATGGCCAACGACCCGGATTTTCACGCCGAGGACATGGTGCGGTCCCTGATGAGCACCTATAATTATCAGGGGACCCAGTACAGCCTCCCCTTCCACGGGGACACCATGATTATGTACTACAACAAGACCGCCTTTGAAAGAGCGGGGCTGGACCCGGAGGCGCCCCCCACCACCATCAAGGAGATGGCCGCCTGCGCGGAGAAGCTCCTGATTAAGGACGGGGAGACGGTGAAGCAGTACGCCATTACCCTGGGTCTCCAAAACTGCTATCTGAACAACTGGATTGCCAACCAGGGGAATGTTTACTATCTGGGCAATAATGAGGCCGGGCGCACGGGGAGAATGACCGAGGTGACCTTTGACAAGGACGGGACCATGCTGACGCTTCTGAATGAGTGGCAGAAGGTCCTGGACACCGGGGCGGTTCAAAGTGTGGACTCCGGAGATCAGCCGAAGGACGAGTTCATCTCCGGACTGAGCGCTATGTTCATCGGCGGCAACTGGGCCATGACCTCCATCGAGGAGGGCGCGGCGGAGACCGGCTTTGAGCTGGGAGTCTGCCCCATGCCCAAGGTGCGGGAGAGCGACATCGGGGGGAGCTGCCCTGGCGGCACCTCCCTGTATATGATTAACAAGGGGTCCAAGGATCGCACGGACGCCGCCTGGGATTTCATGAAGTGGTGGACATCCGCCGAGACCCAGGCCAGGTTCTGCATGAAGACGAAGTACATCCCCGTAAACGCCAAGGCCCTGGCGGGCCAGGAGATTCAAACCTGGCTGAGGGAGAATCCCCGGTACAGTGTCGCCTTTGACGTGCTGAGCCAGTCGGATCCCCGCATTCAGGAGCAGCTGGCTCCCACCCAGCAGGAGTTCCAAATGATTTTCCAGGACACCTGCCTGCAGTGGGCCAGCGGCGAGCTGACCGCAGAGCAATGCGTCCAAGTCATGGCGGAGAAGTGCAACGCGGCCCTGGATGAGTTTAACGCGGCAAACCCTGTGGGATAACTGTAGCAATCTTCAGAAGAAAAGCGCGGGTCCGGCGGGGGGCCGCCGGACCGTGCCCCCACTGGAGAGATGGCGGCCCATTGGGAAGCCGTCTTTCCAGCAGGAACGATTACAAGGGAAGGAGGGTGCTCGATGAAAAAGAAGCACGGCTTGGCGCCGTATGCTTACCTCTTTTTTTCCATGTTGTTTATCATTGGATTCATCTATTATCCCGCGATAAAAACCATGTTTAAGAGCCTGTATCTGGTGAATGCGGAAAACCATCCCGTGGCCTTTGTGGGTCTGGCAAACTACCGGACCCTCTTCTCGGACCCGGAGTTTCGCGGTGCAGTCCGCGTCACTTTTCAGTATGCGCTGTGTTCCGTCCCGCTGACAATTGTCATCGCCTATGCCCTGGCGCTGGTCTCGGCTCGAAAGAGGCGGCTGTCCAGGCTTTATGAGCTTTTGTACGCGCTTCCCATGGCAGTGTCCATGTCCGTTGCCTGCGTGATTTTTCGGATTCTGTTCAACGGAAACCTGGGACTGATTAACCACGTTTTCGGATGGAGTATTCAATGGTTTACGGATAAAAGCTATACGCTGGTAGTACTGATTATCATCGGCGTGTGGCTGGAAATCGGAATGAACTATCTGTTCCTGCTCTCGGCGGTTCGGGGGGTGAACCGGGACCTGCTGGAGGCGGCGGAGCTGGACGGGGCCTCCGCCCTGAAAAAAGTCCGGTACATTTACACGCCTCTGATTTCGCCCACGGTGTTCTACCTGTTCTGTGTGGACATGGGCGCGGCGCTGATGATGTCCGGCCCGGTAATTATCCTGACCAACGGCGGGCCCAACGGCGCCACGACGACCATGATTTATTACATGTACCGCAAGGGCTTCTATATCTTCAACTATGGGCTGTCCTACGCCTCGGCAGTGGTGGCCTTTGCCATTGGCTTCGTTGTGATTTTGGCCGCCTTTGTCTGGGAGCGCAAGGGGGTGCAGTATTGAAATGACAAAGCTCAAACGAACGAAAAGCGCGCTGCTACAGGCGTTATTTGTGGTGCTTGGAATCGCCATTGCGTTTCCCGTCCTGTACGCGCTCTGCGCTTCCTTCATGAAGCCCACGGAGATCGTGGGCCTGGACCCCAAGGTGATCCCCACCGGAGGCAGCCTGAGAAATTATCTGGAGGTGTTTGAAACCACCAATATCCTGCGCCAGTCCTGGAACTCCATCGTGATTACGGCGGTAACCACCTTCCTGCGGCTGTTTGTGGCGGCTCTGGCGGCGTATGCCTTCGCCTTTTTCGATTTTCCGGGGAAACGCCTGTTTTTCTACCTGACCATCTGTACCATGCTGATCCCCGGAGAGGCCACGCTGCTGACCAACTACGAGACCGTGTCGGGCCTGGGTCTGGTGAATCGGTACATGGGATCCATTATCATGTTCATCGGTTCCGGGACCGCAGTTTTCATCATCCGTCAATATTTTCTGAATCTGCCGAGGACTTTGTACGAGTCTGCGGTCATTGACGGCTGCGGAAACTTCCGCTTTTTCCTCACCATCGTTCTCCCGCTGTCGAAGCCGGTGCTGTCTGCCTCCGCCATCAATGGTTTTGTGCAGATTTGGAACCAGTATCTCTGGCCCAAACTCATCGCCACCAGACCGGAGATGTTCACAGTCCAGGTGGGGCTGGCGCAGCTGAACTCAACGGAGGGCTCAGCCTACGGCGTCATTCTCGCGGCAGCGGTTGTGGCACTGATTCCGACCCTGGTGTTTTTCGTTGTCTTCCAAAAACAGATCGCCGGAGGGATGATTGCCGGTTCTATCAAGGAATAAAAAGGAGCGCCTATGTTATATACGACAAAAAAGGTAGACTTTGCCGTCGAGATCAACGAGTATGGACAGCCCTACGTGAATCCATATTTCGGCTGTACGGCGGGCTGCCCATTCTGCTATTGGCTCAGCATCCCCGGCTGGGAGAGCAAGATCGACATCCGGCTGAACATCGCGGAGCAGCTGGACCGCTATTGCCAGGAGCGGGAGGCGGAGAGACCCAGGCTTTATATGGGCAGCTACTGTGACCCCTATATGGAGGAGGTGGAGGCGGAGTATCAGCTGACGCGGCGCTGCCTGGAGGTGGCCGCCAGGCGGCGGTTTCCCCTGACCTTGTGCACCAGTGCCCGGTCCGAGCTGATTCTGCGGGACGTGGACCTGCTGAGGCAGATTCCGGGGCTGACGGTCGTGGCGGAGCTGTGCCGCTTGGACCAGACGGAGCGATTGAACCGGGGAGAGGACCACGTGGGCATCCGCATGGCCAACCAGCTCTCCGGCGCCGGGCTGCGGGTGGAGGCCACCTTTGCACCTGTCCTGCCAGGGGTCACGGACCTCGCCGCCGTGCGGGAGAGACTGGCGGAGCACATCCCGCTGTACATCGACGTGATGCATGTGGAAAAGGGCTCCGTGCAGGAAACGCGGATTTTAGAGCGTGTGTCGGCCCTGCGGCCGGCCCTGCTGGAGGTCTACCGGGCCTTTTTCGCCGGGGAGCGGCCGGAGATGGACCGGGAGATCCTGGAGATGGCGGGCGGGGACAACATCCGCCTGTTTCCAATGGAAGATTGACACGGGGAGGGAATCGGATTGGAGTTGAGAGAACTGCGGGAACGGATTTACGCCGGGGTGCTGGGGAAGATCATCGGCGTATACCTGGGCAGGCCTGTGGAGGGATGGAGCTATGAGGCCATACGGGAGCGCTTCGGCGAGATCGTCTATTACCCCCATCGGGCCGCCGGAGTGCCCTTGATCGTGGCGGACGACGATATCTCCGGCACCTTCGCCTTCTTCCGGGCGATGGAGGACCACGGCTGTCCGGCGGACCTGTCCGCAAGGGAGATCGGGGAGACATGGCTGAACTACATCATCGAGGACAAAACCATCCTGTGGTGGGGCGGGCCTGGACGCTCTACTGAGCACACGGCCTATCTCAACCTGAAAAACGGGATCCCCGCTCCGGAAAGCGGGTCCATCGCCAGAAACGGGCGGGCGGTGGCGGAACAGATTGGCGCTCAGATTTTTATTGAGGGCTTTGCGATGTGCTATCCGGGGGACCCGGAAAAAACAGCCGCCTTGGTGCGGAAGGCGGCCTCGGTAAGCCATGACGGACTGGCTGTGGACGCCGCGTGCCACCTCGCCGCCCTGGACGCCCTGGCTTTCCAGGAGGAGCGCCTGGAAACGCTGCTGGACGAGGCGTTCCGCTTTATACGGGAGGACCGGCTGCGGAGGCTGGTTTCCGACGTGCGGGAGTTCTGCGCGGCGGAGGGAGACTGGCGGAAGGTTCGGGAGAAGCTGGATGTCCAATATGGCTATCGCCTGTATCCGGGAAGCTGCCATATCGCGCCGAACCACGCCATGGTGCTGGCCGCGCTGCTGTGCGGCGGGGACGACTTTCAGCGCGCGGTGTCCATCGCGGCCTCCGCCGGGTGGGACACGGACTGCAACGCGGGAAACGTAGGGGCTCTGAACGGCATCCGCCTGGGCCTCCGGGGGATTGACGCCGGGGGAGATCTGCGGACGGAGGCGGCGGACCGTCTTCTTGTGATCACCTCCGACGGCGGAGAGGCGGTGTCTGATGCCGTCCGGGAGACCCGGAACATCGTGCGGGCTGCCTGTCGGTTGAACGGCTGGGAGGAGCCCGCCCCGAGAAAACGGTTTTCCTTTGATTACCCCGGGTCCCTCCAGGGATTCGCCCCCTGTCCTTACAGTGATGGCTCCCATCACGGGTTCCGCTTGACCCACGAGGAGGGACGCCTCGCGGTCCGGTGCGCCGGCGTGGGGCGGGGCCTCCCGGCGGAGTTTTCCACGCCCACGTTCCTCGAGTTTGAACCGGCGGCAGGGAGCTATTTATCAGAGGCGTCCCCGACGCTGTACGAGACGCAGACAATCCGAAGCCATACCCGGCTGAAAGAGGCGGCGGGCCAGCCGGTCCGGCTCCAAATGTACGTCGTCTTCCGAGAGGGAAATGCGGTCCGCCGGGCGTATTCTGATGCCTGGACCCTGGAGGATCAGTGGAAAGAGTGCGTATGGACAGTCCCCTCTCTGGAGGGCGGGGCGATTTTGCGCATGGGCTTCTCGGTCTCGTCGGACGCCCGGTTTTCCGGCACGGTCTGGATCGGAGACGCCGGATGGGAGGGGCCGCCAAGGCGCTTTGCGCAGTCGGGCGTCCTGATGGGATCCATCTGGGACCTCCTGCCGGAAAAGCTGCGGATGTGGACCAGCTCCGCCAAGTGCTTCTCCGCCGACGGGGTCCACACCTATTCCATCGCGCAGGCGGAGGGGACCGGGTTGGCCACCCTGGGAACCAGGGACTGGTTTGATTATACGGTAAAGGCCAATTTGACCTTCAGCCTGCACGAGGCCGCCGGGCTGGCGATGTACTGCCGGGGACACCGCCGATATTACGCGGCCCGGTTTCGGGAGGGCCGGCGGGTCGAGATCGTTCTGGAGCGGGACGGAGAGACTGCCGTCCTGGCGGAATGTGTTTTTCCCTATGAACAAGACTGGGCTTATACCGTGGCCCTTTCCTGCCGGGGATGGTGTTTTCAGCTGACGGTGGACGGCCTGCCGATTTTGTCCGCGCAGGACGAGGGGCGCGTCCACAAGAGCGGTGGCTGCGGCTTCCTCGTCTGTGACGGAAGTATGCTGGCGGATGACTTTGCCGTCTTGGGGGAATGAGATATGGCCTATCCTGTCGCGGATGCCCACTGTGACCTGCTTTCAAAAATTATGACGGCCCAAGCGGACTTTTCTTCGCCACATCCCGGACAGATGGTTTCCCGGGAGGGTCTCAAAACTGGCGGTGTTCGTCTGCAAGTGTTTGCCCTCTGGTATGATCCCAGGCTTGGAAGCTCCCCGCTTGTCCAGTGCCGGAGCATGGCTGCGGAGTATCGGCGGCTCTTGGCGGATTACCCGGAATTGCGGAGCGTTTCCGCCGGCCATGAGTTGAAGGCGGGAGAGGTCGAGACCGCCTTGGTACTGGAGGGCGGGGAGGCACTGCTGGAGAAAGGCGCGAGTCTGTTGGAATTTTGGGAGGCCGGAGTCCTGGCGCTGTCGTTGACTTGGAATATTGACAACCCCCTGGCGGGAGCGGCGGAGGGAAGAGCCGGGTACGGACTGACGGCCCTGGGGAAACAGATGGTCCTGGAGGCAAAGCGTCTGGGTATGGCCATTGACGTCTCTCACCTCAGCGACAAGGGGATTCGTGATATTCTGGATATGAGGGATGTTCCGGTTTTTGCCTCCCATTCTAATTGCCGAAGTGTTTTCAATTGCCGCAGATCGCTGCCAGACGAGACGATCCGCAGGATCTCAGATCGAGGCGGCGTAGTAGGCGTCAATTTCTTTCATGAGCATTTGGGAACGCCGTTTCCCTCTACAAAGGAAGCCGCCGCCCAGCTGCGGCACCTCGCGGACGTTGGGGGAATTACCTGCTGTGCGATAGGCTCTGATTTTGACGGGATACCCTATGGCCTGTCAAATCTGCAAACCAGCGGCGAGTTTCAGCGGCTGGTACCGGCGTTAAAAAACGCAGGCTTTTCAGAGGATGAAATCGAGATGGTTCTGTACAAGAACCTGCGCGGATTCCTCTGCGGCTTGTCTGTGGATCCAACCGGCTGATTTCTGACGCCGTGGAGCAATCGCTTATTTTAAACAGTGTGGAAATGCACGGAGGAATCTGAATGAAAATTCTCAACTTTGGCTCTTTTAATATTGATCGGGTGTACAACGTTTCGCAGTTTGTCTCTGAGGGAGAGACTATTTTAGCAAAGTCCTTGAAGATTTTTCCTGGCGGCAAAGGCTTGAATCAGTCTATTGCCGCGGCAGGTGCGGGAGCATCTGTTATCCATGCTGGCACGGTCGGTCCTGAAGGGGAATTCTAGTTGATTTTTTACGTTCAAACAATATCAATGTAGAAAATATCAAGCGTACAAACGAAGAAACCGGACATGCGGTTATCCAAGTAAATTCTTCGGGGCAGAACTCCATTATCATATATGGCGGGGCCAAGCAACTCCTTGATGATGCGTATATTGAGCATATCCTAAATTGCGGCGAAACCGGAGATACATTCATTTTGTGAGTCCTCCTATCATGTGGCGGCTCACATGATATCACCTTCTCCCAGCAGCATCCAGATAATTTGCCAGACAGTTATACCATTTCGATTTACGGCGAGGGTGTCAACGTAAACACCCTCGCCAGAGCAACACCCCGATATGTGGACAGACAGGGTGTCACACATAACACCCTGCCCTCAGCCCTGCTCCTTATCAGATGGCGCGCCAGACCACTGATGTACACACGAAATCGCGTTCTTGAGCAGATCTCCAATGGTCTGAAACGTCTGGGCTAACTCATAGGGCTCCTTCACAGAGCTCCCAATTTCTTCCTGGGTTATGCGGGTACACTCCGTCCAGATCCGCACGTTTTCCGCCGTGGGGGTCAGCAGGACAGCTCGCCGTTGTCTAAGGCTTCCTTTATAGCGGCGGGGGCGCGTTCATCGATCTGCATGGCCTTGCCCATGGTGACTTCACCGATGCCAACAGTATTTGCCAACTCCTTCCGAGTGCTGATGGGGGAAATCGGGCCTGACAATGCTGTCAAGCCCGATTTTGCACCCTTGCTTTTCTGATCCCCGCCGCCTGCGGACATATTCTTCCTTGCCCTGGCCTCAATCCCTGGCTTCAGTTTCAGCGCGATCTTGCCCAGCTCCCATTTGTCCAGGTTGCGGCGGCCCTTCTGGGTATTCAACGCCCACTGCTTGGCTTCCAGCAAATCCGCGAACGAGAAAACCAGCATTTTGAACGGCAGGCCGTGTTTTTCGCAGATACGGAAGCGGTTGTGTCCGTCAACGATGACCATATCCTCGTTGACAATGATGGGAGCATAACAGCCGTCTTCCAGGATATCGCTCTCCAAAGAAGAAAACTGCTCCACACTTAACGGCGGGAGCAGTTGTTCCATCTCCGGCCAAACGACAGAGGTTCGCTCAGAGCTGCCGTATTCGGTTTTTGTGTTTTGCAAAATGCCATCTCCTTCAGTTTGATTTTGCGGGTCATCGCCGTAAAGTTCCGTTCTACCCAATCCGGTTCCTGAGGCAACCCTGCTCGGCGCTGTGTCGTATAGCTTCCCTTGGCCCGCTCCCTCAAACTGAGATCATGACAGGCTTCCCCGAAAAAGTATCCGATTGGACGGTCATTTACTTTTACCACAGACACAAAAATGTGCCTGGGGTACAGCGATAAGCCTATAAATGAAATCCAATTCCTTTCGGGAAAGCCTGTTATAATGAGGACAATTATTAAAACGTCTTTTTCAATCAATTGCTGTAACGCCAGTATAACTCCAGCAAGAAGTCGTGACAAGAAAAATTTGTTTTCTTGACATAAAAGCTAATAGTAGCGCAGTTATAAATCAATGCCGCAATCCAACCCCTGAACATATCTGGTCAATTTCAGCCTGAACCGCCGCCATTTGCGCTCTAATATCTTCCTGCGCTTCCTCGTTGTGGTGCTGCATTGCCAGCAACAGGCGCATATTGAGGGAGTACAGTTCATCTTTTAGGGTGTTCAGTGTAACGCCCCGGCTGACAGCCGTGTTTTTGGAACGATAGCCGCTCATAGATATTCACTCCTATAAGGCCAGCGCAATCTGTTGGCAGCCGCATCTATAAATCAGAGCTGGTATAATGTTTTGTGTGCGATTAGTCGGCGATTGCAAAAAGGGCTGCTGTGCATATAGAAACAAAAAGTGTTCCAACAACTCCCAAAGCACATAATGCCAACAATGAAATCCATACTTCTGGAGGCATTTTTCTTTTTGTTTTTGATAACAGCGACCGCAACAATAACATAAGCCAACGCTCCCAAAACCAGCAGTATCAACTTTAGCATTACATCATTTGGTATGAAGGATAGCAACTTCACCATTCCCCCGTTTCTATTCAAATGCGGCGTGCCCAGCGCACCGCCAATCTTCGACTGGAGTATATTCCCTTTGAGGTCAGCGCGGTATTTCTCACCGCGCCGACCCCGTTCTGACTGCCTTAGTCCAGCACAATAGCGTGAACCGCTTCAATCAGATCAACCACGGCGGTGCGATCCACCAGGGATGCGCTCTCGCCGTCCACCACGGCGAGACAGCGGCTCCCATCATAGCGGTACAATTTGATTTCAACCTGGGGAAAGCTCTCGTTATCCAAGTGAACGGTCAGGCTGACTTCTTCCCTTTCAGTGGGCCGCTCATCGGTAAACTCGTCTGCGGCTAAGGCTTCCAGTGTGGATTGAAGATCGGCAATTTCCAGGTCCTCCTCCTGATAGGCCCAGATGTGATCCTCTCCATCCTTTTCAGAGGTGAGCGTGTAATTGTTCCCTTCCAGAGAGATGTCGATCTGCTGCACATCGGAGAAATCTGCCCATATCACTTCGGGATGCCGGAGGTCATTGTAAGACATTGCCGCCAGCGTTTTGTAGCTGCTGGAGGGAATCTTGTAGACAATTTGCGATTCCCCGACCCGGACATATGCCGAGATTTCGGCCTCCTGGCCCTCGTCCTCCGTTTCTTCGGCGGCTTTGACATCCTCCGGGTCCGGATTGGCATAGAGGACAAAGGTATCCGCAATTTCTTCGCCATCTTCCCCTTCCGTGGTGTAATCCACGGTGATTGTCAATTCGGGAGCATCCAGGCCATATGTCTGCAACTCCTCATCCGTTACGTTATATGACACATAGTTGACCGGATTCAGATTGGTGATGCTCCGCAAGAAGCTATCCACCTTGGGCGTATCCAGCGGCAGATTTTTGCCGCTCCGCCAGGTGAAGTAAACATCATCGGCATTGTAACTATCTACGCTGTTTTCCTGATAGGCAATACTATATGCTTCTGTACCTGTGAATTGAATTTGGGTCACATGGTCAAAGGACGGTATCTCATCGTGGTCGATCATGTCGCTGAGAACTGCGTCGTATTCGTCCAGGGGGTCGTGCTTGACCAGATACACGTTCCCGTCCCCAATGGAAACATACCGCTGGGAATCCATCTTGCTGTAATCGCCCAGCTTGACCTCGTAGCTCTGCTCCCCGGTGGACAGATTGATAGTGCAGATGGGATCGTCCAACCCATACTGTCCAAAGTCCTCCACGTCCTCAATGATAAAGGCCGCGCTGAAGGACTGGAACTGCTCCAGCAGCTCATTGATCTTTTCCTCACTGACCGGGAAATTCTCATCCTTATCATAGAGCCAGGTTTCATCCTTGTGGAATGCCAGCGTTTCCTCGTTGTACTCCCAGGAGAGGGACTGCACTGATTCGCTGGGCAGTTCCAGGATGATCTCTCCGGTTTCTTTGATTTGCTCTTTCCGTTCCTCCATCTGCATCACCGCAAAGGTGGCGATGCAGGCCACAGCTAAAATTCCCAGAAGGATATAGAGCTTTTTAGACCGGTTCATTTTGCAGCCTCCTTCTTCTCAATACCACCCAAATGCCGATGCCCAGATACAGCAGCGGGAACACGCCGATCATAGTCACCTTCAGCAAAGAGGCGGCAGATTCGCTGATGGTCAGGTAGTTGTAGTTCAAAGACTTGCTGCGGATGGCCATCGCCTCCGTTTCACCAATCAGCGAGGACAGGGCGTTCATCCCCAGGTTGGCGTTGGCCCCGGAGGAAGTGGCGTTATACATATCATCCAGGAAGTAGGACGAGGTGAACCATACGATTTTACCTTCCCCGGCGGTGTCAATGGAGACAGCCAGCGCAAAGGGGCCGTCAATGTCCCCTTCCTCCTGCCCGTAATCCGTCATGCCGTACCCGGCCAGCTTGCTGTAAGAGGTATAGGAGGTGGTCAGCAGCTCTGTCACAGTTCCGCTGCGGTCGTTTTCGGTCACAGTCAGGCCCAGGGAGATGGGCATGATGGGATAATAATTCTCGTCTATCAAGGAATCGGTAATGGCGCCGCTGGTCATATCGGGCAGCAGAACCGCAGGCCCCTGGAAGGAGTAGTGCTCCCGGTCTCCTTCCACGACAATGCCCTCATTGGCCTCCACACCGTAGTCCGCCAACAGGTCATAGAGGTTTTCCAGGATGCCGTCCTGCACCGGCCCGGCCACCACAAACAGCTTGCCGCCGCCCGCCGCATAGTCCGCCAGCAGGTCCTTTTCCTCCTGGGAGATGTCGCTCTCCGGGGCATAGATCATCACACAGTCCGCGTCCTCCGGGATGGCGTCTACCGTCAGCAGGGAGAGGGTATTGGTCTCCATATTTTCTTTCTCGATCTGCTCCTGGAAGGAGGCCGGGAGGTCAGCCTCTCCGTGGCCCTCCAAGATGTAAACCTGGGGCAGCTCCTCGCTGACCACATTCAATGGCGGAGGTGATCGCTCCTTCGCCGTCAAAGGAGGTGCTGTAGGAGTAGGAGTAAATATCCGCCTCCTGCACATAGATGTCGTCATACCCGATGAAGCGGTTACGATCCCCGCACTCTACGATCAGGCTGTTGTTCCGCACCGTTTCGTCCGTATATTGCTCTGCAAAAGCGGGGTAGACATCCGGGTTCTTCTTCACCACCTGGATATGGTCGGAGAGGCTGTCGTATTTCCCCAGCAGATTCTCAATCACCTCGTCCTCCTGGCCGGACTGCACCACCCAATAGATGGTCACATCCTGTTCCAGAGCGTTGACCACCACCTTGGTGTTGCCGGTGATGGAGTAGAGCTTGGAGGCGCTGATGTCATACTTGGTTACAGCAGTGGGCAGGGCGGAAGCAAAAATATTGACTACGATCAGAATTGCCAGTACCACTATAGAGATGGTCAGGGAGTAGGAGCCTCCGCGAAAGGCGTTTCGATTTTTCATCAGTTGTACCTCCGTTTCTCCAGCGACTGGATAGACAGGAACAGGAAAAGCACAATGACGCTGGCATAATAGACAATAGAGGTCATATCAAAAACACCGTTGACAAAGCCAGTAAAGCGGTCAAACAGGGACAGCTTGGTCATAATGCTGGGCA
>Ga0224747_10116_pt1 | contig 14789 bp, 22 predicted proteins | sample LIM_F_Water_Pos_FD_182999 | JGI IMG/M metagenome (GOLD analysis project Ga0224747, IMG submission 182999) | Enriched cells from gastrointestinal tract of the lab mouse from Pacific Northwest National Laboratory (PNNL), Richland, Washington... | ecosystem: Host-associated > Mammals > Digestive... | reverse complement strand
CTTACCATAAGCTCATTCATAAAATCCTCGCTCTCTTTCATTTTGTGTATGCTGTTTTCGATGTCTTTTCTCTTTACAAATTCAATCAGAGAATCAAGGCTTTCAGGATTGACCATATTAACCTCAAACATGGTATTGAGTTGCTTGTCGTCTGTACCCGCCCATATAAGCATGGCGCCGCTGTCTCTCCTGAGATATAATATAATGCTCCTGTTTTTTTCGTTTTCTCCGAAACCGAATCCATACGCTTTCTCTTCATGGATGAATATCATCTTCTTTTTTTCCTTTATCAGAAATGATTCGGATATGGATTCTTTTTCCGCATCATTGATGTGCCAGGTTTGTTCCATAATCCTTTTTTCATGTTCCATCATGCAGTAATATACGAAATCTGGTTGAATTCTTTCCTTTCTGTTCAAATACATAGCTTTTCCATTTCTGACAAAAATACAGTCTATTTCTGCTCCTCCTTTCCATGCTTCATACCATTTCGTTGCTTTTTTGTAATAATCCATAGCCAAATCTCCTTTCGTTTTGATATTAGCATGATAACTTAAAGCATAAAAAAAGATAAGGGAAATTTTTATGATAAAAATTTCCCCCATCTTTTTAAACCTATATAGATGCTATGCAAGTACAATGGCTTTATGGAAAATTTATTGGAATGTCATTTATTATTACACTTGCTGCACGATCAATCGCAAACGCCATCCATTCTTTCATAGGCGCTAATACATCATCTTTTGATACCTCCTCTATCATCTTATTAAATAATAGCAATGATTTCTTTAGCTCCATTTCACCTTCATCAATAGAAAATTTCTCCATTATTGCCGATCGCAATTCTTCATACACGTTCTTTTTTTCCGCATCCAATTCTTCTTGCTCATCCAAAAACATCATTGCAAGACAAATCAAGTAATTTTCATATTGAAAATCAACATCTTTACACAAAGGCTTTCTTATCTTCTTACCATTGCTTGTGCTATAACTTTTTAGCAAAAGTTTTAAAAAGGCTTTTCCGGCTTCCCCAACAATATACGGTTTTCCTCGTCTTATCAAAACATTTTCATACCTACATCCAAATAACGCTTCAAACATACTATTCAATTTTTTTCTGTTTGCGCTATCATCGTCCGGTTTCATATTTGCTATATCAAAAGATATATCTTCTCCATCAACTTTTATTGTATCGTTCCATACCTCATTGAAAATATCTCCTAAATCATAGATACCTCCTTTATTACCCAACATTTCTCTCGTCAGATCCTGATTTCTTTCATTGCGTTTTTGCTCAAGTTGTTCTCTTCTTTCTTCTGGAAGCATATCGTCAGCTATATCTAACCCATCCATTAATTTGCAACATATTTTTTCCTCTAATTCGCGGCTTTTTTCTTCCGCTGACAGCCTTTTGTTCCCCTGTTCCATACAAATCCTCCTCTATATTATGTATCATGTCATTCTTATAGGCTTAATCATAACACACTTATATTATCATATAAAGGCTTTACTTTTCTCTGGAACACTGGAACGCTAATATGCTTAGACAGCAATTATCGTTTCTTCTGATATTCTGTTGTAATAATAAATATGATAAGAAAGAATTTCCTGAAGCTCCACCTGCGTGTCATTTATTTCCCTTACAATTTCTGCCAGCCCTGTCGCACAATCATCTGTCTGGCATACAGGAAGCAGTATGACTTCATGGACAGAAGACGGCAGTATCCAAAAGTCATCTTCAAGAGCCTTTGCCGCCTTCCGAAGTAAATCATGGTTACACATCTGCACTGCGCCGTTGATATGATATTTGTTACTTAAAACGTACATTTGCAGTTCGTCTCCCTTTTCAGCATTCTGAAATTCTTTTGTAGAAAAAACCGGATTTAAAATATCCTCTATATTCTTTATGGCCGCCTCATTTGGATTTATTGTGTTTATCCATGCAGCTTGATAAAGCATATCTTCCTTGACGCCCCAATACCCCATATGTTCATTGCTAATTTGTATTACTGCATATTCTTCATTCACCACACTTTCCAGCCGCACATAATACACAAAAGACAGATCCAGATATGCCCTGTTTGGAATCTTAGAAAGTAACCCCCGGTTGCTCTCTGTATGAATCAGTTTTGCATAGATATGCGGCTTCACATTCTCCCATGATGTAAAATTTGAAATGGAAGACAATTTAACGGAAGAGTCTTCTTTACATCTTTTTAAAATTTCTTGTACCATATAATTGATTTTTGTTCCCAATTTATATTGCTCAAAATACGCATCCAGATGTATACAGGGGTGAATATCTCTGTCTGGATGAATAAGCCATAGGGAATGCTTCACGGTATTGTTTATTCCTTCCATTTCCTTTACTTCAATTTGATACTCATCTCCAAGATTTTCCTGAAGCTTTTTTATAATTTTCTTTAGAAATGTTATAAATCTTTTTTCCATAGGTCTTATCTCCTTTTGTTCTGGAGAGCATACCCGGAAATAAATTTCCGGATATGCTCTAGGCAGCGCTTGAAGACTTCGTTCTCACAAGCGCCGCCATCACCTTATTATAAATTTCCCCTGAAATTTTATTTGGGTCTTCAATCTTATAGCGTTCCTGCACAGCTTTCATATCAACGCCTGTGCGCTTCAATTCCGCTTCCAAAAGCTGTCTCTGCTGTTCCGATAGTCCCAAATCCAGTCCGTTTGCTTTCACGATTTCCTTTCTCCATGCGTAAACTTCCTTTCCCTTGCTGTCTGTAATGGCAAGCTCTGTTATCTCACGAGAACCGTTATAGGCAATAGATGACACGCAAAACCGTTCATTGCAATAATGCCTGTCTCCCTTCTTCTGAATCTGCGCTTTGGAAGCCGGAACCCAGATAAACGGAGCAGAATACAGTTCCCTCCCAATGCCCCAGTTGAAGCAAGCCCTCTTAAAGCTGTCAGAAGCCTGTGATTTTTCCTTTTCATACTGCCCTGCCGCCCCAACATCTTGCTTTGCAATCCATTCTCCAGATTCATTTTTAATTTCCACTGTGCAGTAAATACTCCCATTGATACATTGATGGCTTCTTTTCCAGCAAAATACGCCAAAAGTCTCATCTAAAATACGCTGGTCTACCCTTGCGTCTTTATAAAGAAGAATACTTAAGCCTTTCTCATTTACTGATGAAGTCCTGCATTCAATTTCATCTGCATTAAGAAGCCGTATTTTCTGTTTTTCCATATGCGTTCACACCTCTTTTGGCATTGATTATTTTTCTCTGAGTGGCTGCATTCCTTCGGTCATGCCACCCTTATCTGAAACTTCCGTGAAGATGACGGTTTCGCGTATTCCTTATAAATTTCCGGTTTTTCCTGTTTTAAAAGTTTTGTGTCAAGCCGTATGCTTTTTACATTGACCCATGAAATACGGTATTTTTCACTGAAAGCGCGTTCATTCTCCTGCATAAACAGCTTGATTTCCTGCTCAATATATGTCAGTTCCTGCTGCAGACTGTCTACTTGCTTTATAATTTCAGCCCTGCGATCCAATTTTTCATCAAATCCAACTAATTTCACAACGCTTTTATCTTTTGCCGAATGAAAATATTGATTTAATATTTCATTACAAATTTTAGAACCGTCAGGATTTGGCATTTTTCGGGGAATAATATAATCTTCCCAGAATCTTTTTTCTGCGTGAATCAGGCTTTCTATCAATTCATTGTCCCATTCCAGCCTATGGTATACAAATTCTTTCCCCAGTATGACTGCAGCAATATACCATGTCCGCTTTCCTGTCACAGCCATATAATGATAGCATTGAAGCATATAATGAAGCGGAATATCACCATCTTTCCATTTATCAGCTTGATATGCGCTTGCAGTTTTGCATTCCAGACCCGCATCTTCGCCAACTACAAGACGGTCAACATCTGCTATCATAAATGGATATTCTGTATTCCGGTACATATAATTGGAACGGCGGACTTTTAAACCCGTCGCTTCCGTAAACCTCTGCACCACATAATTTTCAAGGTCGTGTCCCTGACGCATGGCTTCATTCTCCTGTTCTTCAACTTCTTTGCCTGTCTTGTCATAGAACAGTTTCATCGCGCTGCTGTATGGATTTATGCCGCAGACAGTCCCTGCGTCTGAACCGCCTATCCCTGTTTTCCTAAGAGCAAGCCATTCTTCACGCTCCATTTTTTCCGTTGATATTTTTTGGTACATAATTCCCTCCGTTTCGTTTTCATCTCTTTTGCTTTTCTTCTTGTTTTGGATGAAAAAGGACAGGCGTGTTAAGTCCGCCTGTCCTCTAATGATTTTTATGCCGCGTATGCCATTTGGTACGCCTTGTCGATAAAGGGATTTCCTTCAATTGTTTTTAGAAAAAGGTTTTCCCTGTAATTCTTTGTCCGGCGGATAGGGTCTGCATGAGTTGCAAAATCAGAAACGGCATTGATAAAACGGTAAGCGTTCTTTCCCAAATCCTGTAAATCCGGAGCGTCAAAGTATCTTGCTTTCATATCATTCAATAAAGCAAGGTTGTTTTTTTTCTGCGCTGTTGTCATATCTTCTGTAATTGGAAAAAATTCTGACATATATTCCATCGCTTTCTTATCCGTCAGATGTTTTTTCGCCAATTCATCTATCCCCCTTCCTAATTCGCCCATATACCGTTCCGCAAACTGCAATGTATTTCTTGCGTCCTCAATCCGTTCCATTATGTTCGATGTATGCTTTGTCATCCAAGTGCGCTTTGCCTTGCGAAAGGCAAGGTTTAACGTATTCTGGCAGACAACGCGTACAGGCGTCATTGCCGCTTTGATGGAGCAGCTTGCATCATGGGAATTCATAATAACAAAATAGGGCGAAATTTCATCTCCTGCAATAATAAAACGCTGCGGAAGCCTTGCAAGCAGGAATGTTCTTCTGCCGCCCTGCAAAGACCCTGCCGTTTCATACTGTACGCCATCTTCCAGAAGCTCATCAGTAAATGCAAAAGCCTCCTCATTCTGCACAACCTGATAACGGTCGCTGACAACTCCTAAAATGCTTTGATCTATATCCCTGACATTGGCTTTATATCCCAAAATCAGCGTACCATCAGATGTGTACACCTCTTTTTGTTCCACTTGCCAGTCCAGCCCTGCAAGGCACATGGCTTCTTTCGAGTTAGGGCAATTTTCTACAATAGTCCCTATTCCATGCCACGGTTTCACTCTTACTGAAAACATGGTTTCCACTTCTGCCGCCATATTAGTTTCTCCTTTCCAGCTTTCCAGCCACCCAAACAATTACACTGGCTGCCGCTTTTCCTACGATTTTTAAAATTCTAATTCCTGTCTGCATAATGATATCCTCCTTTTTATGTCGCGGCTATATTTTTTCGCCGCTTTTATTCTGTTTTTTGTTACAAGAGGATATTGTATCATCCAATTCCAAAAATCTACGGCATTCTATGTTCCGTTAGAACATAAAAATATCCGATTCCTGCAAAAAGCATGAAACCGGATATTATGATTCCATTTTTATATAGAATTATCGTTCAAATATTCCTTAACAGCATGAATGTTTTGTATGCAGCTTGTACAAACAGAAGCAAAATATTGACTGCAACAACTGATTTCTTTCCTTAGCTTTCTCGCCGCAAACAAACCTCCATTAAAATTCCTAAAAGGTAGAATCTATTAATTCCCTAGCCACCTTTCAAAAAACAATTTATCCACTTCATTTTCTCGTAAGAATTAATGATGTGTCACCTTTCTGTATCTCCATATTATAATTTTTCAATACGCCAAGTATCATTACTGCCGATAATCCTCCAGCCACAATAATTCCAGCTATTTCTGCTCCTGTAATGGCCGTTATTACTGGTACGCTTGCCACTGCTGATATTGGAGCGAGCGGACTTGGGATAACAGCAGATGCTAATAATGCAACCAACGCTCCTACTTTTGCCGGTGACAGTTTTTTCATCCATTTTATCTGTTTAACCAAGTTGCCTTGCACTTCTATACATGGCTTTTTCGATTTTATGGCTTCATTTAATTCTTTTTTTGTTGTAACAACTGTTATATTTTCTTTTTTCTGTTTTCTTCCAAAAGGCATTACAACCTCCTAAATACTCTTATAGTATAAATTCCAAACATTGCGGTATCTGTCTTACAATTCTTTTACCAGATAATATGACGTTCATCTATTATCTGCCCACAATTTTTACATACACATTTTTTCTTTGTTTTACGTTTTATAATTTCAATTTTCCTTAAATTTTTGCAACAAAACGGACAAATCCTTTTCTCCCATGCGGGCAAACGCATTACGCCTCTATTACTCATATAACCTCTTTCATTTATTTAATTTTTTCATATTCTTTTCGGATTGTTCCTATCTTTTTATCTGACCTTGCGTCCCTGCCATCTTTGTTTCGGATCGTTCCTGCCGGAAGTCCATGTTTTTTTTCAAAAGTTCCTACTGTACAATCGCTTCTCGTCTTTCTTGTCTTCTTATCAGCCATATCTTAATAATTCTCCCTTTTACAACTATTTTGAAAATCTCAAACCGCTAAACGCATCTTTTAGTTCACCTGCAGCCTCTACAATATTTTCCGGTTCGTTTCCCTGCGATATTCTATAAAAATCGTCAGCTATAATCCATCCAAGCGCCTCTGTTAAAGCGGCGGCAGTAGAAGCCCCAACAATGCCTCCCACAATGGTTCCTACTCCCGGAATCATTTTTAAAACTCCAGAAGCAACGGTACGGCCTGCCTGCTGTGCTAATCCAACCCCCATGATAGATTTTGCCGCGGCTTCGGATAAGGTAATATCGAACGCTTTTCCCAATGCAATCACCATACCTATCTGTGCAGCGGTAATTGGTATGGCATCCGACATTGGTATCGGTATAGCTCCTGCTGCCGCAGACGCCGCCGTTGCTGAATGTATGGCAATATGACACTTTTTTTCCAGTTCTTTTGGCATATGTACTTTAGATTTACGCATATTTTTCCTCCTCGTTACAAAGCATTTTTCCAGCAAGTTTTCTCATTTCTCGCGAGAACAAACACTCTTTTTCAAAATCATTGCTTATTGATACAAATTATTTTTGTCTTATTATAGGACAATTTGTTACAGAATTTATATTAGCATAAATATTGTCCTATTACAAGACAAAAAGGAGAAAATATGAAACGACTATCTACAACTCCTGCCCAGAAATGTAATATGATTGGCGCTAAGCTAAAACAATTTCGCCAAGAGCAAAAAATGAGCCAGCAAAACCTATCCAACCGATTAGAAACAGAAGCGGTGTACATCTGCCGCGGTTCTATATCCAGAATTGAAGACGGAAGCAGGACTGTCACTGATATAGAATTATATGGATTATCTAAAATACTAAAGAAACCCATTGAATCCTTTTTTGATGAACAGCTATTTCCATAATAAAAAATGCGGTACAGCCAAAAGCCATACCGCATTTTTATTTTATTTGCTGTTATGTTTTTATATATCTCTGCAATTCTTCATAAATCCTGTTCCATTTGGTACAAAATTGGTACAAAGGTACAATTTTTTCTTAAGAAAAACTTCGCAAACCCGCTAAAATAAAGCATTTTATTTCTCCAGGCTCTTCATTGTGGGGATTTTAAGTCAATTTAATTTAAAATGGCTTATTTCCCTTTAACTAGCCGCTTTTCCGCATCTCCACCACAGCCATATAACGCTATTTCATTGATTAAAACCTTTGAATTTGTCGTACTCTTGTCGTATGGCACACAAGTTGTCGTACCCTCTGTCAGTCCTAGCCGGACTCTTTCCTAAAATACATCCAATTTGTGTGCTAAATTTTCAATCGCTTCCTGTTTCTTTGCATCGGTGACTTCCGCATATATGTCCATCGTGGTTTCAATATTAGCGTGTCCCATTATGGACTGGATCACCTTTAAATTTGTTTCATTCTCGCAAAACCTCGAACAAAAGGTATGCCTCAAATGATGACATGAAAAATGTGGTATTAGCACTGGCTCCCGGTGTTGCTTGGAAGCATTAACCACTTCTTCTGCATTGTACGATTCGTATATACGCTTGATTGCCCGGTTGATAGACTGTGGATTGTGGACGTACCCAAAACGGTTCATAAAGATAAAACCTTTCATCCCGTCAATCTCCGTTTCGTTGAATCCATTTTCCTGTTGGTCTGCAAGCTCCGCCCGGAGTGCATCATAAACCGCATCCATCATCGGAATACTGCGTATACCCGCTTCTGTTTTTGGGAGTGATATAGAAAACGTACACATCGGGTGTTCCTTAAATTCTCTGCTGTAATAAACCAGACTGTGGTTGATGCTGATTACACGTTTTTCAAAATTTACATCTTCCCACCTTATCCCGATTGCTTCCCCAATCCTGCACCCCGTCCCTAATAAGAACTTAAATAAAGATGTCCAACGGTAATATGTAGGATTGCTTTCTATATAGTTTATAAAGGCTCTCTGCTGTTCCAGAGTTAAAGCGTGTCTTACGCCATGATTTCTCCCTGGCTGTTTTTTGATCTGCGCCATAACCCCGTCACTCGGATTGTTGCGGATAATATCATCCCGCACCGCCAACTGGAATGTTGGGTGAAGCACCGTATGGATTGTTTCTAATGTGTTAATCTGCATTTCCTTTTCTTTCAGCAAGTGCTGGTAGAATTGCAACACATCAGAAAACTTTATCGCTGCGATTTTCTTCTTCCCAAACCCATTACGGATAAAACGGTCATACATATATTTGTAGTTCCTCATGGTTGTTCCCCTGAGTTCTGACTTTGTAGATATATACCTGTCAAAAACAAAATTGACCGTTGCACTGCCAGCCACATAAGTATCCAATCCGTCTAACTGGTCTTTAATCAGTTTTTCCTCCCTCTCACGCAGTTCCATAATATCTTTAGAGTAAATGCTCCGGCGTTTTCCTTCCGGATCGGTATAAGTATAAACATACTTGCCATCGCAACTGCGCTGAGTTTCACCCTTCCTTAAAACCCTCCCTTTATTATCCTTTCTTGATTTTGTCATCTCTGCTCCTTTCTCAAGGAAAGAGATTTCGTACTAACTACTTATCGGTTCTTCCATTGCATACTGCAAATCAATCCCCTTTTGTAGCACCTGCGTTATGGTCATGTCATGTTTGGACGCATATTCCCTGAGTTTTGCGGCTTCTTCCTCTGTCAGCTTCAACCCGATAAGGCTTTTTTTCGGATTGTCAGACTTTGGTCTGCCTGTCCTCGCCACAATATACACCTCCATCCATTTCATAATCATTATACTTTCAGTTTAACCAAAAGTCAACACTTATTTTCGGTTATACGAAAAATCTTTCTGCTTTGCATATACGCATCTTGACTATTTCACACGAAATGATTCTAAATACTGGTCAAACGTATCTAAATCAACCAATACCATTCTATCAATTTTCAATATTGCGCCTGCATCTTTCGCCAAAGACTGAAATTTATTCATTCCCATGCTGTACATTTCTGCGCCTTCTTTATATCTGACTAACCTCTTTTTGTTAATCGCCTTCGGTATTCTCTGCATCAAAAATATCCTCCTAATTCTTTGCACAGCTTTATCTGCTAATAAACAGGCAGAATACGCTTCTTCCCATTTATTAGCAGATAAAAACTGCAATACAGGTGGCGGCTCATTACGCCGCCCACATCGGTCTTGCACCGTCATTTCATTGACCGAGCTGCGGCTTCCCCACAGCCCGGAAGTATCATTATCACAGATATGCTTCATCGCCCCATGTAACTGCTACATATTTTGCCCGATCTCACTCGCTCCTTACCTTTGCTTCAATGTCCTGCTTCAACATTTCCTCACGTTTCACCCTGTTATAAATCAGGGCAGGTACGTCATGGCGCATCTGCTTAGTGGCTCTGCATATCCTCACGTCCTGTATGCAATACAGTATTCAGTTGTCAAGGTTCATGTACGCATACCCCGGTCAGACAGCGGAAAGGGACACCGCCGACTTTTTGTTATGCGACTTCAAAAGCCAATATCTTTGTAATCAGCTTCGTTTCCAATCTGCGACGCAAGGTTTCATCAACACAGTAATGCGGTATGCCGCATTCGTCATAGAGTTTTCTTGTAGCCAATGCTGCAATGTAACCCTCATAATGCTTCAGAACCCTGTTGATTGCTTCCACATCGCCGGAAGCCGCTGCCGCTATAATATGGTAGGGCAGCAATTTTGAACACTTACTTGATTTCTCCATTTCTGATTCCTTCCATAATCTTTTTTAATGCCTGTAGTGAGCTGACACGATGATGATGAATGGTACTCCTGACCAGATTCATGTGTTTTGCGATTTCCGTATCAGACATATCCATGAAAAAAGACAAAAGAATTACATTCCGCTTTTTCTCCGGCAGATACTTCAACGCTTCGCTGATAAGCTCGTCCTTTACCTCGATGTCATAATCAAGGACACGAAACATTTCCGATTCATCTATGTACTCATCCACAGTATTCAACCGACTCAACTCCTCCTCCGGCACTTGTGACAAAGAAATTTCATGCCGTCTCCGGTACTCCATTTCCTTTTCATAATTGACCTTTTCACCATGCAATACCATTTTGCAGAAGCTGTCAAACTGATGCCTAACGGTCTGTTTTCTTTCGGAAGAAGATTGCTCCATAAGAGTTCACCTCCTTCCGTATCCAAATGGGACAGAGTGAAATGGTTCTCCCTTTCACCCCATATCCCAATCGGGAATAGGCAAAACGTCGAAAACTTTGCAAATATTTGAAAAAGTTTTCAAATATATAAAAAACGCCCGGACAGGTACAAATCCTGCGGACGTCTTTTATCCCATAATATGAAATTATAGCTACATCTTTGTAATCTCTGACACTACCTTCAAGGGTGTTCTCTACTGCCTCGTCTGTTAAGATTTTTTTAACCGTTTATACCCGGTATCCCCTCTTAGATGTAGTTGTTGCATGGCACTCCCCACGCAATCACAAAGCAAAAAGACACTTGAAAAAGCCTTTGCCGGATTGCGTTTTTTTTACAATCCCAAAGGATTTCAAATGTCTTGGTAGTGTTATACACTATTTAATTTTAATCTCTAACACTTTTCACTTTTTGAAGGTATCGTTATACACTACTTAAAAGAAGTCACAGGAGGTGAAAAAGTGTCAAACATGACTCCCACTTTAGGGCAAATAATGAAAAAAGCTCGCCTTGAGCAGCGATTCACACAAGAAGAAATTGCAGAACGCATCGGCTGTCATCCCCAATATTACAAAAATCTGGAAAATGACAAGGGTACGCCGAGTATTCAGCTTTTTTGTACCATCATGCGTACATTAAACATATCTGCTGATTCATATGTTTACCCAAATCAAAACATAAACGATCCATGTTATCAGAAGATCATACAGTTACTCGGTCAATGCAGCCAGTACCAGCTTTCCGTTCTTCTTGCAACCGCAGAAGCTCTGGTATGGGATAATCCCACAAAGAAAAATGATACATAGAAAACATAGATTTTCTTATACTGAAATGTAACCACTTCTAATTCTTTTATAGTTTTTTTATAGTTTTTCTTGCCTAATTATAGATTTGACTGATATGTTACATTTAAAAGGCTCATATCCGTCTGGAATGAGCCTTTCTTTCATTTTAACTTTTCTATTGCTCTCTCAATTTTTCCGTCCGACTCTAATAGTCCCAAACCTGATAATATCTGCACACAATCTATAATTCCCTGACAATATGCTTCCTGCTGTTCCTCAAAAGACACCGCCTGTATCTGTTCTATATAATTGCAGATTGTTTTCTGTTGCAGTTCAGATAAGTTCTTTTGTTCCTTCTCCCATATTTGCCTAACTATTTTCAGGGCTTTCTTTTCTTTCTGGCAGCTCTCCAAATGAATGACAGAGTTCCTCTTAATGTCCTCACAGCGTAATTCTTTTAGAAATAATGATACTTTTACCCATACCTGATTTTCCATCTTTGATTTCCTCCTGTTCAAAATTTTTATTTTCATATTGTAACGCAAAATGAGCAGATATTACCATCTTGCCCTGTAATATCTGCTCATTTTGTTCTTTCGCTAAATTTGTAACCCACTCCCCATACAGTGATGATATATCTTGGGTGTGCCGGATCTGGCTCTATCTTCCGTCGAATTTTGTTAATGTATGCGGTCATGTTCCGTTCATCAAAAACATATTCATTATTCCAAACAGCATCATAAATCTGCTCTTTGCTGAAAACACGCCCTCTATTCTGTACCAACAGCATAAGTATTTCAAATTCTTTTCCTGTTAATACAATTTCTGTCCCATTACGAAAAACCTGATAATTCTCTGGTACAAGTTTCAGACCATCAAAGGAAAGCAACGTATCTTTTTCAGTTTCCATAGGTAATTGATAGCCATATTCCTCTATCAGACACTTGAGCTGATTGATAAAATTATCCTCAACATTCTCCAGCTTAATTAGCATTACATTTCCAATTTTCGCCACTTCTTTCTTATATTGTCCTCATACTACTTCTATTTTACAACTATTGTTCCACTACTACTGCTAATTTCTAATTTATTATTGCCTTGCCCGATATTTCCCTGTTTACAGCCTGATGCGTCTTTTGTAAAATCTATATTGCTTAACTGCATTGTTATATCGTCAGAATCAGTTGTAACATCTAATTGCAGCTCCGTTGGATTTTCCTTATGTGATACAGATACATCGCCTGAATCAGTCTGTACTTTCAATGCTGAATAAACGCCTGCACCTCCTATACCAACTTCACCGGAACTGGTGACAACCGCCAGTGCATCAAAATTTACATCCTTTAATGTCACATATCCGGATTTACTTACAATTTCCACATCTGGTATCGTACTGTTTTCAAACGTTACATCTCCTGATGTCGTGACTATTTTAGCATTACTTATAGTCACATTAGACAATACTGCATATCCTGATGTATTGACTAATGACAGCTCCTGAACAGAAATGTTATCAATCTGCATATTTCCACTTCCATTGTTAATTTTAAATGGGATTTCTATTCCTTCAGGCAAATATACCGTAATTTCACCGGGCTTTCCAGCCGAAAATTGCTCTGACATATTTTGCTGCTTATCTGATTGCAGGATATTCAAGGCATCATCTTTCTGCGTTATTGCGATATTCGACTTTTCTTTTTCAATCGTTCCACTATAGCTAACATGAATGTTTTCATCGGAAGATGCATCCACTTTCAATTCCCATGACTCAATATTTACATTAATCTCGGAAATACCGTCAACCTTAAAATCCTGTTTATCATTAACCTTGTTCCCTTTGCCGCATCCGGTAAGGCAGATGCCGCAACACATTACAATAATGAAGAAATCTATTATTTTTTTCAATTTATTATCTCCTTTACAACAAATCCCTTGTTTCCGCATTGAAAACGGACAGCACCGCAAACGTAAATGATACGACCGTCAAAATAGCGGGAAATACCAAGTTACCAGCTAACGAAAAATCTCCGATATTTGCCTGTGTGAGAAAAATCAGTATAAAAGAAGCTATAATTGTTGCTTTCGATGACTTCATTATCATTCCGATAAAAAGCGCAATAAAGCTCATACTCACAATCACAACTGACTTTAACAAAAGCTGGATATAAAAGGACAGGCTTCCCATATTGAAGTCAATCGCAAATGATGATTCCATGCTTAGTGAACCGATAGAAACACAGGCATAAATCAACAGTTTCGTTACCACCAGCGCAGCAAAATTAAACAGCCAGACCGCTATCATTTGAGATGCTAAAATTTTCTGTCTTTTAATCGGGTAAGAAAACATCAGGTTCATTGTTTTATTCTTATATGCGCTTACGATAAAAGAAGCCAGCATAACACTTGTGAATATCAGAAAGGACATACTTGTAAACAGTTCAATCGGCGCAGAGATTGTACCCATTCCCTCTGCTGCATCCAGCGTACCGTCCGGATCGTTTGCTATCCCCAAAAATGCCAGTGCAAATACAAACAGATAGAGAAACGCCGCCAGAATAGCTGCATTCCGCATATATTTTGCTATGTTATTCTTTTTCCATTCCAGTTTTATCAGTTTTATCATTTCCTTACACCCTCCCCTGTCAGCTTTAAGAAATAGTCCTCAAGACTTTCCGCTTTTTTACTGATAGAATTGATTTCCACCTCATTCATGGCTAATGCCTTTGATATGTCTTTTGTATCAATACAGGCATCATAGATGCAGATACACTTCTCATCAATTACCTTGAAGTTGCTTAGCTCCAGTTTGTCAGCCAGAACATAAGCCGCTTTTTTGGTATTCTCAACCGCAAGCTCTATATATGCCGTATTCATTTCCGAGATTTCTTTCATGGAAATTTCTTTCATCATGTTTCCATGATTGATAACGCCAATCGTATCTGCAATGCTTTCCACCTCTGAAAGCATATGGCTGGATATAATGATTGTAATTCCATATTCACTGCACAGCATCCTGAATAAATCCCTGATCTGTTTCATTCCGGCTGGATCAAGCCCGTTTGTAGGCTCGTCAAGTATCAGCAGTTCCGGTTTGCAGAGGATTGCGCGGGCAATTCCTAAACGCTGTTTCATTCCCAATGAATAGCTTTTTACCTGCTTTTCGGACGCATCTGCTAATCCCAGCATTTCAAGCGCATCCTCCACACATCCGGGAGTATGATACCCCATGTACTCAGAGTGAAGCTGCAAATTGTCCTTTCCACTCATATGGTCATAAAAACATGGAAATTCAAT
>Ga0224747_10097_pt2 | contig 15004 bp, 12 predicted proteins | sample LIM_F_Water_Pos_FD_182999 | JGI IMG/M metagenome (GOLD analysis project Ga0224747, IMG submission 182999) | Enriched cells from gastrointestinal tract of the lab mouse from Pacific Northwest National Laboratory (PNNL), Richland, Washington... | ecosystem: Host-associated > Mammals > Digestive... | reverse complement strand
GTCCATGTTGGTGAGTCCTTGTTCGACCCCATTCGTCTGAGCGGAAACCGCAGGTGTGTGGGGGCGACTTTACGCTGAAAGAGGGGAGAGGGTGGAGTAGCTGGACTATGTGGGGACTGCTATCGGCCAGAAGCGGACTGATCAGCCGCGACTTAGCTGGCCATCCTTGATGGTTTGAGGATCTATGGGAAATCGGGCCTTGTCTCAAGCGAACTCAAGGGAAACTCAGACACCATCAAGGTATTGAGTCCCAGCTCATCAAAACACCGGGCAAGCAGATCTCTCTGACCGAACCCGAAGCCTGCACAATGAAGAAGTATTCTTGTGAACTCGACGCCTCGTTACGGGCTCGGTTACCGTTACAGACTTTCAACCGCTGATACAGGATATACCTGAATGGGATCTCGTTGCGTGGGGTTTGTTGTTGCAGGTGAGGACATCATTGTCATCGATACGGAGATCCCGGACGACGCTGATGAGCCCATCACGATCGTCATGGACGCGACTTGGAACCTTGCCAAAGGTGATCGCGGTGCAGCCTATGCCACGATGTTTCAACGTTGTGGTGACTACTTGCGGGAGAACAAGATTGCCAAAGCCGTGATCAAGGCAAGTGCACTCCCACAAGCCGCTGCGAAGCTTAGCCTCCTCGAAAGCGCAGAGCTTCGAGGTGTGATCATCGCCGCCTGCGCTTCGGTATGCGAGACGAAGGTACTGAAGAAGGCCCAGATCAGTCGTACATTCGGCGATCGTAAGGTCGATGAGTACGTCAAGGACGACGGCTTTTGGGATGCCAATGTGGAGGGCGGCAAGCTAAGAAAAGGTAGCCGCGAAGCCGCGATGCAGGTGATTGCCGCGAGGAGTCGTAAGTGACTGCAATACTCCCGAAGCTCGTCATCGGCGCGAAGCTAGGCAATGGGCATTTCGGTGAAGTGTTCCAGGGTGACGACAATGTCCACGGTCGGGTGGCGGTAAAGGTCCTTTCCCGCAAGCCCACCCACACCGATGCAGATTGGCAGAAGCACAAACGCGGCTTCTTGGCCGAAGCACAGTTCCTTTCAAAAGCCACGCACCGAAATGTGGTGCAGGTGTACCACATCAGTGAGGAAGGCGATTCTATCCACTTTGTCATGGCGCACTGCGCAGGCGGATCGTTGATGAGCGCCTACGAGATAGGGCCTATGACGCTGTCCTCCGTCCGCAAAGCCGCGACCGAAGTCTTGCTTGGGCTAAGCGCTTTGCACGCTCGCGGGATGCTGCATCGCGACATCAAGCCTGGAAACATCTTGATCGACCACACCGGCGTCGCGTTGCTTGGCGACTTTGGACTTGTGACTGACGATCTCTTGCTCGGGTATGCAGATCAGGCAGGCTACCGTGATCACATCGCATTCGAGGTTTGGCATGGCTCAGGTACCAGTGCCAGAACGGACATTTGGGCGTTGGGCATGACACTCTACCGGTTACTGCATGGCAAACAATGGTATGACTCAGAAGTCGGCCGCCCCAGGGACACCGTCAGGGATGGAGCCTTTGCCGATCGGCTTAAGTGGCTCCCTCATGTACCGACGGCGTGGCGACGAACCATACGCAAGATGCTGTGCGATGAGCCAGCTGCTCGGTTCCAGACAGCCAACGAGGCCCTGGATGCAATCGGGCGATTGCCAATTACCCCAGAGTGGACGGTTACTGACGTGTCAGCGCAAGGCGTACGCTGGGAGCGGCAAGTTGGTAAGCGTCTAGTCGTCGTAAAGTGGGATCGCATCTCACCGAGACAACATGATTGGCAGGCGTGGAGCCAGCCGTTGGATGCTGGCAGGAAGAAGACCCTGGGTGGATCGGGTGGCGTCGTTGGCGGGAAACTAGCCGTGAAGGAGATGGAGACATTCTTCGCTAAGTGCAAGTGAGCCTACCTGCCTCAGCCCCCAGGCCCCAAAAGTCGAGTCCGAAGACAATGCCTATGATCAGCCCGCTCCCAAGGAGCGGGGCAGTAAGTATCCATCCATGCCATCATCAGCCGTGATGGGCATAAGCTGAAAATGCGCACGCACGATGTCGCGACGCGCCTCGGCACATTGCGGACAAAAGGCGTTGCGTGCGTTGACGCCTTCCGGTGGCGCCCAGAAGGATCCGCAATACCCGCACCGAGGCATTGCCAAGGTCAAGTTCACTCGTCGTTGGTTCATGTGCTGCCTCCGTCGCCCTAGTCCTTATCCGACCCTCTCCTGTCCCAGCCACAAGCGCCTCGCGACGATTCACTCGTCTAGCAGGTTGCCCACGGGTACCAAATAGAGCCTCGTGTGCCAGGCGTATCGCCTCCGATTGAGCACAATCCGATCATGTGCACAATGTACTCATGTGACTCGTCGCACCCAGTGCTGATACATCGCGCAGATGTGAGAGGAAACTCTTCCTACGAGCACTGTATATATGAACAGCGCAATTTTCCAGTACATCGCGTACTGATTCCTCCGACTTCAGCATGATCTTGAGCTGCCGGCTATCCTGCGCCAACTGCCGAATAGGCTGCTGCTCCGGTGTCAGTGGCTTACCGATTCCAGCCTGGCCCAGCTGCTCCGACTCGTACTGCTGGGATCCAGCGTCGAACCGCCGAGTCGACCAAATTCAGATCCCGGCAGACCTGTGAAACAGCCAGCCTCTAGTCGGTGATCATCTTCACGACTTGCAGCTTGAAGCTGGTGTCGAATGTCCTGCGTTTGTAGGGCGTGAAAAACTCCTCGATAGATGCATTTTCCACCTATCGGGGTGTCCGGGGAAAACCACCACAATGACCTCGTTTACGAGCGTAAAAGGATTGATGAGCTTGCTGAGTTCATTGAGGTAATTTGCTGGATGAGCTGGCTGACCTGGAGTATGTTGAGGATGTCTGCTCTTGAATGCCAGGGTTTGGGAATTTCCCAAGTTAGAGGTGTTCAAGGAAATGTGGTGTACCGCAGCAGCTAGGCAGGTGTGGTACAAGTACAACCACTAATCTTCAGGTATGAAAGCCGGATCAGACATCCGGCTTATTTTCAATTCGGAACAGCGACAAGGGAGAGTCAAGGTACTCACCGTCCAGCAAGATATCGGATACCTTGATTTCACCTACGGCTTTAAGCTCATCAATAACACTACGAATGTTACTTATCTTGTTTAGGATGTCGTGGAGCTTCAGCGCAACCCTCAAGCGATCCTCGCCCCAAGTATCATTTGGCAGCCTGCTTACCTTGTAAGGCTCGCTCCAGCCCTTGCGATCAATACACTTCAGCGAGAATGACTTAACAACATCGAGCGCTGAGCTATAGCGATTATCATATTCAACAAGCTGACTGATGACCTCGATTTCTTCAGGTTTCTCTAGGAGAATGTAGGCATATACCGATTTACCTATCTGATTCTCATAGTCTTTTCCGTTTTGAAGTAACCATGAGTAAAGGGATCGAACCTCTGAATCGAGCGTGTCAAGCTTATTCGTGGCCACTGAGTCCTTCGAGAATCCAGACCTGAAACGCCAAAAGCCACTCATCACATAAACAAAAATTAAATTTGTATATGAGTCTAAAACTTCAAGGCTTGCGTCATCAAGGTAAGGTTCGTTGCTTTGAGGTGAAAGAATCTGAGAACTTCGCTCACCAAAAGCAGACAAGGACTTTCTAGCGTCTGTATTTAAAAGATCCAGATCACTGCCTTGTTCTTGATAAGCAGTCAGACCAACTATAACCTCGTCATATTTTATTTTAAGCTCGCCAGTTATGTATTTGTTTTGAATGTCGATAACAGCACTTAGGTATTTCGATGTGTCCGCTTCATAGATATAATTATTGTGAATCTGAACAACTGAGGAAGGGATTGTTGGAGTATCCTGACGTTCGAGATGGCGTACAAATGAATTATTGGCGTCACGAACTATGTCCACGGTTTTAGAGGTGAAAACGCCATCTTGGACTGCAGCCCTAACGCTTTTTTCGCTAAGCAACGTGTATTTCGAAGCCATGGTCACCCCTATTTGGCGCTGTATTCACCCTCAGTTGTCCCAAGGAGAGCTTCAAAATAGCCTCTGCCAAGGTGCATGTCATCTGGTTCGTACCGACAGATGGCAGCATGCGTACTCTTCTTTAAACAGCTTTGACAGACCACTGCCGCCCCGGCTTTAGGGGACGAATTTGTTTTTCCGGAACCAAACGTCGCTACTGGTCGGTAGCTGCCTTGGGCGAAGGGCTGCTTCTGGCCGATTGCAGCCTGTCACCCATCCACCGCCAGCATCAGTAGCAAGGCCATTGGAACGTCTAGGCGAACAGGCACATCGCAGGTTGCCAAAGCAGAAACCCATCTTTCGACAGGCTCCTGTCCGGCTCGATGCTGAGCTACTTGGCGGCCGTTTCCTTCGCAGAGTCGGTGCTGTACAGCGCCAGGTGGTTGGCGATGCACATATCCATCGCCTCGATCAGAAACAGGTGGGGCTTGTCCTTGATCGGCGGAACTAGGCAGCGGCTGGCCACGCGTTGGCCGAGCATTTCCGCATCGATGTAGATGAGGTTGACCGGCGACTTCTCCGGATTTTCTTCGGCGCTGAAGAAGGCGCGGGTGTATTCCTCGTCCCCTGCAGTTTTGTCGAAGATGCTGCTGTCGATCCGGGTTGTCAGAACTTCGCCAACGGGTAGTTCCTGGCGGCTGAGGATGGCGACGCCAATCGGGCCGGTCAGGCCTGCGACCAGCGAGCTTTTGCGCAATTGCGATTGCAGGTTGGCGTAGGTCACGAAGTGATGAACGTTGATGGCGGGTTGGCTGCCCAGCTCCGGGAAGGTCTCATAAGCCCGGTGAGCCAGCAGTCGAGGGCCTGTAGGCTTGGTGGCGGTGTCCGGCATGCGGTAGATGGCATAGGCGCTACTGGTGACCAGCAGGCTGAAAATTTCCTTTTCGCTTTCACTGCTGGGGCGTTGATCGTGGATGACGATCTTGTCGGATTGCTCGATGCCGGGGAATTCCGGTGGTGGCAGCGAAGGCTGACTGGCGCAGCCTGCAATGATCAGTGGGCTGGCGACGAGAAGGTATTTGAGAGCGCGCATACGACATCCTGTTGTCGGGAAAAGGTCTGTTGGCTCATGGCCAGGCATCTGCGCGAGTCGGCGATGCATGATGGCCATGGGCTATGCATGCTGGCTCAAGCCTCGAGCGTTTTCAATGCCTGCCGTGGTGGCCCGGACAAATGCCCGCTGCGCGCTCAGGCGGCAGGCAGAATATCGATATCGCGCTGCCGGCTCAGCTCACCCAGCGTTGCCGCGCCCAGCCACTCAGAGCATCCACCGCCAGCACCAGCAGGAGCATGGCCAGGATCACCGTGGCCGCCTGCGCTTCCTGGAACAGGCTGAGCGACACGTAGAGCATCTGCCCTAGCCCTCCGGCGCCGACGAAGCCGAGCACGCTGGCCATGCGGATGTTGTTCTCCCAGCGATACAGGGTGTACGCCACCAGTTGCGGCCAGACGCCGGGCAGGGTGCCGTAGCAGAAGGCGAGCATGCGCCCGCCGCCGCTTTCACGAATGGCGTCGGCTGGTTCGCGTGGGGTGTTTTCCAGCGCTTCGGCGAACAGGCGGCCGAGCACGCCGGCAGTGTGCAGGGCCAGCGCCAGGGTGCCGGCGTTGGGGCCGAGGCCGGCGGCCAGCACCATCAGCGCCGCCCACACCAGTTCGGGGATGGCGCGCAGGGCGTTGAGCAGCAGGCGTGTGAGGTGCAGGGCGACACCGCCGAAGCGCCCGGCGGCTGGAAGCGCCAGAGCCAGGCCGAGCAGGGCGGCGAGCAGGGTGCCGATGGCGGACATGGCCAGGGTTTCCAGCGCGCCGCGGCCGATGGCCTGCAGGTGTGCGGCCGAGACGTCCGGCTGCAGGAAGCCGCTGGCGTACTGGCCCATCTGCGCCAGGCTGTCGCCGGCGACCAGGGCGCCGAGGTCGATGCCCAGATAGAGGAACGAGGCAACTACCGCGGCGAGGAGGGCGGCGAGCAGGATCAGGTTGCCGGCTCTCATGTCAGCCTCGCGCGCAGCAAGCGGCTGAACTGGTCGGCCAGCAGCACCAGCAGCAGGAAGGTGAGCAGCATGCTGGCCACTTCACCGCCGGCGAACATGCGCAGCGACAGGTCGATCTGCTGGCCCAGGCCGCCGGCGCCGACGAAGCCCATCACCACTGAGGCGCGGATGGCGCACTCCCAGCGGTACACGGTGTAGGAGAGCATTTCCCCGGCGGCATTGGGTAGCACGCCGTAGGCGAAGGCGCTCAGGCGGCCGCTGCCGGCACCCAGTAGCGCGCGGGTGGGGCGGGCGTCGACCGACTCGAAGATTTCCGCATACACCTTGCCGAGCATGCCGGCGTAGGTGATGGCGATGGCCAGCACGCCGGCGGTGGGGCCGAGGCCGACAGCGCGGACGAACAGCAGCGCCCAGACGATTTCCGGCACGCTGCGCAGGAAGATCAGCACGCCGCGCACCGGCCAGCGCGCCAGGTTCGCCCACCAGGTCGGGCGGCCGCCACGATGCACGGCTGACAGCGACAGCGCACGACTGGCCAGCAGTGCGGCGGGTATGGCGATGAGCAGCGCCAGGCTCATACCGGCGGTGGCGATGGCCAGGGTTTCCAGGGTGGCGCGACCGAGCAGGGCGAGGAACTCGGCGTCATGCGAGGGCGGCCAGAAACCGGCGAGGAAGTTGCCCATGGCGCGGGTGTTGTCGCCATCGACCAGCACGGCCAGGTCCAGCTCGCTAAGGCTCAGGCCCGGCCACAACAACAGCAGCGCCAGGACGGTGATCAGCAGGCGTGGCAGGGCGGCGGGGTCGCGTGGGGCGGTTGTCAGCATCGCGGGATATGCGTCGGTTGCGGCGGCACGGGTGAGCTGGGCGTGGCCTGCAGTTGCTCGTTGGCGTACAGCGCTTTCAGTTGCTCGGGCAGCACCTGCTCGGTGGGCAGGTCGAAGGCGATGCGCCCGTCGCGAATACCGATAACCCGTGGGAAGTGCGCCAGCGCCAGGTCGACGGCGTGCAGGCTGGCCAGCAGGGTCATGCCGCGCTCGGCAGCCTCGCGGTTGAGCACGGCCAGAGTATGACCGGCCAGTACCGGGTCCATGGCCGAGACGGGTTCATCGGCGAGAATCAATTCCGGCGCCTGGTACAGCACGCGAGCGATGCCGACGCGCTGCAATTGGCCGCCAGAGAGCTGATCGCAGCGTTGGTAGAGCTTGTCGGCGATGTCCAGGCGCGCCAGGGCGGCCTGGGCACCGCTGGCATCCAGCGGACGCAGCAGGTTGAACAGGCCTTTGGCCAATGACCACTGGCCAAGCTTGCCGGCCAGCACGGCGGTGACCACGCGCTGGCGCGGTGGCAAAGGCGGTGCCTGGTGGATCAGGCCGATGCGCGCACGCAGGCGTTGGCGCTGGCGGGCAGCCAGGCGCCAGGGGTTGTGCTGCAGCAGGTCGATCTCACCCTGGGTGGGTTGCAGGCTGGTGGCCAGCAGGCGCAGCAGGGTGGTCTTGCCGGCGCCCGAGGGGCCGATGATTGCCACTCGTTCACCGGGGCTGACCTGCAGATCGATATCTTCGAGCGCGACCTTGCCGTTGGCGTGGGCCAGGCCCACGCCACGCAGGGCGATGCTCACTTCAACAGGCCAGCGGCGCGAGCGGCTTCTTCGATGCCTTCGTAGTTCTCGGGCTTGGTTTCGATGAAGCGGCTGGCGGCCTGCAGATCAAGAATCGCCTTCTGTTCCGGCTTGGCCGGGTCGAGGGCGAGGAAGGCGCTCTTGATCTTCGCCTGCAGGTCGGCGTCGAGGTTGCCGCGCACGGTCCAGTTGTAGTCGTAGTAGGTCGGGGTGGTGGCGAAGACCTTGACCTTGTCGGTATCGACCTTGCCGGCGTCCACCAGCTTCTGCCACACCGAGGCATTGAGCACGCCGCCGTCGGCCTTGCCGGCCTGCACCCAGGCTGCGGTGGCGTCGTGGGCGCCGGAATAGGCCACGCGGCTGAAGAAGTCTTCCGGCTTGATGCCGTCCTGCCGCATGAAGTAGCGCGGCATCAGGCTGCCGGAGGTGGAGGATACCGAGCCGAAGGCGAAGGTCTTGCCCTTGAGGTCCTGCAGGGACGTCACTGCCGGGTCGGAGGTGATGAATTTGCTGGTGAACTCGGCGTCCTGCTCGCGCTGCACCAGCGGCACGGCGTTGCCGGTTTTCAGGTGCGCCTGGACGAAAGTGAAACCGCCCAGCCAAGCCATGTCGATACGGTCGGCGGCCAGGGCCTCGACCACGGCTGCGTAGTCGGCCACTGGCACGAACTCCACCTTCATGCCCAGTTCCTGTTCCAGGTAGGCGCCCAGCGGCTTGAACTTGCGCAGCAGTTCGGTGGGGGCTTCGTCAGGAATGGCCGAGACCTTGAGGACGTCGGCGGCTTGCGCGAATACAGCAGATACAGACAGGGCGATGCCGGCGGCGAGCGCCAGGGTGTTCTTGAACATGTCGGATTCTCCGGTTCAATAGCGGGGAAGGCGCGCGGAGTATAGTGGTCCGGCGTTGCCGATGCAGCCCCGGCAGCACACAACTGACTCCGGGGTTAAGATGCGCGCTGGATACGAACTGCCTGGAGTTGATCGATGACCGCAACGCTTCCCGCCCTGGCCTTCGCCGGGATTGGTCTGATGGGCCTACCGATGACCCGCCGCCTGCTCGCCGCAGGCTACCCGCTGACCCTCTGGAACCGCACGCCTGACAAATGCGCGTCGCTGCTGGAGCAGGGCGCGCATCGCGTGGAGAACCCCGCCGAGCTGTGTCGCGATGCCAATGTGGTGATGCTCTGCCTGGCCAATACCGAGGTGGTGCGTGAGGTGGTGTTCGGCCCGGGCGGGATCGTCGAGGGCGCGCGGCCGGGGCAGTTGCTGGTGGACTTTTCCAGCCAGGAGCCGGCGGCCACCCGTGAGATGGCCGCCGAGCTGGAGGCACGTACTGGCATGCGCTGGGTGGATGCGCCGGTTTCCGGTGGTACGCCGGGTGCCGAAGCCGGCACGCTGGCGATCATGGCTGGCGGCCGGGAAGAGGACGTGGAGCGCGTGCGCCCGGTGCTGGCGCATCTGGGCCAGCGCCTGACGCGCATGGGCGAGGTGGGCGCCGGGCAGGTGACCAAGGTGTGCAACCAGATGATCGTGGCCTGCAACGCGCTGGTGATCGCCGAAGTGGTGGCGCTGGCCGAGCGCTCCGGCGTCGACGCCAGCCTGATCGCCTCGGCGCTGGCCGGTGGTTTCGCCGACTCCAAGCCGCTGCAGATCCTTGCGCCACAGATGGCCGCCAGCCAGTTCGAGCCGATCAAGTGGCACGTGCGCACGCTGCTCAAGGACCTCGATACGGCGGTCAAACTATCCCGTGAGCAGGGCAGCGCCACGCCCATGAGCGGCTTGGCCGCGCAGTTGATGCGCCTGCACGGCAGCCAGGGCAACCTGGAATGCGACCCGGCCACCCTGGTGGAACTGCTACGGGAGCAATGCCCATGAAGATCGCTGCCAACCTGTCCATGCTGTTCACCGAGTTGCCGCTGCGCGAGCGCGTGCTGGCGGCGATGACGGCGGGTTTCGATGGCGTGGAAATTCAGTTCCCTTATGAGTTGCCAGCGGTAGCCCTGAAAGAAGTGCTGGAGTTGACCGCTTTGCCGCTGGTGCTGATCAACGTGCCGGCGGGCGATCTGATGACCGGCGGTCCTGGCCTGGCCAGCGTGCCGGCGCGTCAGGCCGAGTTCGACGCCGCCCTGCAGGAGGCGCTGACCTACGCCGCCATGGCGCGCCCGGCCTGCATCAATGTGCTGCCTGGGCGCCTGGCCGAAGGCGTGAGCCGCGAGCAGGCGCTGGATTGCCTGGCTGCCAACCTGCGCAAAAGCGCCGAGGCCTTCGCGACGTTGGGCATCCGCGTGTTGGTGGAGGCGATCAACCCGATCGACATGCCGGGCTTTCTGATCAATACGCCGGAGGATCTGGATGCGCTGCTGCGCGCAGTGGATCACCCGAATCTGGCCGCACAGTACGACCTCTACCATATGGCGCGTCAGGGGCTGGACGTGGCCGCAGGCATGCGCTTGCTGGCCGGGCGCATCGGTCATGTGCAGTTCGCCGACGTGCCGGGGCGCGGCGCGCCAGGTACCGGCGAGCTGGCGTTCCCCGCGCTGCTCGGTGCTTTACGTGACAGCGGTTACAGCGGCTGGCTGGGCGCCGAGTACAAGCCGGGCGAGGTGGGTACGCAGGCCAGCCTGGGCTGGTTGCAGGCGTTCAGGGCTTGAGTGCGAGGCGTGCCTTGGTCGCGGCTGAAGCCCCTCCCACAAGGGCTGCACAGCTGCTTGTAGGAGGCGCTTCAGCGGCGTGCCTTTGCTCTGGGGCGAAGGCTCAAGACCTTGCCGCTACCCGTTCCAGCGGCCGGTAATGCGGCGGGAAGCGGGCCAGGATTTCCTCCAGCGGTACCGGTTTGCTGAACAGATAGCCCTGCACCTGATCGCAGTCGCGTTCCTGAAGGAACGCCAGCTGCTCGGCGGTTTCCACGCCTTCGGCGACGACCTTCAGATGCAGGGCGTGGGCCATGGCGATGATGGCGTGGACGATCTCGCGGTCCTGACTGGAGTGGGCCACGTCCTGAATGAAGGAGCGGTCGACCTTCAGCGTATCCAGAGGTAGGCGGCGCAGGTAGGCGAGCGAGGAATAACCGGTGCCGAAGTCGTCGATGGACAGGCTGACGCCCAGCGCGCGAATGTTTTCCAGCAGGCCGATGGCGCGATTGATGTTGCTCAGTAGCGCGCTCTCGGTCACCTCCAGCTCCAGGCAGTGAGCAGGGCAGCGCGTCGCGTTCAACAACTGCTCGATGCGGCCAGGCAACTGATCGTTGGCCAGGTTCAGCGCCGAGCAGTTGACCGCGATCTTCAACCCCGGATAACCCATTTGATCCAGGCTGTTGAGGTCGAGACAGGCGCGGCGCAGCACCCAGTTGTCGAGCTGATCGATGAAACCGTTGGCTTCGGCGATGGCGATGAAGCGCTCGGGTGTCAGCAGGCCGTGCTGCGGATGATGCCAGCGTACCAGGGCTTCGAGTTTGCTCAGCGCGCCGCTGCGCAGATCGATGATCGGTTGATAGAACAGGGTCAGGCCGCTGTCCTGCTGCAGGGCCTGGCGCAGGTCTTCTTCCAGTTGCAGCTCGAACGAGGCCTTCTGCTTCAGGTGCGGATTGAAGAAATGCACCACGTTGCGCCCGCTGCCCTTGGATTGATACAGCGCCAGATCGGCATGCTTGAGCAACTCGTCGGCGTTGCCGCCATCCTGGGGGAACAGGCTGATGCCGACGCTGGTGGTCATCACGATCTTGCGTCCGGCAAAGCTGATCGGCTCCTTCATGTGCTCCAGCATGCGTGCGGCCAGCGCGCGAGGGTCGGCGTTGCTGTCGAGGCTGGCGACCACGCAGAACTCGTCGCCACCGAAGCGCGCGATGATGTCGCGCTCACGTAACGCGCTGCGGATGCGCTGTGCCACCACACGCAGCAACTCGTCGCCAGCGTCGTGACCAAGGCTGTCATTGATGCGTTTGAAGTGATCGACATCGAGGAACATCACCGCCAGGCTGCGGCCGGTCACCGCGTGTTCCTCCAGGGTGGCGGCGAACACCCGGTTGAAGCCGCGACGGTTGAGCAGCTCGGTCAGTGGATCGAAATGCGCCACCTGCTCCAGCGATGCCTTGGCCTGATCGAGCTGCACCAGCAGGGTATTGACCCGTTGCAGGTCGCGCTCCTTGTCGTCGAGCTTGCGGCCGATCCAGGCTGCGGCCAGGCTCAGGCTGAGAATCAGCAAGGTGATGGAGGCGACGATCAGCACCAGTTGCACGCTGTTGTCGGCGCTGCGCAACTGCAGCGGCGTGCCGTCCGCTACCACCAGGTTGAGCGCGGCCATGCCGGTGTAGTGCATCGAGGCGATCGCCGCGCCCATGACCAGCGCCGCCGAATACTTCATCCAGCGTTGGCGAAGCTGCGAGCCGTGGCGCACGTAGCGGTTGAGCAGCAGCGCGGCGAAGCTGGCACTGATGGCGATGACGATGGAGAGGGTGAACAGGCCGCCGTGGTAGTAGGCCTGAGCCTCCGAGCGGATCGCCGCCATCCCGCTGTAGTGCATGGCGCTGATACCCAGGCCGATGATGCTGGCGGCCAGCAACTGGCGGCTCAGGCCGGGACGCGGCATGGCCATGTAGTACACGGCGAGGAGTGAGGCGGCCAGGGCCACCAGCAGCGACAGCACGGTGGTGGCGAGGTCATAGCGAATGGCGACAGGCGCCTGGAAGGCCAGCATGCCGATGAAGTGCATGGACCAGATGGCGCCGGCCAGGCACAGCCCGCTGCAACTGGCCATGCTTACCGTCAACCCACCCACGGCCTCGCTGCTGCTCAGCGAATTCGTCGACCTCAAACCGGGCGACTGGGTGATCCAGAACGCCGCCAACTCCGGCGTCGGCAGCTACCTGATTCAGCTGGCCAAGCTGCGCGGTTTCAAGACCATCAACGTGGTACGCCGTGATTCGGCCGTTGCCGGCGTCGAGGCCGAGGGCGGTGATCTGGTGCTGGTGGACGGACCGGACCTGGCCAAGCGTGTGCGCGCAGCCACTGGCGGCGCCGAAGTACGCCTGGGGATCGACGCGGTCGGCGGCGTCAGCACCGACAACCTGGCCGCAGTGCTGGCCAACGGCGGTGTACTGGTGAACTACGGCATGATGAGCGGCCAGGCCTGCCAGGTCTCTCCCGCCTCCTTCGTGTTTCGCGACGTGACCCTGCGCGGTTTCTGGCTGGCCAAGTGGTTCCAGCAGGCCAGCCCGGCGCAGCAGATGAAGGTGTTCGGCGAACTGGTGCAACTGATCGCCAGTGGCAAGCTGAAGACCCGCGTCGCGGCGACTTATGACCTGGAGCACATCAAGGACGCCGTGGCGGCAGCCGCCAGCGGCGAGCGTGACGGCAAGATTCTGCTGGTGCCCTGAGGCTGACAGCGCGCCCTGCCTCCGAAGTGCACCCGGCGCCCCTTCTCCCATGGGGCGCCCTCTCTCCTACCGCCCCCAGCAGCGCACTGCCTGGGGCGAGTACGCCCTGTGCAGGGCAGTACCACTGCCATTCGCCTGCTTATGCGCAGCGCGAAGCTGCTCAGCCAAAGCAGCTCATATCTGTGAGGAATAAGGCAAAGTACTTTTTTCCGTGCTAGAACCTATGGGGTTGGTCATTTTATGGCCAATGGCCAATACCCCACTGACTCGCCGGACTGTCACTGATGAAAACTAAAAAAGACGCCGTAGCCCCCGCAAAGGAAGCCACCCTGGCCGATATCGCCGACAACCTGCTGGCACCGCCCGCGCTGCCGGGGCACAGCGTTAGCGGCGAGCAGTATCTGTATTTCACCGAACGCGATATCGAGCGCATCCTCGATAACCTCGATGGCCTGCGCAACATGGTGTTCCCGCTGGGCGAGCCGCTGGACGAAGGCGAGTCGAGCCGTATCCAGCAATTTCCTTCGGTGTGCCTGATCGGCCTTGGCCGCTGCGGCTCGAACATCGCCCTGGACGTCGCCTCCCTGGTCTACAACGCGCGCCAGTTCTATCTGGAAGAGTTTCACAGCGAAGCCACTGCCACCATCGAGCAGGCCTCACGCCCCAGCCGCTGGATTCGCAGCAACCTGCTGCGCGCGCCGCGCAAGAGCAGCAAACCGGTATTCCTGATCGAGCCGCTGGTGATGCTCGGCGACCTGGACAAGGACATCGCCGGGCGCATCCGCTTCTCGCGCAAGGGCGAGATGAGTGGGTTTCTCGACGATTACAGCAAGATGAAGATCATGGACCTGTCCGAGGTGCATGCCGGCGGTGCCGGCAACGCGCCGATCCTTGGTCAGTATCTGGCCAAGATCATCCTCAACAAGGACACCCAGCGCTTCTCCAACGAAGACTGGAAGTTCATCCACAGCTACCTGATCGACTCCTGCGGGATCAAGGCCAACCAATCGCGCTTGTACTTCTATATCTTCAGCGCCGGCGGCGGCACCGGCTCGGGCATGGCCTCGGAGTTCGGCCTGGCGCAGCAGTTCGCCTACATGAGCAAGACCTTCGATAGCAAAACGCCGGACGATGGCGAGGCCGAGCGCGAACGTGGTTTCGTCTTCGAACCGATCTTCACCAGCGGCATCTGCATCCTGCCGAACATTTCCGACCAGCGCAGCGAGATGTCCGAAGCCCTGCACATCAATGCCGGACGCCTGCTGTGCAAGTACCTGGCCGAGGAATGGGACTTCTCCTACAACTTCGACAACGAGCAGAACAGTGCCGAAAGCGTGATGCGCCGCATCCGCCCGTGGAACGCGATGATGCTCATTTCCAACGACATCATGCGTTACGCCGAGGAAAGCGGTGACGGCAGCATCCACAACATCGACGTGACCGCCATGGAGCGCCACGCCAACCAGTACATCTCGCAGCAGATCTTCAACATCCTCACTGCCCAGGCGGTGACCAGCGACTACGACCAGAACTACTTCCGCCGCGCCGGCATCGACATCGGCGAGACCATCCGCCTCGACGCCAACGACCTGTTCATGAGCCTGGCCGGCCCAGTGGCCGTGGCTTATGCCGAATCCGTGGTGCCCGAACAGCATGCCCAGCTGTCGGAGAAATTCCGCGTACTGGACAAGGAACAGAGCCCGCCGCGGCTGAACATCGACGACCTGTTCTTCCGCTCCATCGACCTGCCGCACTTCAACAAGGTCACCCAGGCCATCGAAGGCATCAGCCTGCTGCCGATCGAGTCCAAGCGCTATCGCCAGGCGCTGGAGCAATACAAGTCCAGCGGCTACGACGCCACGCAACTGAGCGACCTGCATTTCTTCAAGAACTGCTCCTCGGTGGTGTCCATCGTCTCGCTGCCCAAGGACTACAAGCTGTCCTACATGGACCTGAACCGCCTCAAGACCCACCTCAACAACCTCTTCCCCACCA
>Ga0224747_10110_pt1 | contig 15219 bp, 13 predicted proteins | sample LIM_F_Water_Pos_FD_182999 | JGI IMG/M metagenome (GOLD analysis project Ga0224747, IMG submission 182999) | Enriched cells from gastrointestinal tract of the lab mouse from Pacific Northwest National Laboratory (PNNL), Richland, Washington... | ecosystem: Host-associated > Mammals > Digestive... | reverse complement strand
CCGAAAAGCTCAATCACATAAGCCACCAGCAGCTGCGCCACCACGATCAGCATCACCGCTTTTGCCGGCCCCAGCATATCCATGCTCTTTATCACCGTATAAGTGATGAAAGCGCCGATGGCTCCGCCCAAGAGCATGTAGACGGGTCGCACCCGAAACACCTGCAGAAGATTACTTCTGTCAGTGAACAGCCAGGCGCCCAGACAGACGATCAGTGCGCAAAACTGCACAAACGCACTGGCAACCCAGATCGTGGAGGCCTTGGTGACCTGTGTGTTGAAAACACCCTGCACGCTCATCAGCGCTCCCGAAATCAATGCAATCAAAAAACCAATCATAGGGTACACTCCACCTTTCTTTTTTCCTAAAGTGTATCCCATAATTGGTTTCTTTATGCCGCTGTTTCTCCGCGGAAAAGCGCTTTCTCCCTATTCTGTCTGGAAGGAAAGCAAAAGCTTCAGCTCCTGGGTGAGCGCCGTCACATCATCACCGCTCCAGACCTTGGCAAACAACCTTTCCAACAGCAGCCAGTAATTCCCCGTCTCCATCATCTTCGGCAGCGGCACACTCTCCGCATACTCCATTTTAAAGGCCTGCAGCGCCTCGTTATCCGCCTCCGCCCGCAGGTTGGCAGACACCTTTCCCGTCTTCTCATAGAGGGAACCCGCGCACTCGTCCACCAGGTATGCCGCAAACTTGTTTGCCAGCTCCCTGTGGGTGGAGTACCCGTTCACCGCCACCGTATTCGTCACGGACATGGAACGGCTCTGCAGCTTATCGCTCACATCCGGCATCATTGCAACGCCGTATTCAAAATTCAGAGTGCCTTCCTGTTTTGCCTGTTCCAGCCGCTCCACCACGTCGGAGGTGGCGATGGTAAACACCGTCTTTCCCTCGATAAAATCCTGGATGACGGATTCATAGGTCACCGTATCCGGCTCAATATAGAAGAACTGGTTCAGCGCCTTATACACCTCCAGACAGCTGATGCTCTCCGGATTATTGATGTCGATGCGGTTTAAGTCGTCACCGGCGTCGCCTCCCACGATCATATAGTTGCCCACAATCCAGTAATTGTAAAAGATATCCGCCACATCCCACTTCATGACGCCCTCCACACCCTCGGGCAGTTCGAAGCTGTCGGCAATGCTCAGAATATCATCCACTGTCTTCGGAATGGCCTTCTGACGGTATTCCTCGATTTTCGCCGCCAGCACCGTCTCATCTATGACCACATCCACGGAAGGATCCCTTGGCTCCTCCCCTTCGTCCGAATCGCTTCCCACCAGTTCCTCCCTGGCCGCCTGGGACGCCCACTCCTCCAGATAAGCCTTGTTGTACAGAAGGGCGCTGGTCTCAAAGGACAACGGATACGCCACCTTTTTGTCGTGATAGGACACGGCTGAAAGCGCAGCCGCCGGAAAGTTTCGCTCGCTGCACACTCCCGGCACATCCGTGATCTCCTCCGCCAGTCCCGCAAGATAGGCCTTCTCCAGGGAATCATGACCGATGATGTATGCATCCGGCACCTCTTCCCCTTCCACCGACGCCCGGTTCAGCGCCTCCAGGTACTCACTGTCGGAAATCAGCCGGGGTATCACATGGATTCCTTCCCGCTCTCCGAAGGAGACGGCCGCGCTGTTGATAAAGTTTTCCATACTCTCGTCGGAATACCAGAAATAAATGGTATCCTTCCGGTCAAACCAGGATCTCGGTCCGCTGTCCTCCTGTTCCCCGGTTATCTCCAGCGTACTTCCGTATATAACAGCCGCCACCATGGCAAACAGCGCCGCCACCGCAATCAGTCTTTTTCTAAAATGCATCTTGTCCGTTCCCTCATTCAATCAATACAGGTATCCAGTATCGAAACCATTTCGTCTATATTTTCCCTTGTTATGATGAGAGGAGGCACAAAGCGGATAATATTGGCCCCTGCGCTGATCAGAATCAGTCCCTTCTCCAGCGCCCGGCCGATAATCTCTCCCACCGGATGAGCAAAAACAAGTCCCTGCATCAGTCCGGCTCCCCGCCGCTCCAGAATATCTCCGTGTCTGGCCGCCAGCTCCTCCAGCCGCTGCTCCAGGTAAGGCGCCGTCTCTCTCACATTTTCTATTATATGGTTCCGCTCAAATAAATCAAGCACTTTTTCCACCGCCGCACAGGCCAGGGGATTCCCCCCGTAGGTAGTGCCGTGGTCCCCCGCCGCCAGGGAACTTTTTCCCACCTTCTCCGTCATCAGGAACGCCCCCACCGGCACCCCGCAGCCCAGAGCCTTCGCCGTCGTCATGATATCCGGCTTCACATTGTATTTCTGCCAGGCAAACAGGTATCCCGTCCTGCCCATGCCGCACTGAATTTCATCCAGGATCAGAAGAATATCCCGTTTGTCACAGAGCTCCCGCAGCTCCCTCAGAAACGTTTCCCGGGCAGGCACAAGCCCCCCCTCCCCCTGTACGGTCTCCAGGATAACGGCGCAGGTTTTTTCCGACAGCTGCTCCCTGACGCTGTCCATGTCGTTGAGCCGTGCAAACCGGATGTTGCCGATCAGCGGCTCAAAGGCCTCCCGGTATTTCGGCGTTCCGGTGACAGCCAGCGCGCCCATGGTTCTGCCGTGGAAGGAATGCTCCATGGCGATGATCTCATGATCCGTGCTTCCGTCCTTCAGATACGCATACTTCCGGGCAGCCTTCAGCGCTCCCTCCACCGCCTCCGCACCGGAGTTGGTGAAAAAGACCCGATCCATGCCGGAAACCGCCTTCAGCTTCCTCGCCGCCTCAATGGCCGGCACATTGTAATAGTAGTTGGAGGTGTGAATCACCTTGTCGATCTGGCTTTTCAGCGCGTCATTGTATTCCTGGTTCTGATAGCCCAGGGCGAACACCGCAATACCCGCACAAAAATCCAGATATTTTTTGCCTTCCCTGTCATATAAATAGACACCCTCTCCCCGGTCCAGCACCACCGGATAGCGATTGTAGGTGTGAAGCAGATCCTGCTCCGCCTGTTCGATATATTCCCTGCTGTTCATTCCCTGCGTCTCTCCTCTTCCTCTCATGACCGCCTCATGCAGCCATGTCCAAGCCTGCTCGCCTTCCCGGCCCCCAGTGCTTTATTTGTCTCATTGTCACAAAGCGCCGCCGGGCGCGGCACACCGTTTCTTTCCCGTCACAGATGGTCGTCGTCCGAAATGATGGCGGTGCCGATACCCTGTCTGGTAAAAATTTCCAGCAGCAGGCAATGAGGCACCCGTCCGTCCAGAATATGCACTCTGTTCACGCCGTTTCTCACCGCCGCGGTGCAGTTGTTCAGCTTGGGCAGCATACCGCCGCCGATAAAGCCGCCGGAAATCAGCTCATCCGCCTCGCCAACGGTAAGCCTGGAAATAAAGGAAGACTTATCGTTAATATCCCGGTACAATCCCTCAATGTCCGTGAGGAACGCCAGCTTCTCCGCATCCACGGCGCTGGCGATGGCACAGGCCGCATCGTCCGCATTGATATTGTAGGTGGAAAAGCCTTCATCCATTCCGATGGGCGCCACAATGGGCAGAAAATCCTTCTCCAGCAGGTCATAGAGCACCTTGGGATTGACCTGCGTCACCTCACCCACATAGCCGATGTCCTGTCCGTCGGAGTACTTCTTCTCCACCTTCAGCAGACCGCCGTCCTTACCGCTGACGCCCACCGCCTTCACGCCCAGCTCCTGCACCATGGATACCAGACCCTTGTTCACCTTGTTCAGCACCATCTCCGCGATCTCCATGGTCTCCGCGTCCGTCACCCGAAGGCCGTTGACAAACCTGGGCTCCATGCCCACCTTGCCAACCCAGCGGCTGATCTCCTTTCCGCCGCCGTGGACGATGATGGGCTTAAAGCCCACCAGCTTCAAAAGCGTCACATCCTTAATTACATTCCGCTGCAGCTCCTCGTTGCTCATGGCGCTGCCGCCGTACTTTACCACGATAATCTTCCGGTTAAAACGCTGTATATAGGGCAGCGCTTCGATCAGTACCTCCGCTTTCTGAAGTACCTTTTCCATATCCTTCTCCATGACCTTTTCCGCCTTTCCTCTCTCCTTTACACACTTTCTGTCAGCTTCTGTAGTCCGCGTTAATCTTCACATAGTCATAGCTTAAGTCACAGCCCCAGGCCGTGGCTTCCGCGTCTCCCATGTGCATGTCCGCCAGAACGGTGACCTCCGGGTCGGAAAGAATCCCTGTGGCTTCCTCCTCGCTGTAATCACAGGCTACGCCCTTGCTGAAAATATGTATTTTCCCGCTCTTTCCCTCAAAGTACAAATCCACGTTCTCCGGGTCAAACCTGGCCCCGGAATAGCCCAGGGCACAGAGAATCCTGCCCCAGTTCGCGTCATGCCCGAATATGGCCGCCTTGGTCAGGGAGGAACAGATCACCGATTTGGCAAGTATCCTGGCGTCTTCCTTCGAGGCGGCGCCCACCACCTTCGTCTCAAACAGGGCGGTAGCGCCCTCTCCGTCTCCCGCCATCTTTTTTGCCAGCCAGGTGGTCACGAAATGCAGCGCTCTGCAAAACTCCTCATACTCTGCTCCCTCCGCGGTGATCTCCTCATTTTCCGCCAGGCCGTTGGCCAAAATCAGCAGGGTGTCATTGGTGGAGGTGTCTCCGTCCACCGATATCATATTGAAGGAATCCACCACGTCCTCCCGCAGCGCCTTTCCCAGCAATTCCCGGGAAATATTCACATCCGTGGTGAGAAAGCCCAGCATGGTACACATGTTGGGATGAATCATCCCCGAGCCCTTGCACATACCGCCCAGCGTCACGGTCTTTCCGCCGATGGTAGTCTGTACCGCAATCTGCTTCGGCACGGTGTCCGTGGTCATGATGGCCTTGGCCGCATTCAGCCCCGCCTCTGCGGTATCCGACTTTGCCGCCGCCAGCTTTTCGATGCCGGCCTGGATTCTGTCCAGGGGAAGCTGCATGCCGATGACTCCGGTGGAAGCCACAAGCACAGCCATGGCCGGAATGCCCAAAAGCCTGCCCGCACACTCCGCCTCCGCCTTACAGCAGTCCATCCCCTGCTTTCCGGTGCAGGCGTTTGCAATCCCGGAATTCACCACCACCGCCTGTACAAAGGGCGACTCCCCCACCAGCTTTTTGTCCCAGAGCACCGGAGCCGCCTTCACCACATTGGTGGTAAAGGTGCCTGCCGCCCTGCAGGGCACCCTGCTGTACACCAGCGCCATATCCTTCCGATCCCGATATTTCACGGCTGCCTCAACGCCTGCCGCCTCAAAACCTTTTGCCGCGGTCACACCGCCTTCGATCTGTCTCATACACTCCTCTTTTCCGCGCCCTTCCGCGCTGTCTTACCGCCTCTTTGCCTTATTGGTTAAAAGCCGTGATATTCGCCTCGTTCAGGGTAAAGTCATAGTAGTTCAAATCCTCTCTCTTCGTCCAGCCGATGCAGTTCCAGAACGCGTTTCCCACATCGTTTACGGTAAAGGCAATCAGGCTCACCTTGTTGATTCCTTCCGCCTTCAGGGCGTTCATGCAGTGTACCACCATGGCCTTGCCGATGCCCAGACGCCGGTAATCCTCCCGCACGCACACATGATACAGGCAGCCTCTCCTGCCGTCGTGCCCGCAGAGAATCCCGCCCACCACCGCTTTGTCCTTTGCCACCGCAATCACGCTGGTATCCGGATTCCTCTTCAGGAAGCGCTCCACACCCTCCCTGGAATCGTCCAGACTGCGGATGCCGAAGCCCCGGATGGTCATCCAAAGTGCCCGCAGCCCTTCATAATCCTCAGGTGTCATTGTCCTGACCGTGAATTCCTTCTTCAATTGCTTCTGTTCCCCCATAACAATTCTCATTCCCTTTTTTCAGTTTCCGGTTGCTTTCTCCGATATTTATGATATAATAACCTTAAATTTGTACACATGGAAGCATAGCTCAGCTGGGATGAGCGCTCGCCTGACTAGCGGGAGGCCAAGGGTTCGAGCCCCTTTGCTTCCATTTTTTTGCGCGTTTTCAGGGGAAACAGGGCACAAACTCCAGTCCCCGATCCTCCGGCAGCCCAAACAACAGGTTCATATTCTGCACCGCCTGTCCCGCGGCTCCCTTCACCAGATTATCCAGGGCTCCCATCATAATAATGCGCCCGGTGCGCTCATCAATGGCAAAACCGATATCCACATAGTTGCTGCCTTCCACCCATTTGGTCTCCGGACAGACTCCCCTCTCCAGCACCCGGACAAACTTCTCTTTTCCGTAATAGCTGTCGTACACGGCCTTGATCTCTTCCCAGCCGGGCAGGGTTCCGTCCGCCCTTCTGCGAAGCCGGGCGTACTCCGTCACCAGAATCCCTCTGTTCATGGGGACAAGATGCGGCGTAAAGCTCACCGTCACCTGGCAGTTTCCCGCATAGCCAAGCTGCTCTTCTATCTCCGGCGTATGGCGGTGGCAGGCCACGCCGTAAGCCTTTATGTTTTCGTTTACCTCGCAGAACAGGTTTGCCGTCTTGGCCCCCCTGCCCGCCCCGGAAGTTCCCGACTTTGCGTCTATAATCAGCGTACTTTCGTCGATGAGCCCTTCCTTTACCATGGGATAGGCAGTCAGGATGGAGCAGGTGGTATAACAGCCCGGATTGGCCACCAGTCTTGTTCTGTCCGTAATCCTGTCCCTGTTGATCTCGCAGAGTCCGTAAACCGCCTCCTCAATAAACTGCGGCGACTTATGTTCTATCCCGTACCATTTTTCATAGACCGCCACATCCTTTATGCGAAAATCCGCAGAAAGATCCACGATCTTTACCCGGGACAAAATTTCCTCTGTGAGGATTCCCGCCAGAAATCCCTGGGGCGTGGCGGTGAAGATCACGTCCGCCTGCCCGGCCAGCTCGTTCAGATCGTCGTCCTTACAGATCTCCTCCACAATCTGAAACATGTTCCCATAGACCTCATAAAATCTTTTGTCTATATAGCTTCTGGAGCCGTACCACACAATCCTCACATCCCGGTGGTTCAGCAAAAGCCGCACCAGCTCGCTTCCCGCGTAGCCCGTAGCTCCGATAATTCCCGCTCTGATCATAACTTCCTCTCTCCGTTTCAAATATACGTTTCTCAGGCAACATTCCTGCTTCTATGTAATCATACCACTTTCTGCATAAATGTCTACTGTTTTTTATTTTTATGCATATTTATTTAATAATTATACACTCAATTCTTCTTTCCTCCGCCGGTTCTTTTCGCCTACAGTCTACCACATTTCAGGCAGACTTGTCAGTATAAACTGTAAAAAACGGAAGGCTGTCCTCTTGTTTTCTGCGAAAAAATAATTATAATATAAGCTGGCTGAATTTCAAGAAGGAAACCGCAGAATATGGAGGAAGCTTTTGATGATACGCGCGCTGGACTATCTTTCATTTTTTATTTCGCTGGGGTATTCCCTGGTCTTTTTTCTGATCCTTCAGCTCTTCCTCCCGCTTCGGAAAAACATACTCCTGAAGCTGGCCGCCTATGTGGTGTGTGCCATGCTCTCGGACATTGTCATTTACGCAAACGACATCATAAACCTGGCGGGAGCGCTGGCACTGTTTCTTTTCTATATCTTTGTCTTCTACCGGGGCACGATCCCGGAAAAGCTGTCCGTGATCCTGATGTTCTATCCTGCCCTGATCGCCGTCAACTATCTGATGCTGGACATCAGCGGCAGGATCTTCTTTTCCGTTACCCGGACCAGCTCCGCCACAATACAATGGACCAGAGAGCTTCTGTTGTTCAGCACGGCGGTGCACACCTTCGCGCTGTTCCTCCGACTGCTGTTCTGGATCGGCGCACTGCTGTTTCTGCGGAAATTCCTGTCAAAGATCATCCTGCGCCTGAACACGCGGATGTGGATGCTGGTAGACATGCTGATGTTGGCTTCCTTTGTAGCCATCTTCACCATACTCTGCTTCATGCCAAACGATACGGCCATCGCATATCCCATCTCTGCCGCTTCGATTTTTTCCAGCTTCGGATGTATGTATCTGGCTTCCTATATCTGTGATGCCATGCAGACCGCCTACCGGGCACAGGAGCTGGAGACCCAGCGGAATTATTACAGGGATCGGATCCGGGATGAGGAGCGGGTGCGCAGCATTTATCATGATCTGAAAAACCATCTGCTCGTACTGCAGGCAGAGGCAGGCGGCAGCAGACAGATGCAGGAATCCCTGGAGACCCTTCAAAGCCAGATGGAAGGCTATGAAAATTATCAGCAGACCGGAAACGAATTTCTGGATATCCTCATCCGCGACAAGGCCAGAACCGCTCAGGAAAAGCAAATCGACTTCCATGTGGGCATCTCCTTTGGGGACGGCTGCTTTATTGACCCACTGGATATCAGCACCATTTTCGGCAACGCCCTGGATAACGCCATCGAAGCCAACGAAAAGCTTCCCGAGGATCAGCGGCTCATCACCGTAAAGGCGGACCGCATCCGAAATATGCTGATTATCAGTGTGGCAAACAACTCCCTGCCCCACATTGCCCTGTCCGAAGGCACCACCAAAAGAGATACCTTCCTCCACGGCTTCGGACTTCCAAATATCCGAAGTGCCGTGCAGAAATACGGCGGGCAATGCAGCACCAGATCGGAGAATGGCATATTTACCCTGAAAATCGTGATCCCCATCCCGTAAACCGCCCGGTTCCGTCGGAACCACTCTATCCGTCGGAACCACTCTATCCGTCGGAACCACCCTGCAAAGACAGCTCAGGACAACGTGTCACGAATCACAAAGTATGTCCCCACCGTCATGCCGGACAATGCCACCCCAAAGTTTACCGTCAACGGCTCCCGCAGAAGCACAAAGGATAAAAACGCGCCCGCAAACGGAGCAATGGCATAGAAAGCGCTTGTCTTTGCCGCCCCCAGGGTTTTCTGCGCTCTCACATAGGTAAAAATACTGAGCCCGTAGGCCACAAATCCCAGCAGAAGCACCGGCAGGAGCATAAATCAATCTTATTTCGCGAAGTACACTCTGACAGGCTGCTTTTTCTATCCAACCGTATCACTTCTATCATATGCTTCCTTGGCTGAATTGTACAGACAGCAGAGCCGTGTGTCAATCCCGTCCGGCAGAGAAATCCGTAAATCCCGCGCATTTGCGTGGCAGCACCGAATTGTTTTTATTTTTCCCAAATTACATTGTTTGAATATTTATTCTCTTTTCATCTTTATTAATGCATTTATATGCATATTATTCAGTTCTTTCCCCCTGTCGGAAAATAATTTGTTTATATTTATACTTGCATTCAAGGCATTTCTGATGTATAGTGATATCGTGTTTTCAGGTCAAAATATTTGAATATAAAAAGACGGAGGTTTCAATATGAAAGAAAAGGTAGTTCTTGCTTATTCCGGCGGTCTGGATACCACCGCCATCATTCCCTGGCTGAAGGAAAACTTTGATTATGAGGTGATCTGTGTCTGTGTGGACTGCGGCCAGGCGGAGGAGCTGGACGGTCTGGAGGAGCGCGCAAAATCCTGCGGCGCTTCCAAGCTGTACATCGAAAACGTCATCGACGAATTCTGCGACGAATACATTGTTCCCTGTGTACAGGCCAACGCTGTCTATGAGAACAAATATCTGCTGGGCACTTCCATGGCAAGACCGCTGATCGCAAAGAAGCTGGTGGAAATTGCCCGGAAGGAAGGCGCTACCGCAATCTGCCACGGCGCCACCGGCAAGGGCAACGACCAGATCCGCTTCGAGCTGGGCATCAAGGCTCTGGCCCCCGACATCCGGATCATCGCCGCCTGGAGAAGCGACAAGTGGACCATGGATTCCCGGGAATCCGAAATCGCCTACTGCCAGGCCCACGGCATCCATCTTCCTTTTTCCGCGGATTCCTCCTACAGCCGCGACAGGAATCTCTGGCACATCAGTCATGAGGGACTGGAGCTGGAGGATCCGGCAAACGAGCCGAATTTTGAGCATCTCCTTGTCCTGGGAACCACCCCGGAGAAGGCTCCCGATCAGGGCGAATATGTGACCATGACCTTTGAAAAAGGTGTTCCCACCTCCGTAAACGGAAAGAAAATGAAGGTATCCGACATTATCACCACCTTAAACGAGCTGGGCGGCAAGCATGGAATCGGCATCATCGACATCGTGGAAAACCGTGTGGTAGGTATGAAATCCCGGGGCGTATACGAGACTCCCGGCGGCACCATCCTGATGGAGGCACACCAGCAGCTTGAGGAGCTGATCCTGGACCGGGATACCTATGCCCTGAAAAAAGAAATGGGGAGCCGTTTTGCAAGCCTGGTATACGAAGGCAAATGGTTTACTCCCCTCAGACAGGCTGAGCAGGCATTTATCGAGGAGACACAGAAATATGTCACAGGCCAGGTAAAATTCAAGCTTTACAAGGGCAACATCATCAAGGCAGGCACCACCTCCCCCTATTCTCTGTACAACGAGAGCATTGCCTCCTTCACCACCGGCGACCTGTATGACCATCACGACGCGGAAGGCTTTATCAACCTGTTTGGCCTTTCCAGCAAGGTTCGCGCCATGAAGATGGCCGACCAGAACGAGTCCATGTTCTGATGCATACCATTTTCCTGATCTACCTGTTTTTCATCAATCTGACCGGTTATGCCATGATGGGCATAGACAAAAAAAGAGCCGTCCGAGGTGCCTGGCGCATCTCGGAGGCTTCTTTGTTCTGGGTTGCCCTGGCAGGAGGCGCTTTGGGCTGCACGCTGGGCATGCACCGCTTTCGCCACAAGACAAGACACTGGTATTTCCGGTACGGCATGCCTGCCATCTTCCTGGCGCAGGCACTGGCACTGTGGGCGCTGTCCGGTTCGTATGATCTGTTCCGCCTGAAATGATCATTTCAGACATTCCAGTAAATTATTTTTCCGGCTTCACCTCATTGATATGCCTCTTCCACCTGTCCTTCTTTCCGCTGCAAAGGCGGCCAACACAAAGGAGCTCAAGATGAAATACCTTCCTTCCGTTTATTCTTTTCTAAAGAAAGAAACCGTACTCTGCATTGCCGGAATACTGGCCTTTCTGTCGGCCTTTTTCGTGCCGCCCTCCGCCGAATACCTGTCTTATCCGGATTACAGAGTACTGGCCCTGCTGTTCAGTCTCATGCTGGTAGTAGCCGGACTGCAGAGCATCGGCGTATTCAAATACCTGGGAAATCTGCTCTTGAAAAAAGCTGCTTCTACAAGGCAGCTTGCTCTGCTGTTGACTGCTCTTTGTTTCTTCTCCTCCATGTTCATAACAAACGATGTGGCACTGATCACTTTTGTTCCCTTTGCGGTCATGGTGCTGACCATGTCCGGTCAGGACGGTCTGCTGATTCCAGTCATCGTGCTTCAGACCATAGCCGCCAATCTGGGAAGTATGCTGACCCCTGTGGGAAATCCGCAAAATCTTTACCTGTACTCCGCCTATTCCCTCTCCATGGGAAGTTTTCTGTCCCATATGCTGCCGCTGGCCGCACTCTCGGCCCTGCTTTTGTGTCTCTGTGTTCTTTTGCTGAAGAGGGAGCCTTTAACCCCTCTCCTGCCCGGTTCCCCGGAAACTCACGCTTCCGGGACCGCCCCCATGCCCCAGGACACGAAACTGCACAGTCCCGAGAAGCTGGCTGTCTGGCTGCTCCTTTTCCTGGTCTGCCTTCTCTGTGTTGCCCGGGTACTGACCTGGCCCGTTATGCTCGCCCTGGTCACAGGCTCTGTCTTTTTCCTGAACCGAAGTCTGTTCAAAAAAGTGGATTACTTTCTGCTGCTGACCTTTGTCTTCTTTTTCCTGTTCATCGGCAACATGGAACGGATTCCCCTCATCGCGGATTTTCTTCGCACCTTTATCCGGGGGCGGGAGCTGCTGCTGGGCGTTTTATTTTCCCAGGGCATCAGCAATGTCCCGGCCGCCATCCTTTTGTCCGGTTTCACGGACGCGGCGCGTCCACTGCTCTACGGGGTCAACATCGGAGGTCTGGGAACGTTGGTTGCCTCTTTGGCCAGCCTGATCTCCTACCGCCTTTACGGCGCGGAAAAAGGCGCCGCAAAGGGCGCCTATCTGAAAAGCTTTACTTACTATAATCTTTTCTTCCTGGTTATCCTGTACGGCGCCGCACTGTTTCTGCTTCGCTGAACTACCAGATACGGTACTTCCCGCTGAGGGCCAGAAAGGCAAAAAAGTAAAGACAGTTGTCATAATATCTTCTGTCTCCCTTCCGGAGAGGCTCCTTCCAGAGACGCTCCACCCAGTCCCAGGCCATACGGACAGCTCCCTCGTCCTCGCTTCGCCCGAGCACCGCCAGAGCCCCCTGGGCCGTGGTGGCAAGCATTCCCACCGGATGGAGGGCATCCTCCGCCAGACAGGTTCCGTCCACCTCATAAACCTTCCAGGGATCTTCTCTTCTCACATCTCCCAGAAAATGCTGAAGCTTCTCCGCCGCCTGCGCCTGCCCCTCGTCCTTTCCAAACCACGCGTAGTCAAGACCGATATTGGCCGCTGTCCTATAGGCATCGGAATAAAACCAGTCATGTCTGTCATTGCTCCAGGGAAGCTTCCTGCTCATGGGCGAGCCGTCAAATTCCGCATACTCCGCATTCATTCCGGTGACCGGATGACAGGCAGCCTTCAGATATCGCCTGCTGACCAGAGCCGCTTCCTTCCAGAAAGCTCTGTCCTCCTCGTCCGCCCAGAGTGCAAACAATTCATAAAAATGAGGCAGATGATAGGAGGGATCCGTAAAGTCGATTCCCGGCACAAACAAAATCTGCTTATTCTCCCTGTTCCACATGGGATGTCCCGGCCTTCCGTTCTCCCCCTTGTGCAGACACGCCCGCAGAATTTTCCTGGCCTGCTCCGAATAACAGAAGATTCCCTCTCCGTCTCCCCATCTGTGGGAGGCAAAAAAGAGTGCCATGGCAAAAAATTCTTCCCCGTCCGGCGCTGCGCCATTTGCGTTTTTCCGGCCGTCCAGGCCACAGGACCAGGCGAAATACCCTTCACCCTCTCCCTCTGTCATCCACATATAAGTGCAGGCCCACTTCCAGATCCTGTCGAATTCTTCCTTCTTATCCAACTGAACACAAATCATCATGCCATAAGACATTCCCTCTGTCCTGGCATCGTGGTTCCCCGTGTCCTCCAGATAACCCATATCCTCCCCTGCGGGATGATAGATCCGTTCCTCCTCAGAGCCGTAAAAAAAGGTATTCCAGATCTCCTCCAGCCTTTTGGCAATCTCCTGCTCTGATTTTCCGCTTTCCAGAAACAGATTTCTGTACTTCCCTGTCTCAAATGCTCCCATATCTGTCCTCCCCTGCCCGTTTCCGCTGTCCGCGGCCCTCGGGCTCCATCGGTTTACGTTTCTTACTGCCATCATTATAGAAGACATGGTATGCATTGTCACGCTGAAAGCTGCTCTTTTCTCCGCACTTATTGCTAAACAGACTCCAACACCAGGGCATGGGCAATTCCGGGCACACTCTTTCCCTCGTTAAAGCTTGTCTTGCTCAGCAATGCTCCCGTGGGCATAAAAAGTACCTTTTTCCAATTTCTCTCCTCCAGCTGCTTCAGAATATAGGCGGACAATGTCACCGCACTGCAGCCACAGCCGCTGCCCCCGGCATGGGTATCCTGAGACTCACCGTCAAATATTTCGATCCCGCAGTCCATATGCTGCGTCGAAATATCATAGCCTCTCTCCCGAAGCAAATCAATGAGCACTCTCTGCCCTACCTTCCCCAGATCACCGGTGATGATTTTGTCGTAGTCATCAGGCTGACTTCCATAGTCAATAAAATGCTGTTCCAGTGTGGAAGCTGCTGCCGGCGCCATACAGGCTCCCATATTCATGGAATCCTTCAGTCCGTAATCCACAATCTTTCCCACGGTCATACCCGTGATACGCGCCCGGGCCTTTCTGCCTGTTCCCGTCACACCCGCGTCACTCCCCTTCATACTCTGAAGCGCATCCTCATTTCCCAACACGAAAGCGCCGCTGCCGGTGACAGTCCAGGTGGCAGACAAAGGGCGTTGACTTCCGTAATCCAACGGAAAGCGAAACTCCTTTTCCGCACTGGCAAAATGACTGGAGGTGACACAGACCACTTTGTCCGCAAATCCTCCCGCAATGCTCATGGTTCCCAGCGTCAATGATTCTCCGCAGGTGGAGCAGGCGCCGTATACGCCCAATAACGGGATCTGATAGGCCGAAATGCCAAAGGATGTGGCTATGGATTGACCAAGCAGGTCACCCGCAAAGATAAAGGATACGTCCTCCGGCTTCAGCCCTGCCTTGGTCAACGCCAGATAGACGGCATCCTTCTGAAGACTGCTCTCCGCCTCCTCCCAGGTTGCACAGCCAAACATATCATCCTCTCCCACCGTGTCAAACAAAAGCCCCAGGGGGCCCTGTCCCTCCTTTGTACCCACAACGCTGCCGCTGTTTAAGATATAGACCGGCTGCTCCGGCCTCACACTGGCTTTACCCAACTTCTGATTCATTTAAAAATTCCTCCGGACTTCCGATTTCTGTTTTTGAAACAGTATCTCCCGTCCGAAGGAATTCTATTCAATCTCTTCTCATGTCACAAAATTGCAGACAGCCTTTGGTTTCCTTATTCTTCCACCACATACACAAGACTGGACACCACATAACAAACCACGCCGTCCTTCTCCACTCTGGACCAACCAGAATCCTCGCTGATTCCTGTGCGGTGTACCGTCTCACCGTAATTCAGCCTGCAGTTCACCGTAGCGTTCCCCTCCGAAGTGCTGGGCTCCGACCGCAGATTGACATATTCCTTTGGAGAAACCGTGTCGTCGCAGTCCGTAAATACAATGACTCTCCCGTCCATGGTGCTGACGCGATTTGCATCATTCGAGGCCGTTTGACTAACAGAATCAGACTCCCGGGACGGATCTGTGCCGTTGTTCCCCTGGTCCGGCTCCTGAGACGGATCTGCACCGTTGTTCCCCTGGTTCGGCTCCTGAGCCGAATCTGTCCCATTGTTCCCCTGATCCGGTTCCCGGGACGGATCTGCACCATTGTTCCCCTGATCCGGTTCCTGAGACGAATCTGTCCCGCCGTTTCCTTCATCCGGCTGCTGCGAGGAAGATCCTGCGTCCCCGTTTTCCGCTCCTGGATCCTGTGAGACATCCCCACCTGCGCCGTCGGATTCCACAGGCTGACTTTCCGGCCCGTCACCCGGTTC
>Ga0224747_10109_pt1 | contig 15282 bp, 13 predicted proteins | sample LIM_F_Water_Pos_FD_182999 | JGI IMG/M metagenome (GOLD analysis project Ga0224747, IMG submission 182999) | Enriched cells from gastrointestinal tract of the lab mouse from Pacific Northwest National Laboratory (PNNL), Richland, Washington... | ecosystem: Host-associated > Mammals > Digestive... | reverse complement strand
TTCGCTGTACCCTTCCTCAAAAACACATGTTCAGAGAGCTTTTGTCAAGGGTAAGTTTTGAAAAATTCCCCCAGTCGAGCAAAAATGTCGACTGGGGGAAATATTATCTCATGCCTCGCGTAGACTTTTATAAATTTCCTCAGAAAAAATGCCTAGGACCTGACGTTTCAAATCATCATTCGATAATAGCAAAGAAAAGAAATCTTGATTTTGTGCAAGTCCTTCAATCAACGCATCGTCAATATCATCGAAGTACGAAAATTCAAAATCCTGTTGCGTATTGTTCTTGGCGCTTGTTTTCAATCTCTCCGACTTCATCAGAATATCTCGTATCTGGAGCATGGCCTTGACTACCACATCGTTGTCATAGGCTTTACCTGTACGGGCGTTAATTTCGTCAATAATTTCCGATAGCCTTTGCTCTTTATCTTCGGTAAGACCAAAGTGTTCAGCGGTAGGCAATTTCACAACTGGCTTTGCAACAAGAGTGTTAGAGATGTGTTCTTTCCCCTTCCTCTGAACAAACTGTGATGCCTTGATTTTTCCGTCCAGATTAAAGCCTCCGCCCGGATGGTTAATATTGATATATGACAGCAAATATGCAATAAAATTGTATTTTTTATGTAGCTCGGTATCCTCAAAGCTGGATACTTGCAACAAAAACTCATAATATCGCACAAAACTCCGCATAGTAGCTACTGCCTCACGTTGGTCATCATAGTCATAATGATCCAGGAGTTTTTTGCTTTTCTGGAGGAAAAATGTTAAGCGCTGCTTCTGCTTGCTTGTTACCTTTTCAGAATATAAAATTTCATTTGCGGCCTCGATATCCGCTGGATCAAACAAAGCATAGGCATCAATCCTGGCCTCCAGGTCGTAAATCGCGCTTGGGGTAACAGAGTTCGCAAGAAGTGTTGTGGTATAGAACGGAGCAAAAGCACTCTTGATTTCTTCACAGGTATTTACAAAATCCAACACAAATGTTTTCTTTTCGTATGGTGCGCAGATACGGTTCAGCCTGGAAAGTGTCTGCACCGCATTTACGCCTTTCAACCGTTTCAAAACATACATAGCACAGAGTTTTGGTTGATCGAAACCTGTTTGATACTTGTTGGCTACAAGCAGCACCTGATAAGTATCGCTGTCAAATTCCTTTGGTAAACGATCTTCTGAAAATCCATTTACAGATGCTTCAGTGTACTCAGTTTCGTCATCTGGCAACTTAACCTTACCGGAAAATGCGACCAGCGCATGAATTCCGCTGTATCCCTTTTTGGTGATGTAATCCTCAAATGCCTGCCAGTATTTAACGGCACTTTGCCGGGAAGGAGTAATCACCATAGCCTTTGCCTGTCCGCCAAGTTCTGGCATTACCGTGGTACGGAAATGCTCAACAATAACCTCTATGCGCTGTGCTATGTTCGTATCATGCAGTTCAATAAATCGGGCAATTTGGCGTTTGGCCTCATTCGTCTTACACCTGGGGTCATCCTCGACTTCTTTGTTAAGTCGATAGAATGTTTCATATTCTGTGTAATTTTGCAGCACATCCAAGATAAAGCCTTCCTCTATGGCCTGTTTCATGGAGTACACATGAAATGCTTCGCGCTGACCCTTGGTATTCAGTTTTCCAAAAAGCAAAATTGTAGTCGGCTTTGGCGTTGCTGTGAATGCAAAAATAGAAATGTTGGCCTGTTTTCCATTACGCCTGATCTCGTCAGTTATCATATCTTCCATATTAACCTCGACCTGTTCACCAGAGCCGAGGGCTTTTGTTACCGCTGCCATGTCCTTGCCAGCGGTGGAGGAATGAGCTTCATCAATGATAACGGCGAAACGTTTGGTTTTCAGCCCCTTGACCGCATCTACAATGAATGGAAACTTTTGAATGGTCGTAGCAATAATTTTGGTGTTGCCATTCAACGCAATCGCAAGGTCGTTGGAATTGCATTTGTCGTCCATTACACGGATCAGGCCCGCTTTATGTTCCATACCTATAATGGCCCGCTGGAGCTGACGGTCAACTACCACCCGGTCAGTCACAATAACGATGTTATCAAAAATAATCTTGTTATCGGCATCATGCAAAGAGATTAAGCGATGTGCGAGCCATGCGATGGAATTTGTCTTGCCGGAGCCTGCGCTGTGCTGGATCAGGTAGTTTTGGAAAGAAAGATTTTCCCGAACATCTGCAAGCACCCGGCGGATCACGTCTAACTGATGGTAGCGGGGAAAAATCAAGTTTTCAGATCGTTTAACTTTCCCGGTGTCCTCATCTACAGTTTCCTTGACCTCCACGAAAATAAACTTGCTGATAAGGTCAAGAATTGTGTCCTTTGTCAGAATATCCTCCCACATATAGGAAACGCTGTACTTATCCTCGAAGATAGGATTTCCTGCTCCTGCAGTCACGCCCTCACTATTGCCCATGTTAAACGGCAGGAAGAATGTGGCGCTCCCGTCCAGTTTGGTCGTCATATAAACTTCTTCCAAGTCCATCGCAAAGTTGACAAGCGTTCCAGCCTTAAACAGGAACAGTCTGGTTTTGGGACTGCGTTCTGTTCGGAACTGATAAATGGCATCGTGATAGGACTGCCCAGCCGTGTTGCATTTCAGCTCAAAGGAAATAATCGCCAAGCCATTCAAGAAGATTACGACATCAATACGCTCCTTGTCACTGGCCCAGACTTCTTCCATAACCGAAAAAATATTCTGCTGATATTTCCGCATCAAATCCTGATTATAACTTGTCGCTGGTTTGGTATACATCAAATCAAGTTTGTGATTAGAGATTTCAATGCCATGCTTCAGCAAGTCAATCAAACTGCCGCGGCTCTTAGTAGCCTCCGCATTGATATAACCAACAATCGTATCCTCCAGGTCGGCCTTATAGACCTTGCGGAGAGCGGCCATTGTGCCCGGCTGAGTGGTATTCAAGAACTGAAACAGCATTTCCCGGTCAACGGCAAACATCCGGTCAAAACTGCTGGCCTTGCGGATTATATAGCCGTTGTCCTGCTCCAGCCGCTCCAGCAGAAATGCCTGGTAGTCCTTTTCAGACAAAACATTACGCATCAGACTTTCCTCCCTCCGGCTTTGGAAGTGTATGCAGTCCCAGTCCCTTGGGGATAATCCCATCACGCTTCATTTTCAGCAGTGTATTTTGCCATGTGTCGCGTGAAAAGCGCCCTTTCGTCGGCCCCCAATTTGTTAGAACATCGTCAATAATTTGATAGTCGGAAGGAGCAGGAATTCCATCAATAATAAAGTCATTCCATACTGCGAATAGAGTAGCAAAACGCTCAATCTCACTCACACGCATCTCTCCAAAATACTGAACCAGTTTTTCAATATCGGATTTATTCTGTGCGAGTTGATTTCCATACATTTTAAGAGCTTCTGCATGGTTTTCTGCTCTAACAAGAACCTTAGCCTTGTTTTGGATATTTACTTTATACCAGCCATTTGACACCAGCGTATCAATGTAGGAGTAAAGCTGCTTATCAAAAGGTCCGTAGTCCCACCTATAATATTGGGTACTCAGTCCAAGACCAAGATAGACATCGCATAGATAGAGCAGCTTCTGATCGACTACTTCCCCTCGGGGCTTTTTGAGCATATCAACGACCATTGCAAGCAAAGGCACATGAGGATTTATACTAACAACAGTAACGGTTTCAGGAACCTCTTTCTTTCCTGTCACATACTCAAATATGAGAGATTTCTTATAGGCATCCAGAGTTTCAAGCTGTGCCTTTTTACTGGCTATAATTGAGTCAATTTCAGCGCATTTGGCGTCAAGGAAATTTGCAATCTGGGTCTGTTCATCAGCAGGCGGAATAGTTATCGGAAGCTGAATGAAATTCGCCCATCTCATCGCTTGTCCATCACGAACGAGATTACTTGTACTGCTGAGAGCATCTATGTATGCCGATGACTTAAAGAACCATCTGTAATACCGTGGCTCAGCGATTGACTCCTTTGGAATCAACATCACATAAGCTGAGCTAATGCTTCCTGTTTTCGTGCTATACTCAAGGCCACCTTGAAAGCTTCTCATGTGAATAACAAAATCACCAGCACAAACCTTTTTCAAAATATCAAAATCCTTTTGGACAACAACTACCCGCGCCCCTGTTAATTCCATATATTCAGCTTGTGTTACAACACCGTACTTTTGAGAGGCCGTAAGCTGCACCATTTCTTTTGTGGCTCGCTCTTGACGCTGAGTAAAATGATATTTGGCATTTTCAACCCTCCACTTTGCTGGTACCTTGCCAATCCATACAATCCCACTGTCCTTCATCACCACATTGTGATTTAATCCCTTGGTGACTGTCTCGGTGATGACGGAACGCTTATACTGTTCCAGCGTGTCGATTTGGGTTTGAATGTCAACGATGAGAGCATCAATTTCTGTACATTTGCTGTCAAGATGGTTAGCAATCTTTACCTGCTCATCATAGGGAGGGATGATTGTCCAACAATTCAAAAGCCATGGAGCGAAGATATTTCTTTGAATTGTTCCTACACCTCTGGAGGATGTTTCATACTGTTGCACCATGCTGAAATCGCGAAAGAGGTAATTCATATACCTAGGATAGCACTCTTGCGACAAGTGATAGACAAAATAGGCTGGGCTGATAATACCATCATATTTTGATACGCCTACTGACCCTCTCCACGCCTGCTGATTGTTCAACACAAAATCACCAATATGGACATTTTGATAATTTGATAAATCCTGGCTTGGTTTGTGAACCTGCATTCCTGTAGAGTCAGAATAAGAAATAACGCCTCTATCCAGATACACGGAAAGAAGTTCTCTATCCCCACTATTTCTTTCGCTTCGCAAAGTCAAAATAGTCTTTAATTTTTGGATCTTCCAATGAGCCGGAATTGTGCTAAAGTTAGAAAGTTCACAATCCTTCATCTCTCGCACATCATCACCCCCTCACTCAAACAGCCTCGCCACACGCTCAGAAACGGAACGCTCCAATTCCAAGAACTTGGCCTTCAGTTCCTCGCTGGGTACAGGCTGCTGATATTTATAGAAGTACCGGGTAAAAGGTATCTCCGCGCCAGTTTTGATAACTGGCTTTTTCGCTCCCAGGTTTTCTTCAAAGAAAGCCTTTGCGTCCGGGACATGGGGCAGCACCTCGCGGGCCATGTATGTATCTATGCTTTCGTCCCACTTGACGATTTCGGTGTCCCGTGTTTCCTTGTCGTAAATGATATTGCCTTTGCGGTCACGCTGTATCTCAGCCTTTTTGTCCATCACAGACAGCCCATCGGCAATCTTGTCCAGCAACTTTTTCTCCGTCGTTGCGCCGGACAGTGCGTTAGTCAGCACTGGCATAAAATCGGCGGGAGAGTAATAGACCACATCAGAAACCGCCGCTTGCAAAGCTGAGATGATTGCCTCAAACACTGGCTTGTTATTCTGCATAATTTCCAGCTTTCGGGCGTCCTTGCCAGTCAACTCTTCAGCGTTCTCCCATTCGGTTACTTTGGCCTCGTCATATAAAGAGGACAAAGAACCTTTTGCCAGCATTGCGCTGATCCGGTCTGATGTGATTGCATAACTCCGCTGGAGGGGCTGCATGACCACATACTCCCGATAAATGAACTCTGTGTTTGGATAAATTTTGCAAAACTCATTCTCAGCCGGAAATCCCGCATACAGCTTTGTAATAGCGGCGCGATCCTCCGGGGAAATTTCGTTTTTCTTATCGCCAAGAGCCTTGCGTAGTTTATGGAAAAAGGAACTGGCGTCAATCAACTGAATTTTCCCTTTCCGCTCCTGACGCTTGTTCTTGGATAGCACCCAGATGTAAGTAGCGATACCTGTGTTATAGAAAAGGTCAACCGGCAGGGCGATGATAGCTTCAATCAGATCGCTCTCCAACAGCCAGCGGCGGATTTGGCTTTCACCGCTGGCTGTGCCGCCGGAAAACAGGGGACTGCCATTCTGTATGATGGCAGCGCGCCCAACTTTGTCATCCATCTTATCTATGGCAGACTGGAGAAAAAGCATCTGTGTATCACCAGAACCGGGCAGACCAGCACCCCAACGGCTTGGCGACCGCTTGTATTCATCGGTGACTGCCTGCTCTACACCCTCTGCCGCATCCTTGCCGCCCCACGGCGTGCCAAATGGAGGATTTTCTATTACAAACCGCATTTTTGTTCCCCGGAAACGGTCAGCTTTCATGGTGTCCTGGTAGCAAATGTTCTCCGCATTCTGGTTTTTTATCAACATTTCCGCTAAACAGATGGCATAAGACTCTGGATTGATCTCCTGACCGAACAGGCGCACATCAGCAGACGGATTGTATCGTTTGATGAAATTAAATCCAGTGGAAAGCATACCGCCTGTTCCACAGGCTTGGTCGAGGATCGTAATAACCTTGCCTGGGTCAAAAATATCATCACAGCCCTCTGCCAATAATATATTTACCATGAGCTTGATAATATCTCTGCCAGTGTAGTGATCGCCGGCTTCTGCGTTTTCCGAAAATTTACGAATTAGCTCCTCGAAGATGTACCCCATTTTCACGTTATCAATCGTATGTGGGTCAAGGTCCAGCTCGGAGAATGCTTTCACAACACTCAGCAGACGATTGTTCTTGTCCATCTTGTCAATCTGCTTGTCAAAATCCAGGCTCCGAATAATGTCCTGAATATTTGAGGAAAAGGCTTGAATATATGACTTGAAGTTCGATGCCAGATGGTCAGGGTCATTCACCAATTCAGCCAAATCATAGCCGCTGGTGTTGTAAAAGGGATAGTCGGATATCTTTTACATGGCCTTTGCTGGGTATTTGGGATTTGCCTCATACTGGGCAAGGACTTTTTGCTTTGTTGGGGCTAAAGCACACTCAAAGCGCCGAATGATGACCATCGGAATAATGACATCCTTATATTTCTCGCTTTGATAGGTGCCACGCAGCTTATTTGCGATAGACCAAATGAAATTTACTTCTGTCGTGACATCAACGGGGGAGTCATCCCACATAGCATCAATCGGTCGTTTCTGTTCCATCGCTGCATCCTCCTGTCACTACTACACTCTTTTAATATTATAATATCACAATTTTTTGGGTGTGTCATCAGATATCTTTGTTGATTTTCACGCTTGCTGTAAAGGTTTTCTTGTGATATTTGTAATGGCGAAAATCCAAAAACACATATGTACAGATTTAAGTGCGCTTGGCTCAGTTTACAATTTATTCAGATGCAGGGAAGCCTTGACGCAAAATATTTCTGGAAATTGGGTCGATGACAATGACCTCTCGCCCTTATTTTAGCGCATATCGCACCGTGGCTCCAGTGCCGCTGCGCAGAGTACCATTGTAGACCGCCAACAAAATAGACGAATACTCCACCAGCCAGCGATTACGCTCCAGCATACAATCCCTGCTGTATTCTTGCCCTACATAAACAACCTCATTGGCCTGCGTCAAAATTGAGTGATAGTGTTCCTGCGCTGATGCTGTCCACTTGCTCTCCTGTCCCTTGCAGGGTAGGACACAATGGAGCTTCAGCGCAGGATTTTTCTTTTGGAGGTCGAGGACAATTTGACTGCTCCAGATGTCTACCCCTTGGGCCATGCCTGAGAAAAAGTCTGTCACACCCCTGTCCGCCAGCATTTTGATCTGCGCTGCCAGGACTTCCTTCAGCAGAACGCAGTCAGGCGCGGACTCATTGTACTTCCATGGAAAGCTTTTGGGTCTGTGGCCGGTAAATGCACAAGTAAACTCCTCCATAGTTCACAGCTCCTATATAGTGATATATCACTATATCATAAATTTCGGAGCTAGTGAAGCATCACTAACACAGAAAATGCAAATATTTTATCATAGTGACAAACCACTTGGAGGATTTGCCTATGAATACCCGCGAGGCGATTGCAGCCCGCATTCTGGAATTGTGTAGGGAACGGGGCATCACCCCTAATGGCCTAAGCAATATTTCCGCCGTTCCTCAGGCGACCATCAAAAGTATCCTCAACGGTGAAAGCCAAAATCCCGGAACAGTTACTATCAAAAAGTTATGTGATGGCTTTGAAATCACTCTTGGAGAGTTCTTTTCCACCCCGGAATTTGATGCTCTGGAGCAAGAGATTTGCTGAGAGCATGGGATGAAGGACGAGGGTGCGGTAGTAGTGGCAAGCAATGCGCCGGTATATACCCGGCGCGTGCTTGTTGGTGGCTGACCGCCCCCAAACCCCTGTAAAACCGGGCGCAAGTGCGCCCGGTTTTTTAAGCCGCCTTCGGCGTCTGCTGTTACCCGCAGGGAGAGGAAAAATCATCATCTCGCCCCCTGCTGGCGGTCACAATATTTCTCTTTCTCTGTCACGCCCAGAATCCGCTCCACGTTGTTTTTGGCTGTGAGCAGTTCTATCATTTTTTCTCGCGTTTGCTTATACTCTGGATACCGCTTTTTGTTTTCCGCCTCCAACTTGGCATACTCCTGTTTCAGCGATTGTATGGACGGCAGTTTCTTCAAACCGAGGGAATCAAAGTACCGCTTCGCCGCTTGACAGGCCGTGATTTCACTTCTATGCTGTTCATAAAATTTCTCCCTTTTCCTGCCCGTCAATTTCCGATATTGGACGTAAACTTCACGGGTCTTGGAGTACGTTCCGATGTGCCGTTGCAGTTCAGAAATATCTTTCATTCTTTGTTCGGCGGCTTTTATCTGATTGCCAAAATCGTTGAATTTCTGCGATGCCGCATCACAGGTTTTCTCCAATTCTCCAAGGTTGGTCAGATTATTTTCCTGCAAGTATATGACCGTCTTAGCCATCTCCTTGAGGTTGAAGATTTTTGCCCACCGCTCGAATCCGGGTGAGCTGACCTGCTGCATTTTCGCTTGGATGTCAATCAAGAGATTGGGCTTGGACTTCACCGCCGCCTTTGTCCTGGGAGCGACGATCCGCTTGCCGGAAATGCGCTCTATGATTGCCGTTTCGGAGTAGTCCGCGCCGAGAGAATTACAGCGCACGAACCTCTTGCCATTTGGAATTTTGAACGCAAGATGTTTGGCGGACAAGATTGCCATCGTGACCATGATGAAGAATGTGATTCCTTTGGCAGAGGCCAATGTGGCGAAGGAGCATTTCGACGGGCGCATCTGCTGCGTCCGCGCGATTGACATCCCTGTAGAAGAGCTGTCACAGCATGACAGGGTTGTGGATGCCCTGGTCCGTGAGTCTCTGGAGGCAATCCGGGTAGACGGAGCACAAGCAATTTCCTTGGGCTGCACTGCTATGGTCGGCGTGGCGGAGGATGTTCGCGACGCTCTCAAAAAGAATGGCTACGAGATCCCGGTAATCGAAGCGGCTCAGGCGGCGGTTATGCTTCTGGAGGTGGAAGCCAGAATGCACTTGCTTCAGAGCCGGATTACCTACATGAGACCGCCGGAAAAATAATTTATCCACTGAGAAATGAGGACGCAATGAAAGGAGCACCGCAATGTCGATAAAAATTAAGAACATTATTCCCGTGACAGGGGCTGTTGTCACTCCTGAAATGATTGCGCATATCGGGAAGTATCTGTCCCCGGACACACAGCTTATTACCTCCCAAATCAAAGTGGGAACGCCTTCTATTGAGTGTGCGTATGACGAAGTGCTTTGCAGTCCGGATATCCTCCGGCTATGCAAAGAAGGTGAAGACGAAGGCTGCGATGCCATCTTCATCAACTGCTATGGCGATCCGGCGGTAAGAGCCGCCAGAGAGTATGTGAACATCCCGGTGTTTGGCGGTTTTGAGCCGTCTATGTTCCTCTGCATGGGTCTTGCGGACAAAATCGGGATTGTCACAGTTGTGAAAAATGTGGTTCCCCTGATTGAAGGCAACGTGGCAAAGGCTCACTTCGACGGACGAGTCTGCTGTGTCCGCTGTGTTGATATCCCGGTGCTTGATTTGCAGAATCATGAAAAAGTCGTGGCTGCATTGGTCCGAGAGTCCCTAAAAGCAATTCGTGAAGACGGAGCTCAGGCGATTTCTTTGGGCTGCACTGCTATGATCGACGTGGCGGAGGATGTCCAGGCCGCCCTCAAATCTCAGGGCTATGAGATTCCGGTAATTGAGGCGGCCCAAGCGGCGGTTATGCTTCTGGAGGTGGAGGCAAAGATGCATCTGCTTCAGAGCCGGATTACTTACATGAGGCCTCCAAAAAAATAAATTCCCATTGCGGAAGAGGCCCAGTCTGTTGCAAACCAGACTGGGTTTCTTCTGTTAATCAGAAAGAACCGCTTGCTCTACATGCGAGAGTCACAATATAGTTTCCCTTAGAGGTGTTGGTCTGTTTTTCCCTGTACTAAACGCAAAAACTTCCGGTGGTAACTTCTGGGGGCCTCATCATGACGCCCCCCTGGCCCGGAAAAAGGACAGGCCCCTCCCTTGGCGGAGGGGTCTGTCCTCTTTTCGGGAGTTATAGCAGCCGGTAGCAATTGGACGTACAGCTCCCGTTCTCCCTCCAGCGCGGTTCCGCCGCGATCCACCCGTCCTGCTGGAGCTCCCGCAGAGCCCGCTGGACCGTGGCTCTGGAGAGGCTCAGGTCCTTTGCGATGGTGCGGACCGAGGGCCAGCAGCGGCCCTCGGCGTTCGCACGGTGCTTGAGGTACATATAGACCGCCACGTCCCGGTGGGGAAGCTCGGCGGCATAGAGTGATTTAAAATATCCCATAGGCGGCTCTCACGATCAACCCCATCGCCCAGTTCCCGCGGCCTTGCCTGTTCGGGATACTCCGGGAGGCGCTTGCTCGGGGATGGCAGGAGCAACCCGGCTCTGGAAGACCGCATTCTCCAGTTGCTGCTTGTTGGCGTAGGACACCGTCCGGGCGGCTTTTTCCTCTAGAATGTAGAGTTCCCCGAAGGTAATGCCCCAGTCCAGAAACAGCCGCAGCCGGGTCCGCATGGGGTGAGAGCCGGTCTTCATCACAACGAACTGGCCCTTGGGAATGGATTTCAGCTCATCCAGCGTCATGAGAGGACGCTCGATCATCTGGAGGGACTGGCTGGGGTCGTTCTTCCCCTTGCTGATGGAGCCGCTCAGCACTGTGCGGCTGCCCAGGGCCTTGGACAGCACCTCGGCGGTCTGGGAGTTGGGGGCGAAGCCGCCGAAGATCGTGCCGGCTAGGTCGGCGGAATTACTTCCGCTTTCCCGCCTAAGAACTGTACGTGACAGTTTCCTGTCATACAGCTCAAGCATTTCATCACGCTTTCGCGCGGTGCTCCAGGAAAATACTCTGACAATGTTTGTGAACATAGGCCATGTTCTGCACTTCGTCTTTTCCACCCATAGGCTTCGGGATTTTATAGAAAATCTCCCGTTCATCGCAAATTTCCATGGGCTGGCCACAGTGATAGCAACGTCCATTTTGATTCCTCCAAACTTTCTTGAAACGTCCGGACAGCCGCTTCATACCATTTTGAAATTTCCGATAAGTAAAATATTCGGTGTCCAGATAGGGATTTGCGTCCATTCGTACTTTGGTGTGGCGAATAATAGGAACTTCTCCCAGCCGCATCAGTTCTGCTGTTTCCGTCGAGAATACCCAGTTCCGCATACCTTTGCTGTGCCAGTAATTAGCTGTTATCCATATGCGGTTCTTTTTCGGGTGGCGGCGTTTGGCCCACCGCCAGAGCATTTCATAAAGGATATGGTCCGCGCGGGAGAACGCGTTTTTTGCGCAGACAGATTGATGATAATTTGCCCACCCGCGCAACTGACGGTTTAATACTCTGATGAGGTCCGCCTGTTTCCATACCTTTCCACGTTCAAGAACGGTTTCATGCAGACTGGTGTAAAAAGCTTTGATTGACTTTTGGGACGGTTTGACGATGAGCTTTCCCTTGAATTTGCGGAATGTCCAGCCCAGCATATCAAAACCATCGTTGATGTGCGTAATGAGCGTCTTTTCCTCAGACAATTCCAATCCTCTGGTTTGCAGAAAGTCACGGATAATTTCTTTGGCTTCTTCCGCGATTTCTTTGGTAGCCGCCGTAACGATAAAATCATCGGCATAGTGCACGAGATTCACCTTGTGGGCATTTTTGAAATGCAAATTGACTTTACCCAGATGGTTGGTGTGGAAACGGTCAGAGAGGACTTTTTGCATCCCGTCCAGCGTCATGTTTGCGAGTATCGGAGAAATAATGCCGCCTTGGGGAGTACCTTCATCAGTAGGGAACAGTTCATCTCTAAAAATGAAATCCGCTTTCAGGAATTGTTTGAGTACAGATTTGTCCATGGGGATATGCTCAATAAGCCAATCATGGCTGATGTGGTCGAAGCATCCCTTGATGTCACCCTCTAGGACCCATTGGGGGGATTTTGTGTGGCTCAAGGTTTTGAAAATATGCTCACAGGAATCCTGCGCACAACGTCCTTTGCGAAAACCGTATGACTTTGTATCCGCCATCGTTTCAGCTGCCGGGTCAAGGGCGAGTGCGTAAAGGGCCTACATGGCTCTGTCGTACATACAGGGGATACCAAGGGGGCGCTTCTTTAGCTATCGGCTGCCATAACTTCCGAAAAGAGGACAGACCCCTCCGCCAAGGGAGGACTCTGCCGTTTTTGAGGGCCAGGAGGGCGTCATGGTGAGGCCCCCAGAAGTTACCACCTGAAGGTTTTACGTTTAGTACAGGGAAATAACAACTGACTGCATTTAATATCCGGACTTTTTTGTTAGAATAGGAATCATGCGTGTGACAGCTCATCCCTGCTGCATACGGTTTAAAATTTTTCATGTGTAGGTGTAATATTATGCCGTTCCGAAACAACATAACATATATAAGACTGCGCAGTCCCTCCAGAGCTTCCCACGCCTGTGAAACCGTTAAAGGAGTGATGTACATGCGATCATTAAAAGTTTATCCTCGCCATTATTCTGCTCAAAGCACTCCCGGAGAAAAGGCCGCTCCCAATCGCCGTAGGGAGCGCATTTGGCCGACGCTCTGGTGCGTTGTCTTAATCATCGCCCTGGCCGCCTTGACCAGCGCCTGTTCCGCTGGCGAATCCGAAATATCGGAGGCGGCGGAGATTGAGCCTTTGACAGCGGAGGAGTTGTATGTCTTCAACCATCAATCCTTCAACCAGAACAACAACCGTAACGGCTTCGACCTCAACCAGTTTCTGCTCATGGCCGTGGAAGCCCCGGAAGACTACCGGAAAATTGACCTCTATCAGCTCTTTTATAACGGAATCTATAACGGAACTCCAAAATTTGCGGACTGCACTGAGGAAGAGCGTCAGGCCGTAGCAGACGTGAGATGTGACGGTCATGTCCCGTATGTGGACCTCATCAAGTGTCCCGCAGACCAGATGAACGAGGTTTTACAGGAATTCCTGGGCCTTAGTCTGGAGGACATGGACGGGGTGGGTCTGGACCGCTTCACATATCTCCCGGAATACGACGCCTATTACGACTTCCACAGCGATGCGAATTGTCCCGGCAAGGTAAATTTCCTTTCTGGAGAGAGGAAAGGCAGCAAGGTTCTCTTGTATTACGAAAGTGACTCTTTTCCGGTTCTCAGCAGCAAGGACGGCTCCCCTGTCCATCCGGATGGAACGAGGTTGAACTGCCTGACGCTGGAAGAACAAGAATCCGGCTGGTATCACTTTCTGAGCAACTGGCGTTGCCATAAGCCCTCCCTCCCCACGGCTTACCCGGCTGGAGAGCCGGAGCTGACCATTCCGCTGGACGGCTTGGAGCCCTATAAGCCGGAGGCGGTGACGGTGAAGCGGCATACGGGGGACGTGGCGGAACCCCTCTATCAAGCCGCCTTTTCAGGGAACCCTTTCAGGGTGGAAGTCTACCGCTCCACAGAGGGCAGTCTGTACGCCGCCGTGGCAGGCTCGGGGACGGAGCGGAACTGCTTCCTTTCCTTCCCGAAGAACGACCTCGGCTGGACGGCGGAAGGATTTGCAAGCGCATTCGGTTATCCCGACGGTAAAGGCTTTGTATTCACGTACTACCGTCAGATTGGTGACAGCTATTCCCAAGTCCACGACTATTTTACCTTCTCTGAGGACGGCATCCCCTCCCGGCTGCTCCAAACCGTAGGGACAGCAGAAGAAACGGACCTGAATGGCGACGGAATCCCGGAGTTGACAGTTTCCAGGCCAGGAGCAAACCAGATGCTGTTTTTCCTGCGGGACGGTGAAATTTACCAGGCGGACGTCACGGCTCTCATCCAGGACGCCTGGCCCGAGGCAAAGTATCTGGAGTGTGGACTCTGGAACGCGGAAAGGCGAAACCTCAGCCTCACCGCTCAGGTCCCTTTCCCCGGCTTAGAGGATGTGTCCGCCGCCGCCTCCCGGACGCTGTGGTTTGACGGGGAAGTCCTTCGGCTTTACAAGGACTACAGCGTTTACTCCGATCACGTAAAGCTGGGCCTTGACGCTCCGGCATATGTGCTGGATGCAGCCCAAGACTTTGTCCAAGGACAATTCGACGCTCTGGCAGCGGATGGCTACGGCTGGGACGGCTCCGGAAACTACGATGAGGGAAATGCCGGACTGGGGAACGTGGTCTGGGACGACTGGCGGATCAACGGTTTGATAGGTCCCTATTACGAAACTGCGGGGGACATTCAGGTAGAAATCTGGAGGATCAACTACGATACCCATACCGTCACGCCGGATCGGGTCATGCTGCCAGGCGCTTCCTACCGGGATGAGGACGGTTGGTGCATGATCGGTCTTCCCTTTTGTGATTATTTGTACTTCCAACTGGACACGGAAGGAAACTGGGCATTCCTATTCTCGAAACCGGAATATGACTGTTCTCCCGGCTCGCCGCTGTTCTGGTGGGATATGGTCTATCAGATGTTGAGCATGGACCTTCTGCAGCTTTCAGACCTGAGCGTCGATGAACTGCTTGCGCCGCTGGCAGAAGGCCGTACCGCCGCTTTCTTCAACCATTTAGGAGAAGCGCCGCAGGTTGAACAGGAACAAATTCTGTTCCATCTAGCGCGAACGATCCAGGAAAACCCTGACCGGACGGAATACGCAGACTGCGTGAACACCCTGCGTGGAAACGGAGAATATGACCTTACCGATGCAGGCCGGGCGGTGTGGGAGCATTTGCAAAGCGCCGTAGGTCCCTAACGGCGCTCATCAAGAAACACTGGATAATTAAATGTCGTTTCTTCTTCGGCCTCTTATTTGTTTCAAGCGCATTCCAGGAAGAATTACTCGTCCACTTTATTCCAGCATTTCTCTGCGGGCCCCTTTCTCTCTGCGTCGCCGCAGGGCCTCTCCAAG
>Ga0224747_10106_pt1 | contig 15343 bp, 12 predicted proteins | sample LIM_F_Water_Pos_FD_182999 | JGI IMG/M metagenome (GOLD analysis project Ga0224747, IMG submission 182999) | Enriched cells from gastrointestinal tract of the lab mouse from Pacific Northwest National Laboratory (PNNL), Richland, Washington... | ecosystem: Host-associated > Mammals > Digestive... | reverse complement strand
CACAATAAGTCAGGAATAGCCACATTTATCTCTTGAAGAATGTTCAGAAAATTGTTCAAGGATTACTGTTCAAGATCGTAACAGTTCAGCCCTCGGCTTCCTGTTACAGGCATCAAGCCCTGCAAAAACCGCTTCGCGGTTGGCTTGATGCCTCTCGGCCACTATGCTCTCTCACGGACTTCGCAGCGCAGTGCGAAGTCCTGGGCTGAACTGTTACTCAAGATTTCTGATCGCCCCGGCAGCCCTGACATTCTCCCCCCGGATGCCTGTGTGCAAAAAAAAGAGGCAGTGCTACTGCCTCCCTGTTCAAATCGGTCCTCAGACCACCGCTTCCATAATCGTTTTGTCCCCTATTTGAAGTTCTTTCACGCCGACTTCTTTCTTTTTATTAAAGTTGAAACTAAGCAGATATCCCTTCTCTTTATGATAGTACTCTAAATATTCTGCAAGTTGTTTCTCACCCCGTTCATTATATTCGTTCCCATGCCAGATCTTTAGTTCGACAATAAATTGTTCGCCCAGGTAGTCCACAATCACATCCGTCCGCTTTGCATCTCTTGTCTGTGCTTCTAAATAATAGTTTCCTGTACCATTTATAATCGGTTTCAAATAAAGCAGAAAAATCCTGCGCCCATTATCCTCAATAAACTTATCATCGCTGTCGCCATAAATATCCGAGAAATATTCTACAAACTTTTTCAGCACCCGATCCATATCAAGCTTAGCATCCTTGATAAACATATTCTTATCACACTGTCCCCTCAAAAAAGCATCACTGTCAAGCGCTTCCTCCGAAATAAACATGTTCAGCATCCTCATTTCGAATATGCGGTTAGCTATTACGACTTGTCCATTCTCCTCCTTCAAAAAGGCAAACATGAGTCCCAGATTGATTGATTTTGCATCCGGGCTAAACGGTATCCGCTCTCCTTTATATAAGATGATCTCTACTGTCTTTCGCAGATCTTCATGCTCATCCAGCTGCTTTACCATACTTTCAAACAGCGGTGTCTTCCTATTCAGCAAAAGCTTTACTGCCTCTGTGATCCCTTTCCCTGACCAGACATTTCTGCAATCCGCGAAAACTTCCAGTCGGGGAACCCTCTCATCCAACAGCTTGCAGATCGCTGATACCAGATACGGATAACCACAAGTATATTGGTATATCAATTCAGCAACAGCTGCGATATCCATTCCTTTTCGATTGTCCGCCTCATATTCCCCTAACATTGCAGCGATCTCATCTGCTGAAAAACTCATATCGATATCAAAATCAGCCGCAATATTCCATGGACTGTTATACCGGTGCTCTTCTTCAGATCTCAATTTCAATTTCAGGTTTTTGATATCATACACACCCGCAAGAATCACAGAATGAAATATCGGCTTTTTGTTTCGCTTGATATAATACTTGCGGAGCAATGCGAGAAAATCAATAAATACTTGATTGTTGCTTGCATAGTCCACTTCATCGATCATCAGAACAATTGGTTTCGAAGCCGTCCCGCAGACTGTGCTTATCAGATAAAACATTTCTCCCAACGTATATTGTGTCAAAGAATCCACGAATGCAGATGCCATCTTTATCTCATCTTCCGCGGCTCCTCCCTCCTCGAGAGCTTCCATGAACATTCGCATAAATGCCTTTGTAAAAGCAAACTCATCGCTGTATTCCACTGTACTGATTCCCTGAAAATCCATGGAGACAACTAGGTAGTCTTCTCGCAGATGATCCTCCAAAGCACATAGCGTCGTCGTTTTTCCGTACTGACGCCCCCGGTTGATGACAAAATATTTTCTCCGGTCAATAAAAAATTCCTTGATCTGATTCAGTCTGTCTTCTAACCCTATCATGTAATGTATTTTCGGATCACACTGCCCCTCCGTGTTGAAATAACGTCTCATACCGCATCACACCTCCATATCTCTCTGAAATTTTATATGTATGTTCTATAGCCGGTGTAAAGCGTGAAACTGAAATCTGTCTACAGACGGATAAACCTTCCAATTGTGCCGTTTTCTACCCATTTAACTGTCGTCTCATAATCTTCATTGGTGTCAAATTCAATCCACCCATTCCTGAATTTAACTGCTTTGACATGATTGCCGGACTCGATCACTGCCTGCAGCAGATCCGTCATATAAGCTTTCCGTATGGTCTTTCCGGACTGCTTCCACGGTCTGTTCTGATAGGATTCATAATCCCTGTCATGGATCGCAACGATTTCGCTCAATGCATTTTTTGAGAACTTCAAAAGCCCGATATATCGTGCATCAATGTCCTCCAGTTTCGGTGCCTCCAGACCAAGCTCGATAATATTATCATTCCCGTCAAGTGACAGACTTTCCGTATCAAAATCGACCTTGCCATACCTCGCCTGCCAGTATTCCTGCCAGTTTATATCTACCGCGACCGCAAAATCATCTTCGCGCTCCATCATTCCCCTAAGCATGCCTTCCTCAAAAAGAACGTCGGAATAACTGACGATGATGTCATCATCAAACTCCTGTTTTGCTGCCATCAGGGATTCAACCATATTGGTATTGGCATAATCCTCGTTCTCATAATATTTCACATCCGCATATGTGATCTTATCTGCCGCAAACCCCCTGACCACAATAATATCCATGATCCCACATTTGCGGTACGTTTCTATCTGTCTCTCTATGATCGTCTTTCCGTCAAATTCCAACATACCCTTCGGAAGATTTTCTGTGTACTTTTTCAATCTTGTTCCCTGTCCCGCTGCTAAAATGATTGCTTTCATTGTCCATGCCCCTCTTTTGCAAATATTTGTCTGATGAACTGCACATCGGCCTTTTCATATGGTTTCTCACGCTCCGGATGCCACATTGTGCCATATATCTCCTTGTCTTTGACCTTTAGCGCTTCGATCACACCGTCTTCCGAAACCGCTTCAATGATCAGATCATCTGTCGCAGCTTTCACTGCCATGTTGTGAAAACTGTTTACAGTTCTTCCATTCCACAAAGCGTTCCCCTCCAGTCGGTGTCTCACGGCTACATGCCGATCCACCCTTGCCAGCTCTGCGCCGAAATGATCGGCGATCATCTGCATCCCTCTACAGAAACCATATATAGGAATCTGGTTCCTAATGCCGTGATCGATGATCCTTTTTTCGGTTTCATCTCGTTCCGGAGCGTTCCCTCCATATTTTGACAGATCATTTCCTCCTGTGAGGAACATTCCATCCGGATTGACTTGCTCCAAAAATATTTGTACCTTTTCGGGAATATTATTGATTGGAACGGGAAGAAACCCGCATTCCCATATCAGTTTTGCGATCTCAACATCGGCACAATCCCTGCGCTCACCATAGCTTTCTACAAGCTCTACCCTCTGGGTGTATATGATTTTTTTCATCTGTATGTCCTCTTATATCCCATACTTTTTAAGCACTTTACCGACAAGAGCAGACACACTGACATCACCCTCATTATCCAAAATTATATCTGGATCTTTCGGTTCCTCAACCTCCACCTGAATGCCGGCGACTTCTTTACTAAGCATACCATTATCGGGACTGCAATGCAAGCCTTTCTGACTATCCTCCCCTTTCTGATCGCTGTACAAACCTTTCTGGTTTCGCTCTTTTAACACATCCATGGAAGTACTGTACAAACCTTTCTGATTTCGTTCTTTTAACACTTCCATGGATACCCGCACGTAAATCTCTCTGTAATTTATAATGTTTTCCCGATTCCAGTCACGTATACAGTCAAACATAGATATCGTGCAGCATATGACATTTAAATTCTGCTCCTGCAGCATTTTGCACAATCTAGCATACCGCATTGCACATTTGATACGTTCCTCGCGTGTGTACCCGAGATCATTGCCAAATACTTCACGCAAAACATCACCATCCAGAAAAACAGTGTTTGGATATTTTTGCTTCATTTTTTCATATAATGATTTTCCTATTGTTGTCTTTCCGGCACCGGACAGACCGGTGAGCCAGTAAACGTGCGCCATATATCCCTTTCCCTTCCTGATCATTTGTATACACGTGCTGTCCATGCCCTTGCTTTATATGGTACAGCAATTTCTTCGTAATTTTTCAATAGATGTTCTATATTGTTCATGATTCGCTGGAAGCCCTCCTCGCCTGCCTGCACCCGAATATCATTTACAGATCGCCAAATATTCAGATAGCGCTCTTTTGTCATCAGCTCTTCATAAAATGCTTCCATAAATATAATGTCCCCAAATGCGCCACCAGATAATTTTTTTTCCATTATCTCTGTCGTCATTGTACTTCCCGACGAAACACGCTTCATATTAGGTATTTCTTTATAGATCATGTCTTCTATATCTGTATGAAGCGCATTTCTTTTGATGTCTCTTGGATTCCATATCGCCGTAAAAAATCCACCTGGTTTTAAAATCCTCCCAAACTCTGCCACTGCCTTTGGCGCATCTGCCCAGTGGAAAGAAGATCCCATAAGTACCCAATCCACACATTCATCTGGTAAGTTTGTCATCTCTGCCAAACCCTTTGACCATACAAAAGTATCCTTTCCTGCGAATAGTTTTATGCCTTCTGCACGCATGGCATCATTTGGTTCGACCGCATAGCCTTTCACCCCAATCTGTGCAAGGTTCTCCGTCAGCTTCCCGGTGCCGGCACCAACATCTGCCGCACGAACCGCCTCCACTCCTTGTTCATTCATAATATGATTTCTGATCATCTTTAACAGCTCCATGGAATATCCCGGTCTGTCAACATAGAATTTTGCTAGTTCTGTAAAATCTCCGTGCTTCATCTCTTCTTCTCCCTATTGAACAATTTTTAAGATTCATCTAAACGCCAAGGCTCTGCCAGAAAACAACTGATGCAGCTTACTTGTCTATTTCTACGATGATGTATGCCTAAAATTCTCTACACAGCTCACTACGACTGCTTTTTTGATATACTCATCAGAGAAATATCCAGCACAAGTTGCATCAGATATTTTTCTAAAGCTCCTAAATCGACTGTTTCGTAATTCATTTGATACCTATTATTTATAAAATCCTTACAGTTTTTGCCAGTGCATCAATCTCCAACACTCTTGCCGTACAATATTTCTGATATTGTTTTTCCCCAACCCCTATCACTGCCGGGATTCCAAGTTCTCCGGCACGGATTGCCATATGGGAGTTGGCTCCGCCATACATTGTGACAAACCCCTTGATATGATGTGAAAAAATCCAGTCATATCCCGGATCAGCACACTTGATCAAAACAATCTTATCCGTGATATCTATATTCGCCACTTCGTCTGTGAGCTCAACCACTTCTCCCTGCGCCTGTTTTAATGTAATGAAATTAGGTTCCATATCTGGATAATAAAACCGCCACACCTCACTGGCATCCAGAAGAATCGGCGGCAGGATAAGGCTCTTTGTCAATTCATACCCAGACTTCTCCTCCTTCACGGACTTATCCAATATCATTCCTATATCTTTTGCAGAAGCATACAATTCACGCACAGCCTGAATATTGATATAGGCACAATCCTCCCTGGACAAACCATACTTTTCACCTAGTTCCCCAATCATTTGTATTGCCTTGCTTAAGCTCCTTGTAAAGATAAACTTGCCATATTCCCTCCCCTCAATCACAGTCTTGATAAAGTCCATCAAGCCCAGTATGTCTGTATCCAGCCCATTGACCTCAAGCAGTTCCTTCAGCTTGTGCATCTGATCAATTGACATGCTGAAATGCCTGACTTTCTTACTCATTTCTCTCCGAATATTTTCCACTGATATATCTGTCCAGTTAAAATACAGCTCCGACGCCTCATCATAACGCAGCGAATTGATATCGTATGTGCCCGGCCTTAAATGCCCATATTTTTCCAGAAAGTCATCTTTTGTCATGGTAATCAGGTCATGATTCATATTTGTGCTTACTGTCTCCACATCATTCATAAAATCCTGATAATCCTCTTTTGAAATCACCCCCGTACTCACCATGGATTCCAGCAGCTGTACTGCAATAAACGCACCTCTTGCGAGTCCCGCAAAAGGCAGTGTGCCATAGCGCTTGCAATCCTCCAGAAGCCAGTATATCTTCTCCACTTGCCCCATATCACTATCAACGATTGTATGGTACCGTTCTTCCAGACATCCTATCTTTTCAAAATCCCTGCGCCATAATCCCTGGTCAGAATCAATGATTCTGTTTGTCACATCTCGCAGTGCATCGACAATCCTGCTCATGTCATCGTCTGAAAATCCGTATTTTTGCAAAACCTGTATCCTCTCTGCCAAGTCAAGGGTATAACACGAAAATACAATGTCAAACTCTACCTTATCATGTTTGGACGGATCTTCTGCGAGCCTGTCCAGATAATAATTCACCAGTTTACCGCTGATATCCTCATCAAGTTCAGCCGGAACAAAAGAATTAAAGCTGACACGGATATCTATGTATGGCAGCCCTCCAAAATCAACCATCAACGGAAAGCTACGCAGATTACGGTACCCATAATTATCCCGCTGATATGCCCACACACTGTCCGTAATAACTTCCTCATAGAGTGACATGGCTAATGGCTTTGGCCGGATTCCGATCATTTCCGCCGGATTCCAGTCGGACATGACATCGTAAATATTTCTGTCACCACATAGATATGGTTTCTTTGCAGCATTCTGTTTAATCTTAGCTTCAATCCGTTTCAGCATACCATATTGCAACTCATAATCTACCGCCTGACCACTTATACAAAGGGGACGTACCTGGAAAATGTAAAGTTCACCATCTGTTGTCACCGCAAATTCCACATCGAGATTGTTCATTCCAGTCAAGTCTTCCAGTTCTTTTAAGGTAATACATAATTTGTGAATATACTCTGGCTTTACTCCTTCCTCCATTCCTTTAAATACATAGAGAAGTTTATTTTGATGGCCGTTTCCTGATGTAACTGAGGTAGTGGAACCACTCTCGTCATAATTAATCACATAGTAATTGCCCAATGCGTTCGGATCCAGCGTGAAGGCAACACCACATGCCATAACATCTGTCAACATGGGCTGCACCAGGATCTGGTTGTCATCATTATCATCACCAAAAGACGCAATAACTTTCTCAACAGCCCTCACAAATTCCTGTTTATTTTGTACATTACTGATAGATTCAAATTTTCCCGCCTGTGAAGTTTCTGATGTGTCCTCATTCAAAGCACTGCTCCGGACAATAAAGACTTTCACACCTGACAATTCCATCAGACATTTCTCCCAACAAACCTCTGATGTCCCGCATTTCCAGTCTTTCACAGTGAAGATATACTGGGACAGAATTTGTGCATGTTTTAATTTACCATAAAGATTTTCGAGCGTTTTTGCTTTTGTCCCAAGTTTTATCATTATATTTCTCCTGTATAGCAGGTGATTCTGCCAATCATATTACCTCGACCATTTCTAAATTCGCATCTTTCCATATTTCCACAATTTCTGCGAAACGTACTTTCCAAAGTAAGTTTGCAGCACGTTCATGCACACTTTGAGCATCATTTTCTGACTTCCTGCTTCCGATATCACAATTTTCTTCCCATTTAAAATCTTTCAGAAACATCTCCTGCAATTCTCGTCTGCTAAAATTTAAACAACCCACATATGGATAATTATATATTCTCTGATAAGGTCCCTGAATCAGGCAAATTCTCATCCTGTCGAAAACCGAAAAATATTCCTCATACAATTTAATTGCCGGTTCCACATCGAATCCTGTAATCTTTTCATCATAAAATGATTTTTCTCCATGATATGTAGTATCCAGCAAAACCTTATCAAAAACAATTCCAATCCATTTGCACAAGCCTAAAAGAGTTTCTTGCGGCTTGCACTTTAGATCCTCAAACCTTACAAGGTATTCGTCAAATAAGCTTTTTTGCTTCTTCTGCCATATATAAATTGGACCATATGCAATCATTAATTTGGTTATCCTTGCAAGATTACGCTGACGGTGTATTCTTGATCCTGCATATATATATCTGTTGCGTACCATTTTAAGAATAAAACACTTCATTCCTGTACTGCTTAGCCAATATCCCCACTCTTTTATGTACTGCCTATTCCACATATGTGGTTCCCAATAAATAATTACATTACCTAGATCAGGATATTCTTTCCCGAATCCTGCCTCATATGATAGATGAAAAATAATGAATAATTCCTGGGAAGTAAATTTTTCCCCATTTCCTAATAATATTTTCATCTTTTGATAGAATTTATTTTTATCAAACCCAACAGGCATATCTTTATCTGAATATGCAGCTTCTTTTTGATACATTGTGCGAAAGCTATCTACTATATCGCATACTCGTTCTTCAGCCAAACGTATGCAGATGGAGTATAGATTATTATTGAAATATCCGTATTCTTCTATCATTATAATCGACGGATGTCCTTCTAAACTCTCGCGAACCAATGTATTCCCACAATATGCTGGTATCTCACCAAGAAGAATTCCATAAACACGTAAATTTTTTTTACAAATCCTATCGTTTTTCTCCAAATGAGTATATTTCGTAATATCACTGAAATAATCGGTATAATCACAAATATTATTGTCATTTAGTTTGTGCAAATATTGGTTATATTTTCCCATTGTCTCCTCAGTAACTTCATATTTATGCGAATATTTTGTACCTACCAGCAGACACACACTATCCTTTGTTATTCTTGAATTATTTGTTCCGAAAATAGATTCATTTTTTATGTTATTACCACATTCATCCAGAATATCCCAATATTGCATATCATTTATATTCCCAATAAACTGCTGCAACCGTTCATATACTCTAATGCACAGACATTTATCCCCAACAAAAAAAAGGTTCTTTCCAGAAAGCAAATGTGCAATATTGTTTTGCGGAACTTCAATATAGTCTCGCACCAACAAATAACGTCTGTTTCTTTCGTAGCCTTCATAGTCGTATTGATCAACGTCCCCAAATCCCCATGCGCTATACTTTTCACTACATTCCATGATAACAGCTTCTCGAAACGATTCTTTTACCTCCTCTTTCTTTACTATGGGTTTGCCAAACAAACTTTTCCGCATATATTCTTTTCCCGACTGAAATGCACAAATATCAATCCCATTGGCCATTAACCAGTCATATACATCCTGAGCTTTTGTACCTATGCCGCGAATAACGATCTGTCTTTCTTTCCGCAGCATTTCAAGCAGGGTATTAACATCTCCCAGCGTATTGGTTATCTTTCCTGCTTTAATGTTGGCTTCATAAATTTCATCCACACATTCAAATTCTACAGAAACACTCCTTAACCTCTCTAAATCAAACCTTTTTTGATGGACACCCTCTGCCCATATCTCAAAATTTTCATATTCTGGAATTTCGTCCAAACTTTTATCTTCCTCAAATACATTCCAGAATTTTCCATCTACATTGACAGCAATACCTTCATCTCTTAAAAATTCTGCCATATAATATGCAAGTTCATTACAACCATGTATTATTACTCTTTCGCACTCTGGATGCAGATCCTTAAAACCAATAACTCCCTTCATACGTTTTAGCTCTTTCAACATACGTATTTCCCTATTTGCTTCATTATCCTGATAGGCATAACAGATTAAGCGAAATTTCTGATCCAATACAGGTACTAAATCATTCACCAAGTTATTACGAATAAAGTATTCCTTTCCCTTCTGCCATATTGTTTTATCCATAACCAGATAATTATGTATATCTTGATCTTTTAAGTCATTACAACCTCTGTCACAGAATCTTATCATAAATATACTCCCCTTTTGTTTTATTGAGAAAAGTCTAATTATGTACAGTTACTATGCCCGCCTGCATTTCTTTTTTATGATCATTCAATCTGTTACTCCAAAAATTCCTTATCTGCGTATACAATTTTGTATTTCTCTCGATGTTTTTCAAAGAAAAACGTCATAAGCCTTTCCGCCAAAAATCCAGGAAAACGATTCTGGTATGAATCGTTGTGTTCCCCTCCGTGCTCCGCACAAGCAAATAAAATCGGAAACATCCACGTACATAAATCATCAAGCACACACTTTTTCATAATGAACATATTACAAGGAGAATACAGATTTGTATCAAAAAAATCAATGGCAGCTTTATAATCATGTGGATATATCAGTTTCAGATAATCCATCATAAAATTCCAATCAGATGCAGTGTGTCTGTCCTTATAATTCTGAGCAAGATTTGGCGCAACATAAAGCGGCGTAGGCAATATCGTGTCTATACGCCTTTCCAACATCTTCCAATACCAGTCATCCTGTAACAGAAAATGTCTGCGGTAGTGCTCAAGTCCTACGATATCTTGTTTCACATTTCTCCATATCCAATAAAGAGCTGTCAGTTCACAAAACTGCCGATTTCGTACAGATATATTTTCACCAATATCATCAGTCAAACCACATACTCTTTCTTCTGTCAGCGCAGCACCAACCTGAATTTCTTTCTGAAATATAGACAATTTGTATACCTGTTTCAAAGGTTTGTCAAAAACAGATCTTACCACATAAATACAGACCGCTTCTAACACGCTGTCAAATCTTTCGTATGTTCTGCCCCTCTCTGCATAATAAAGAGTCAGAAAACGATTGCGCAGTTCCATATCTAACTGCGGTGTTATCGGAATTATCTCTTTCATCCCCATATTTCGCAGTTTTTTTGACAGTGCGGCATGATACATTCCACGTGTTCCGAGATAAACAGGGAAGTCCGTTTCAAGAAGTGTATTTTCATCAAAATGTTTTACTGGAATCCCATCAATGCTGTCAGCATTCGGCTCGTCGTTGTCATATATATATGCCTTGATTTTCGTACCAGGATCTAGTCTTGTAAGGTATACCCCCAACGTCCGCGCACGTGAATGCGCTCCGACTATATATATCTCTCTTTCCATCCGGCTTCCACCGCCCTTTCATATGCTCTCAATCAGTTCTGCAACATCTTCATCTGCAATATTAATACAATATATGTTTTCACGACACACTCCAAGCTGTAGCAGATTATTCCTAATTGACGTTGCCAATCGTATATTCAGAACAGCAATCAAAATATCCGTTTCCGATTCCAGTTTGATAGCATCCACACAGTGTACAGGCAGATCTAAAGATTGATACATCTGATATTCCTTGTCAACCCAGAGTCTAACTATGTCTGGATAAATATCTTGTAAATAACCATAGACTGACCGTCCAAAATTTCCTGCACTGTATAGAATACATTTCCTGTTGCTAATCTGATAACCAAAAGGCCACAGAATACCTTCCCCAGTTCTATCTGCCAACTTTCCAAATGCCCTTGTTAGCATATTCTCAACTGTATAATGATTTAATTGATATTCAAGTCTGTACTGCTTTATAGACTGCTGAAACACTTTCGTGAGAAATCTATGTAGGATGCATAATCCTTTCCATTCCTTTTCAACCTCCTCATGCCTCATCATTGTTGACGATCCACGCATACAGTAATGATAACCACAATAATCCGAAATAACGATCCTGTCTGCCTCAAGAATCATAGGCATTAGTGCCGCCACATCCTCCCCTACGCGTATCCTGTCATCGACCGCCATAATATGCCGATATGCCAGTTCCTTACGCATAATTTTGTTCCAAAGATACGGCTGTACACCCATACTGAAAAAATCTTCTGCACAAAGCATATAAGAATACAACTCTTTTTCCATTTTCGCCCTATCATACACACCCAGTTTCAGTCTATTTGTTTTATATACTGTATTCCCATTAGAATCCTCGATGCTACCACAAATCACCATATCTGCATTATATTCTACAGCAGTTCCTATCATTTTTTCATACATCTGCGGTTCTATCCAGTCATCCGCGTCAACAAAAGCGACATACTCCCCTCGACAATGTTGGATTCCCTCTTTTCTAGCACTTGTATTTCCCCCATTTTCTTTATGTATGGCATGTATCCTGATATCACTACTGGCAAAAGCATCACAGAAAATACCACTTCTATCTAATGACCCATCATTGACCAATATGATTTCAATGTCTGTATATGTCTGTCCCATAATACTTTTAACACACTTCTCAAGATAATTTTCTGCATTATATACCGGTACAACCACACTGATCATATACCCAATTTCTCCTCACCCAATCATAAATGTATCACAATTTTTACAATTCCCCCAGTTCTCGCGTCCTTTATACAGGCACTTACGTACCATCTGAAATTTCGGTCCATACCAGATATCCAGAAGCTTTTCCTTACCTGCATCTCCCAACGTAAATCTACCGAGTGCATCATTGCAACAAAGAGAAACTTTACCATCAGGTCTGATGATCATCTGCTTAAATGGTAATGTACACCTATCTTTCCCATATTCAATAAGTTCTTTCCTGTTTGGAGCTGTCCCTCCCCTTGACGTCAAAATTTCCTGTGGTTTTCTCAGCGATATTGTCACCTTTTTTTTAAGTTCCGGGTGTATTTCGCAGTATTCCTTAATTTGTTCACACGGTTTGATCAATTTCAGTTCCTGATGATAGTTATCTATAATAAGCTCATCCAATATATCAGTCAAAGCAATAAACTTATCCTTTGTCATCAAAGTTCCATTCGTAAACATATGCATCCTTGCATCAGGCAGATGTTTTCTTGCGTATTGGTTAAATTCCACGATTCGTTCATCTAGCAACGGTTCATTATTTGAATATGTCGTAAACCTCCCCGAATAATGGATTTCCTCAAGTTGACATACAATATATTCAAACAATTCCCATGACATGATTGTCTTTTCGCGCGGATCAACTCTACTGTTCACAGGGCAGAACGAACAGTTTCCATTACAACGGTTGATCGTCTCTATTTCTATATTGTCAAAAAGTGGCTGTTCCCTAAATAACCCTTCCACTTCATCATAAACAGCCTGCCGCATATATTTAATCCGATCGCTGTTGTTCCACTCGTGCTCCGTTTCTGCCTCACCAATGATTTCGTACTGGTTAAATATCAACTCATCCGTATCCATGAAACGATGAAAATGATCCACATACACTGAATAATCTTTGATACCCAGTCTTTCTAGCTGCTGTACCATGCTTGATGCACAAAGGCTTGCGACCACAATATGATAGTTCTCTTTCTCTGAAAGAATATCCTCCACACACATAACAGGCTTACCATAGAGAACTGTCCCTTGTTTTAACGGACTGTTGTCCACAAACCCCGCTACTCGCTCCACATCATATTCGGAAAACGCCTTTCTCCCATACATTCCCGCCCCAAAAATCACTATTTTTTTCATTATTCACACCGCCTGTTTAACTAAATTTCGCATAAAAATATGCATTTCAAAACATTCTGTGTATTTCTAACAGGCAGCAAAATAGTTTTTGAAACCATACTTTTTCAAATTGTTTTTTATCTCATAATGTTTCTCATAATTTGCTGTTATAGCAATTACTGCATTAAAATCATTTAATTCTCCAAGTTCCCATACTGGATACCCCTCAACAAAACCTGTTTTCCTGTGCCCGTCTGACACAACGAACCCCTTTGGTGAATATCCCCACATATGTATCATTTTTAAAAAACGGCATCCATATTTTCCCGCGCCATATAAATATACGGATTTGTTCCTGCCAAATGCCTTCACTATAAATTCCTTCTGTTTTTTATAACTCATAAGCTGATCCAACTGCTCAATATAAAAATTCTCGCTCAGATTTCGATATGTCTCCATCATCATATCTTGAATTTTTATATATAATGTTCTAGCATAGCTGTCACACATTACAATTCCCGTCTCAAAACCAGCATCCTGTGCTGCATACGCAAGAATGCGTTCCAGTCCGTGGCTGACAGTACCATCTAAAGGCATTGGTTCGTCAGGAAAATCCTCATATTTCCATTTTTTCGATAATATTTTATAAAGTATCTTCGTTTTTCCCCAAAATACAGTTCCTAAAGTAACAACCGGCTTTTGAGGATCCAGATCACATTTAAGGTCAAATTCCCTACACAACTGTTGCACAATTTTAAAATCATCACGCCACGCGTTTGTATGCCAGTCAGGAATATATACTCCTATCGGTTTAGGCGGTACAAGCAGTCCAATTTCCTTATGCTCCTCAAATATTTCCAGTACATTTTCTATATACTGTTTTGATTTTATTGTATTGTCCCATAAATTCTGATTCCAAAAACGGATATCTTCTGCCAAATATTCAAAATTGGGCTTCTTGTCATGTATAAAGCAAATATAGTTATAGTTCATTACAATATCCCTTGCAGTTATCAACAGCGCGCTGACATCACGCCCCCTGTTCGTCTTTTTGACATAGTGTACATTATCTTTGTTCTTGATATAATTATTTATTTTCCCCTCTATCTGAGAATTCGAAGAAATGATGTAAACATCTATTTCTTCCGGAATCTGATTTAAATACTCCAAATAAAATTCTAAAATATCCGGATAATACAAGTTCACTACAACTGCAGCAGACTTCAATATTAAACCTGACTTTTCTTTTTTTGAATACTTTTCTGAAAGTATATAAACCAACCTATCATCTTTTAGAATATCATATACATTTTTCACACGATTTCCCCATTTGATTCTATAATTTCTGGTTTTTTCCAAATAATTTTATCAAGAAAAACACCCATACTGACTAAGTTCTTGCGAACATTCAATGCAGTTTCCTCATGTTCAATTGCTATCACCACAAAATCAAAAATTAGCATCGAGACTATAAATGGTGACTGTACTTGAAATTTCAAATCTGAAATTTTGTCATATGCACTATCCACCCAAGCGACTACTTCAACATAATTTGTTTTGATCAAATTTTTCATATAAGATCTTCCCACTTTTCCAGCCCCATATATTACAACACGGCTATTGCTCCTAACTAATTCATATGGAAACAAATATATTGATTCTCCTAATTTAATTCCATAAATATTTTCAATCGCTGGATACAAAAAATGCTTAACATATTCTTTTAATTGTCCTTCCATTACTGCCCAAATTCCCAGCTTTTTATACACTTTTTCCAAATAATCCGAAAGTAATTTGAATTTTTTAAAAGAATTTGTATCAAAACTATGTACCATTGAACTATTATTTACGCAATAATGATACCATGCATCATTTATAATAAAAACTTTCTCAGCCTTAGCTAAACAAGGATACACCACAGCAGCGTCTTCTCCATAAGTTATTTTACTGTCTACTCCCCTTGTTAACATTTTCCACAAATTTTTTCTGATTATTTTATTACACACTGAAGAAATAACAGCCCTTTTGTGCTCTTTGATATCATACATCATAATTGGTATGATCTTT
>Ga0224747_10105_pt1 | contig 15356 bp, 13 predicted proteins | sample LIM_F_Water_Pos_FD_182999 | JGI IMG/M metagenome (GOLD analysis project Ga0224747, IMG submission 182999) | Enriched cells from gastrointestinal tract of the lab mouse from Pacific Northwest National Laboratory (PNNL), Richland, Washington... | ecosystem: Host-associated > Mammals > Digestive... | reverse complement strand
CAGGGGCGCAGTTTTCTGAGGCGCGGTCACGGACGGCCCGGAGAGGGGGGCGGTGCGTCCTGCCGCCGTCACCGGACGGCCAATGGGGGCGGTGCGCCCCGCCGAGGCCACGGTGATCCGCTGGCCCCCGTTGCAGTAGGGACAGGCGGGGTATTGATCGGGGTCGTAGAGGTGGCCCCGGCCGCATTCGATCTGGGACATGGCGTTTCCTCCTTTTTTCTCAGTCTGTCTCTTGGATATTCAGGTCCTTGACGTGGGCCACGGGGGACTGGTCGGCGCCCTTGCGGAGAGGATAGACATACAAACTGCTCAGCTTTTCCAGGCCGGACAAGGGCTCCAGACTCTCCACGGGATTCTGCCAGTCCGCGTTGATTTGCAGGTAACGGAGATCCGTCAGGCCGCGCAGGGGTTCCAGGGAGACGACGCTGCTGTTGACGCCCAGGGTCTGCAGCTTGGTCAGGCCGCTGAGGCCGCTCAAATCCAGGGCGGGGGGCTCGTTGACGGAATAGTCCCTATAGGGCAGGCTGAGAGCGGTCAGCTTGGTAAGGTTGGCCAGAGGCTCCACGTCCGTCAGATTCCCTGGCCCATTAACGTGCAGCTCCCGCAGCTCCGTCAGATTTTCCAGACCCTTAAGGCTGGTGAGAGGAGTTGCCCCTTCTCCACTATTGGGAATGATTTGCAAGGTGCGCAGTTTAGTCAGTCCGGACAGAAATTGCAGGTCCGAGCAGCTGAAATTGCCGTAGATCTGCAGATCCGTCAGGCTGGTCAGTCCTGAAACAGGGGATAAATCCTTCACATCGCCCAGTTCGATGGAGAGGTTTGTCAGCTTGGTCATTCCGGACAGCGCACCGATGTCGGTCAGGGGATAATAGCTGCCGTTCCCGTTTCTGGTCTGCAGATTCAGGCTCTGCAACTCTGTCAGCCCCGCCAGGGGCGCAAGGCTCTTCACCTCTGCGGGGATACTTAGTATCTGCAGCCTGGTCAATCCCGCCAGAGGAGTCAAGTCGGTTGCGGAGACGGTGTCCTGACTATAGTTGTAGATTTCCAGCTGGGTCAGCTCCGTCATATTGGCCGCAAAGGAGAGGTCCAGCTCCTCCATGCTTGGACTCACCTCCAAGCTGAGGCTCTGGAGACCTGTCATGCCCGACAGGAACGACAGGTCGGAGATAAAGCTGTTTCTGTCGATAACGATAGTCTTCACATTGGTCAGCCCGGACAGGGCACTCAGGTCCGTGCCCTCCTGAATGTTGGAGAGACGCACATACTCCAGCTTGGTCATCCCCGCCATGAATGAGTAATCCGTGACAAGGGAACTGACGAAGTAGACATTCCGCAGCCCGGTGAGCCCCGCCAGGGGGCTGAGGTCTGTCAAATCCGGGTTTTTATTGACGCTGAGCTGCTCCAGATCCGTTAAGCCCGACACCGGGGACAGGTCTGTCAGGTTATTGTCATCCAGATTCAGATATCTCAGGTTAATCATGTACTTGAGGTCCAGGATGTCCCCGTCGGTCAATCCCAGGCCGTTCAGCTCCAGCTGCATGAGGTCCGTGCTGTACTCCGTCCCCTGTATGGTGATGGAGGGCACTTCCGCTTTTTTCAGCCTGGGCTGATTCCCTCTCTGCACTTCTCCCGGCAGGCCGGATACGGGATCCACCCTGCCGCCGCCGTCCCTGAGGCCGAAGAACGCGCCCAGTCCCACCGCCACGGCCAGCAGCGCCGCCACGGCGGCGATGACCGGGGTCCGGCTCTTTTTCGCCGCCTGCGGAGCCTGGACCGGAGCCGCCCCCGGCACCTCCACGGCGATCTGGTTCTCGATGGCGTCCAGGAACTCCGCCGCCGACTGGAACCGGTCCTCCGGCTGCACGGCCAGACCTTTCAGAATAGCCCGGTCCAGCCACTCCGGAATCTCGATCCCCGCCTGGGACACCGGCACCAGTTCGTCCTGGTCCAGCCGCTCCAGACTCTCCGGCGGCAGTACGCCGGTCAGGGCCGCGTACAGGCACGCGGCGCAGGAGTACACATCGGTGTACGGCCCCTGCCGCCCTCTCCGTATGTACTGCTCCTTGGGCGCGTAGCCCACCTTCAGGATCACGTCCAGGCTCTTGCTCTTATCCCCGATGGAGTACCGGGCGGAGCCGAAGTCCAGCAGCTTGACGTTGCCGTCCTTTGATATGTAGATGTTGTCCGGCGTCACGTCCCGGTGGATGAACCCCTCCTGATGCACCGCCGTCAGCGCCCGCAGGACGGGGATCATGATGTTCAGCGCCTCGTCCACCGATACTCTTCCGCCCGCGTTGCCGATGTAGCTCTTGAAGCTGATCCCCTCGATGTAGTCCATGACGAAATAGGAGGTATCATTGGCGTCAAAGTAGCTGGACACGCCCGCGATGTTGGGATGTCCGATAAACTTGGCCAGGGTCCGGGCCTCCTCCTGGAAGCGCTCCGCCCCGTAGGTAAAGTCGTCCTTCTTGGTGTCCATAGCCACGGAGACGGTAGCCCCCTCGATACGGGTGGCGATGTCGTTGGGCATGTACTCCTTCACGGCCACCTTGGTCTGGAGCTGTGTGTCGAAGGCCAGGTAGGTGATACCGAAGCCGCCCTGACCCAGGACGCGGCCCACGATGTAGCGGTTGTTCAGCACCGTTCCGGCCCGGAGGGCCACGGGGAATTTTTTCGTGTTCTCTGCCAGGTCGAACCCGCAATACGGACAAGGGCCCTCCGGACTCTCCCGCTGGGAGAAGCAGTTATAGCAGAGGTGTTGGGTGGTTGTTGGCATGATAGGTCCTCCCTCAGAATAGTGTTTTTTCGTTTTCAGCGAACAGCTTGTCGTTGATCTGCCCCAGCGGCGTGCGGTGGACGATGCCGTGGGCGATAATGGACTCCCGTTTGCGCCGGGGATAGAGGGGGGCGTAGCCCGCCTGCTTGAGCAGCCTTTGGGTTTCCTCCAGCGTTGCCTCCAGTCCCACACAGATGCACACCAGCCGGTCACGGGAGGGCTTGCGCCGTCCGGAAAATACCTGATGGAGGTATACCTCGCTGATGCCCGCGTGCCGGGCCAGTTCCGCTTTGGAAAACGATTTTCGGTCGAATAATTGCAGCAGCAGGTCGATTACGCTGCAGTCAGAGAACTGCGCCTGGTTGTCGCGGATGTATGCGTCCAGATTGGGCTGATTCATCAGCTCCTGACCCAGGTCGCCGGTAGATTTGTTTTCCATATTTTGCGCCTCTCTATTTTCCAGTTGGGATTATATAGAGATTTTACAAAATTTTGCACGGGGAAACAATATGCTGGCTGCATAGTATACGGGGAAAATTTTGCAGGGACTCTTCAGCGCCGGCCGGAGCAGGCTTTGATTGTCGGGACATGCCTTCCACCTCCTCTCCGCCTCGCCGGGATACCTCTTTCCTATATTTTTTCATCCCTTTACTTTCCCAATGAAATAGTATATACTGAATCTGAAAAAACTTTGCGGCAGAAAGAGTATGCAGGGAATTTTTGAGGGAGGTGGCCGTCATATACACATGGCTGCTGGAGATATTGGAAAAGGAGTATGAACCTCTCCGGACTCTGAAGCAAAGCCCGCGGGGCAGTGTAAGCCTCATCCAGCACGCGGCTACATGCCGGAGATTCATTCTCCGCCGGTTCCGGGGAAACGGAGAGGTCTACCGGCAGATGCTGGGCTGTACCTGCAAAAATCTGCCAGTCATCTACGAGGCGGCGGAGCGGAAGGGAGAAAACCTTGTGATCGAGGAGTTTGTTGAGGGGGACACCCTGGACTTCCTGCTGAAGGGCGCGATCTTTTCCCCCCGGGAGACCCGGCAGATTATCCGGCAGCTGTGCCAGGGGCTGTGGGTACTTCATTCCATGGCTGCCGTTCACCGGGACATTAAGCCGGAGAATGTGATCCTGCGGGGGACGGATGCGGTGCTGATTGATTTTGATGCGGCGCGGCTTCACAAGCCCGGAGTGGAGGCGGATACCCAGGTTCTGGGGCACCACCGGCTTTGCCGCCCCGGAGCAGTACGGCCTGAGCCAGTCTGATGCCCGCGCGGACATCTACTCTCTGGGTATCCTCATGAACGTGATGCTCACTGGGAAGCATCCGTCCAAAAAGATGGTGAAGGGCCATCTGGGCCGTGTGGTGGCCCGGTGTACCCAGGTGAACCCGGAGAAACGGTACAGAGATGTGGTTCATCTGATGGCTGCACTGTAAGAGCCTGTTTAATATCTCCCCGCGCGCGTCTTGGCGGTGGATTTTCCGCCCAGACTTCGTTAAAAACCCTTGCAATCCGTCAGGATTGCTGCGGCTTTTTGCCTCGCCGGGCAAAAAATCCCCTCGCCAATCCGCACACGTTGAGATATTAAACAGGCTCTAAGGAGAAAATACAAATGTGTTCAGAAAAAAAGTGTCCCCGCTGCGGCGCGGCTATTCATGCGGAAGCTTCCTTCTGCCCCTACTGTGCCAAGCCTGTCAATTCCCGTAAACAGCTGATGCCTGCGAGACGTATGTCTCGCAGGATGCGGTACAGCATCCTAATGATCTTTGCCGCGCTGATTGGACTGACGTCCTGGTGGCTGTATACCCGGCCTCGGGTCTATGACAACGGAACCGCCGAGGCGCGCTACACCATGGGCGGCCAGACCTACCAGCTGTGCATCGCATGGGATAATTCCTCCTTTACCCCGGCGAACCGGCGATTCAGCAGGGGGGAGACGGACTTTCCGTACCGCTACCCCAGCATGTTGTATATCAATCATGTGGAGAGCGATACCCATGCCCAGGAGACTTTTCTGCGTCAGGTGGAGCATATCGAAGCGGCATTTGTCCGGGCGGACGAGGCGCTGGATATCTCCTGTACTCCGCCGGAGCCCGACGCAAGCTACTTGCCTAACGCTGCCGTCATTACTTTTGTGGATTATGAGGTCAGTCAGCCGGGAACCTGGATGGCGGAGCTGGCCTTTACCGTATACATGAAAAACGGAGATATCATCCGGGTTCATCAGGAACAGGTATTTGAGACCACGCCCACCTGCCGCTACACCAGCGAAGATGCTCCTATGAATACCATCGAGGAGCTGCAAGCTTTGATCGACGAGGTTGCTGATACTGTGGATCCGTTGGCGGAGGTCTATATCACTCTCCCCCCGGTGGTGTATGACGGGAAGCTGTCCATGGAGAGCCGGGGTGTTAACCTCACCGGCAGCGAGGACGGCCAGGGAAACCGGACCACCTTCACCGGTACCATCCAGCTGGAGACAGAACACAATAATATTTCCTATTTCGATGGAATCGATTTCATTGGCAGCGGGGACGGTGTAGGGATTTCCGCGTCCAGCCGGCTCCATATGACGGATTGCCGGGTGGCCGGATGGCGGACCGGCGCACTGTGCTACGGCACGGCATGGGTCAACGCCAACGAGTGTGTCTTTGAGGACAACGGCACCGGCCTGCACTTCAATAACACCATCGGAAACAATGTCAGCGACTCCCAGTATGACAGCAACATTTTCCGGAATAACGGCACCGCTGTCCTGCTGGAGAATACCGGAACGGACATAAGTCTGTCATTCAACGACTCCCTGTTCAGCGGCAACGGCACCGACATTGATAACCGCTGCGGCCAGGAGCTTGATCTGTCGGGAGCGTTATTTGAGTAGGGGATCTTTGGGACGCTCCTCCGGCCGGATACGCCTGCCCCGCCGCGGATATCTTGATACGAAGTTTCATTCTCCGGCACGCTCCCGTCTTGCGCTTCCGGACGGAAAGGCGTATACTGGGGCTACAGCAATCACCAGAATTCCTGGCAAAAGCTCGGGGGTACAAAGGGCGCATGGCCGCGTTGTCGTCCTTGGCGGGCGTCAGCCCGCCTGCAAAAATCTGCCTTGATTGACGAAAAAATCTCTCGCCATTGGGCATTCCGCCATTTAGCAAACAAGGTCTAACCGTTTCAAACAGGAGGGACCCTTATGTGGTACAAAGGCAATCTTCACACCCACACGACAGACTCCGACGGGGACTGGGCGCCGGAGGAGGTTGTGCGGCGCTATAAGGCCCGCGGATACGATTTTCTTGCAATTAGCGACCACCATTTGTATACCGATTACCACAGTCAATATGGGGATGAGCATTTTCTGATCCTGCCTGCTGTGGAGGCTGCCGCGTCGCTGATCGACGGCGGCGGAATTTTTCGCAAGGTCCACCATATGAACGGAATCCTCGGCCCGAAGGCGTTGGTGGATGCCGCGCCTCTGCCGCCTCTGCGCCATGGCGAGAGGGTGGGCCCCTTCCGGTACCACGGTAGCTGGGACGGTTTGCAGGCGGCGGCGGACATGGCGAAATACCTGAAGGATCGCGGAATGATCGTCACCTACAACCATCCCATCTGGTCCCGGGTGGAGGGAGCGGACTTTCTGGATACGCCCTGTGTGGATATTCTGGAGATTCTCAACTACGGCACGGAGCAGGAGAGCTGTACCGGCTTTGATACGACATGGTGGGACGTAATGCTGCGCTCCGGACGGCGGATGATGGCCGATGCAGCCGACGATGCGCACGCCGTCAGCTGGGACGCCTTTGGCGGCTTCATCATGGTCCGGGCGGAATCGCTGACTCAGGAGGCCGTCAGCAGCGCCATCCTGGCCGGTGATTACTACTCCTCGGAGGGCCCGGAAATTCGGGAGTGGAGTGTGGACGGGGGCGGCCTGGTCCGGCTGGTGTGCAGCCCCTGTGAACGGCTGACGCTGGTTTTTGACGGCTATGTGGGCGCCGGACGCACCCGCTTTGCGGAGGCGGGCGAATGTGTGGAAGAGATCACCTTCCGGCTGAAGGGCGGGGAGCGCTATGTCCGCGGCGAGTGCCGGGACCGCCAGGGCAAGCGGGCCTGGACGAACCCGATCTATCTGGACGGAAGGCAGCCTGCAGGAAAATAAATCGACCGGGCGGCATTTGCCGCCCGGTTTCTTTGCGTGAAATAAAATACCACAATTGGGCGAAAATATAGACATTTTATTTTGCGGCTGGTATAATGACCACAATATTTTGAGAATACTGAAATGACTTTGTTGAAAAAGCACAGTACAGCCGGAGGATGCCGGAATGAATAGTGTGATCGTACGCTTCAAAGAACATATGGCCTCTGCCAGCAATACGGAGCGCGGGATTATCCGTTACGTGCTGGAAAATCCTGAAGAGGCCGTCCAGATGAGCATTCATGAGCTGGCCAGGCGCTCCTTTGTCTCTGCTTCCGCCGTGACGCGTCTGTGCAAAAAGACTGGATTTCAGAATTACAAGGACTATCAGCGCAGGCTGTCCTGCGAGCTTGCCCTGAAAAAAGAAGCCATCTCCCAGCAGGCTGGTGAATTTGAGATTCGTCCCGAGGACAGCCTGGAGGTCTTGGTCAAAAACAGCTTTCAGCAGACCATTTCCTCTCTGGACGATACCCGCAGCCTGCTGGATATCCGGACCTTACAGCACTGCGTGGATCTGCTGGTAAAGGCTGAGAGCGTCACCTTTTTTGGCGTAGGCGCGTCGCTGCTGGTGGCCAAGGACGCCTATTTGAAATTTATCCGATTGAAAAAGCGGTGTCAGGTCTATGAGGATCAGGATGCGCAGCTGGTGCTGGCAAAAAACATGAAGCGCGGGGAACTGGCGGTGCTGATTAGTTATTCCGGCCGGACGGAGACGGTCGTAGAGATTGCCGGGATCCTGCGGGAGAATGCGGTGCCGATGATTGCCATTACAGGCTTTGCGGAGTCGCCTCTGCGCCGGTGGAGTACGTATAACTTGTATGTCAGCGCTGCGGAGCTGGCTGTTACGGGGGGAAAGCTGGCTTCCCGCATTTCCCAGCTGGCAGTGATTGACGCGCTCTATATTGCCTATTTCCAGCGGACATACGATAAGAGTGCCGATGCGCTGCAAAATACGCATCTGACCAAGAAGGGAGAGGAAGAATGGAGCGATTAGAGCTGGCAGGCCTGGGAACGGAAATGCGCAACCCCAATACAATGGACCTTGACAAAATGACCCCTATGGAGATCGTTGCGGTTATGAACCGGGAAGACGGCCGCGTGGTGCAGGCTGTGCGTGAGGTCCTGCCGCAGGTGGCGGAAATCGTTGCCTGGGCTACCGACAGCCTTCGCCGGGGAGGGAGAGTGATCTATATCGGAGCGGGCACCAGCGGGAGACTGGGTGTACTGGACGCGGTGGAGTGCCCCCCTACCTTCGGTGTGACAGATCAGGAGGTCATCGGCCTCATGGCCGGAGGACAGCGGGCCTTCGTAAAGGCCATAGAGGGTGCGGAGGATGACGAGGAACTGGGCGGCAGGGATCTGGAGCAGGCGGGGCTGACAGAGCGGGATACGGTCGTCGGCCTCACCGCCAGCGGACGGACGCCGTACGTAATAGGCGCGCTGCGAAGGGCCAACAGAGAGGGCTGCCACACAGCGGCGATCTCCTGCAACCGGGGTGCCGAGGTCTCCGGCCTGGCCGGTATCGCAGTGGAGGTCAATACAGGTCCGGAGGTACTCTCCGGCTCCACCCGGCTGAAGGCCGGCACGGCGGAGAAAATGATCCTGAACATGATTTCCACCGCAAGTATGGTTGGGGTAGGAAAGGTCTATCAAAATCTGATGATAGACGTGCGGCAGACCAATCAGAAGCTGGTTTGCCGGGCGCAGAATATCGTTATGCAGGCCGTCGGCTGCACCCGGGAGGAGGCTGCTCAGGCACTCCGGGAGACCGGCGGAGAGGCAAAAACTGCAGTCGTCAAGCTGCTGCTGGATGTGGACGCGGAGTCCGCGCAGGAGCTGCTGGAGCGCTCCGGCGGCAAGGTCCGGCAGGCGCTGGCGGCCTATCGCTGTGGAAAAGAAGCGCAAGCTTTTTTTGCAAAATAAATACGGGCAACATGAAAAAGGAGGAAGCAAACATGAAAAAGAGGCTATTGGCAATGATCCTGGGCACGGTAATGCTCCTGGGCCTTCTGGCTGGCTGCGGCGGCAAGGGTGATGGCGAAGACGCAAACGTGGACGCCCCCGGAAGCAGCCCGTCCACAACGTCCGGTGATTCCGCCGGGCAGGTTATCCGGGTATGGATTCCCCCCTATGCCAAGTCCGATGCGGAGCTGACGGACCAGATGTTCTGGGACCAGCAGTTCGATGCCTTCGAAGCGGAGAACAACTGCACCGTGGAGGTAACCATCCTCCCCTGGGACGGCTACAAGCAGAAAGTGACCACCGGACTGATCTCCGACCAGGGCCCTGACGTGGTATACATTGATACGCCCTATGATTTAGTGGAGTCCGGCGCTTTTGAACCGCTGGACAGCTATTTCACTGCGGAAGAAACGGAGAATTACCTCTATTGGGATCTGGGACAGATCCTGGGCAAGCAATATGTCGCTCCCATGCTGGTGGGCAACGCCAGCGTCATGTACTGCAACATGGACATCCTCAAGCAGGCCGGCTTCGACCGTCCTCCGGAGACCTGGGACGAGCTGGTGGAGTATTGCCTTGCCATCAAGGAGAAGGTTCCCGGTGTGGACCCCTTCCTCCAGAACTGGGGCGGCACCGGCAAGGGCGTGCTGATGGTCAGCTTCCTGCCCTACTACTGGCAGACCGGCGAGAGCTTCCTGGACGGCGAGGGCAAGCCCGCCATCAACAACGCCGGCGGTCTGGCCACGCTGGAATTCCTCAAGGGGTTCCAGGACAAGGGCATTTTTGACGAGACCATCACTGCCGTGGACAATCCCAAAGATCGTTTTTGGGAGGGCACCCTGGCCATGTACGTAGGCGATACCGGCAGCGCCAAAAAGACCACCGAGGCCGGTATCAACTGGGAAGTCGTTCCCGCTTTGAAGGGGCCTGCCGGCGTCCAGGCAACCTGGATTGCGGCTGACTCTCTGGCCATCGCGTCCAACAGCAAAAACAAGGACCTGGCGGTCAAGGCCATGAAGTATATGCTCAGCGCCCCCGTGATGGACGCCTTCCACGAGAAGATGTATGCCATGTGCCCCATCACCAAGGATGCCAAGTTCTACGACGACGAGCGGTTCCAGTCCATGTACATGGATCAGGCGGACATCTTCCACAACTGGCCTTCTTATGCCAACTCTGACGCGTTTTATGATTACCTGCTCAAGAATATCCAGTCCATGTATATGGGCGATCTGACTCCCCAGCAGGTGCTGGACGATACCATGAAGCAGTATGAGGACTTTGTAAACTGATTTGCGCCGTTCCAGCGCGGCAGGAAGGGGACCGAGAGAAATGAAAGAAGGGAAACGTCCGTTTTTGACCCGGAACCGGCGGCAGGCACTCTATGGTATGGCCTATATTCTGCCCGCCTGCGTGGTGATTACCATATTTTGTATTGTCACCATCTTCATGACGGTATATTATAGCTTTACAGAGTATAACATGCTGACGCCTGCACGGTTTGTGGGGCTGAAAAATTACCTGAAGATTTTCCAGGACAAGACCTTTCGGGCCGCGCTGGAAAATACGGTGAAGTATGTGATTATCACGGTCCCCGCCCAGGTATGTATCTCTCTGGGGCTGGCAGCCTTCCTTGCGGAGAAGATGCAGAACCGGGCCGGCGGCTTTGCCAGAAGTGTGATGTTTGTTCCCTATATCATTTCCGGCATTGCGGCTACTGCCGTGTGGTCCATCATTTTCAAGCCGGACGGCGTCATCAACACCCTGCTGGGCCAGTTTGGGGCCAAGGGCCCCAACTGGCTGGGCAGCGGAAACCTGGCGTTTCTGTGCGTGTGCATTGTGGCGGTGTGGAAGAACGTCGGCTACTTCCTGGTGATTTACTACGCCGGAGTCCAGGGGGTGTCCAGAGAACAGCATGAGGCGGCCACCTGCGACGGCGCCTCTCCCATGCAGCGGTTCTGGTATATCACGGTCCCCAGCGTCAAGCCCATCACCTATATGGTGATTACCCTCAGCGTGATTCAATCCTTCCAGATTTTTGACGTGGTCTATCAGCTGACCCACGGCGGTCCCGGCACCTCCACGCTGACGCTGGCGTACATCATTTATCAGGCGGCTTTCAAGGATTGGAAGATGGGCTATGCCAGCGCTCTGGCAGTGATGCTGCTGATCTTCGTGCTGGCAGTCAACCTGGTGCAGGATTTGTTTTTCAAGGAGAGGGAGGGAAAGCGATGAAAAAGGCCAGGAAGAGTCAGTCGCCGGCGACCGGCCTGGGAAAGGTTTTTGTGGCGGTATTCGTGCTTCTGTGCGCTCTGCCGCTGGTGTACATGGTTCTGATGAGCCTGACCCAATCGGAGTCCCCCTACTTCAGGCTGCGGGATATCAGCTTTGACTTTGCCAACTACAAAACCATCCTGATCCGCAACAACTACACCCAGGCGATCATCAACAGCTCCATTGTGGCGGTGCTGGCCTGCCTGTGGACCTGCTTCGTGTCCGCGCTGGCCGGATACGGCTTCGAGAAAAAGCCCATTCCCCATAAGGAGCTGATTTACAAGATCCTGCTGGCTACCATGATGATCCCCGGCCAGGTGACGCTGGTTCCTCTGTTTCTGATTATCCGGGAAATGAATTGGCTGAATACCTATTCGGCCCTGGTGATCCCCATGGCGGGCGCTTTCGGTGTGATGATGATGCGGTCTTTTATGAAGAGCGTGCCGGACGTACTCATCGAGGCGGCGCAGATCGACGGATGCTCAGAGTTTTACATTTTCTGCAAGGTGGTGCTGCCGCTGGTGAAGCCGGCCACGATTTCCCTGACGATTTTCACCTTTGTTTCCACATGGAATGCTTTTATCTGGCCGCTGGTGACCACCACGGAGCGCACGCGGTATACGCTGCCGGTGGCGCTGTCCCTGCTGGCGACCAATTTTGAGAAAAACTACGGACTCATCATGGCCGGGGCCACCATCACCTTTTTGGTGCCCTTTATCCTGTACTGTATCCTGCAAAAGCAGTTTGTGGCGGGCATTGCCCTGGGGAGTGTGAAGGAATGACGCTGGGGAAATTGATGCGGAAGCGCTCCAAGCTGGTTATCGGATTGATGAGCGGCACCTCTGCCGACGGAGTGGACGCCGTTCTTGTCCGGATTGACGGCTGGGGCGGGGAATCCCGGATGGAGCAGCTGGCCTATGTCAGCATTCCCTTTGAGGATGAGGTCCGCCGGAGAATTCTGGATATCGCCCGGGGGGACTTCGGCGGCAGCCAGGAGCTGGGACGAATGAATATGCTGCTTGGAGAGCTGTATCTGGAGGCCTGCGCCCAGCTGTGCCGCCAGGCGGGCATGGATTTCAGCGGGATCGATCTCATTGGCAGCCACGGCCAGACGGTTTATCACCAGCCGGAAAAAGAGGCCTATCTGGGCCGGGAGCTGGCGGCTACCTATCAGATCGGGGACGTGTCCATACTCTGCGAGAAGATTGGCGTGCCAGTGGTGTCGGACTTCCGGGTCCGGGATATGGCTGCGGGGGGCCAAGGGGCGCCGCTGGTCCCCTATACGGAATATCTGCTTTACCGGCAGGAGGGGAAGGACATTGCCCTTCAAAACATCGGCGGCATGGGGAACATTACCTTTCTGCCCCGGGACGGATCGCTGGCGGAGCTGACCGCGTTTGATACCGGTCCGGGCAACGTGCTGATCGATGCGGCGGTGGAGCGTCTCTCCGAGGGGAAGCTGCGCTATGACGAGGGCGGTGCGCTGGCAGCGAAGTATCCGGTCAGCGAGGAGTTGCTGGACATTCTGCTGGATGATCCCTATCTCCGGCAGAAGCCGCCCAAGACCACGGGACGGGAAAAATACGGCCAGACCTTTCTCCGGGAGCTGTACCGCAGGGCGGGCGCCCTGTCGCTGTCAGACGGGGAGGTACTGGCGACAGTGACCCGCTGTACGGCCCGGACCATTGCCCACGCGATCCGGACCCATCTTCCCCGCCTGCCGGAGCTTCTGATCGTAGGCGGCGGCGGGAGCTACAACTTGACATTGCTGCGCGGCCTGCGGGAACTCCTGCCGGAGATTCGGGTGGCCACCAACGAGGACATGGGGCGGGACGGAGACGCTAAGGAAGCGGCAGCCTTTGCCCTCCTGGCCAACGAGACCATTCACGGCATATGCGTCTGGGCCAGCTGGATACGCCCGCTCTGGGACGCTTTATCCACACCGCGCTGGAAAACGGCGCAAATTACTTTGACCACGCCGACATCTACGGAGGCGGCGCCTGTGAGGAACATTTCGGCGCGGCGCTCCGCAGCGACCCCTCCATCCGGCGGGAGGACCTGATCCTGCAATCCAAGTGCGGCATCCGGCAGGGCTTCTACGACTCCTCCCGGGAGCATCTGCTGCGGTCGGTAGACGGCATCCTGAGACGCTTGCGGACCGATTATCTGGACGTGCTGCTCATTCACCGCCCCGACGCGCTGACCGAACCGGAGGAGGTTGCAGCCGCCTTTGACGAGCTGGAGCGGACGGGAAAGGTCCTCCGCTTCGGCGTCTCCAACCACAAGCCCATGCAGATCGAGCTGCTCAAGCGGACCGTCCGGCAGCCGCTGCTGATTAACCAGCTGCAGTTCAGCCTCCCGGTCTCCAACATGGTGGCTAACGGCCTGGAGGTCAACATGGACACGCCGGGCTCCGCCAGCCGGGATGAAAGCGTGCTGGATTACTCCCGCCTGAACGGCATGACCATTCAGGCCTGGTCTCCCTTCCAGACCCCCAACTGGGGCGGCTGCTTCCTGGGGGACGAGCGCTATCCGGAGCTGAACCGGGAGCTGGACGCGCTGGCGGACCAATACCATGTCTGTGCAACCGCAGTTGCTGCGGCGTGGATTCTCCGCCATCCGGCGCAGATGCAGCTGGTTGCCGGTACGGCGAAGGCGTCCCGCCTGCTGGACATCCTCCAGTCCTGTACCTTCCGGCTGACCCGGGAGGAGTGGTACCGGCTGTACCTGGCCGCCGGTCATCCCCTGCCGTGAGGCAGGCAGGGGGAGCCGGACGTGCCCTGCCTGCCAGCTTCTGCAGCCCCGCCGGCCGGCAGAACCGCCGCCAGAGGCCAGACATAGCAGCGGCAGATCACCGGATATGGCCCGAAGCGGTATTCGCAATCATTCTGATACACCGCGCCTAACCGCTCGTACAGCCCCCGCGCCCGGAGGTTGTCCTGCACTACGCCCACCGAGACGGCCTCGTATCCCATCTCCCGGGCCCGCTCCCATACCGTACGGATCAGCCGCCTCCCTACGCCGCGGCCCTGGCTCCGCCTGTCCACGTAGAGAGAGGCGAGGTTTAGGCAGCCGCTCCTCTCGCCGTCAGGCTTATAGGAAACCAGACCGGCCACCGCGCCGTCCTGCTGGTCCACCAGCACCTCCTGCTCCGGCTTCTGCAAAATCCGTGCCCAGGTGGCTTCTCCTTCCGCCAGAGTCAGCCCGGACAGATAGCTCTCCGGCAGGATACCCCTGTATGTCTCCTGCAGCGCTTCAATATAAATGCGTCCCAGAGCGGGGATGTCGTCCTCGGTTGCTCTTCGCAGCATATTACCACTCACCTCCCTGTTCCACCGCCGCCAGAATCGCCTCGTGAAAGGCTCTGCGGCAGGGGTCAATATTCTTTGCCTCTCCCGCCGGATACGCCAGCCGGTTGGTCAGCAATACGCCGCCTATCCCCCGGTCCGGGCACAGGTAGAGGCTTGTTCCGGTAAAACCGGTATGGCCGCAGCCTCCGGGATAGCGGGGCCCGCATTCAAACCCCAGTCCGCGCCTGTTGGACCGTTCCCGCAGCGCGAGGCGAAAGAGGTTTCTGTCCGCCGTCAGATAGAAGCGCCCCAGAGCCGCTACACCGTCAATATCGGAAAACAGGCCCGCGTGACCGCTGACGCCGCCGAAATAGTACCACGCATTGCCATCGTTGGCTTCCCCGGCCACCGGCACGCCGTCAGGGCGGAATCCGTCAAAGCATATCCCCCGCCGCCGGCACATATCCCGTTCGATGCTGTTTCCATAGCAGGAGACTGCCAGAGGCCGCCCCGCCAGGGCATCCTTTGGACTGCCTTTTGGCAGATAAGTCAGGATCTCTATCCCTAAGGGACGGCGAATATATTCCTCCGCCGCCGCAGGCAGGCTGCGCTCCGCCGCCTGCTCCGCCAGGCGGCCGGCCAGAATGAAACCCAGATCGCTGTACACCATCGGAGGCTTTTCTCCGCCCTCCTCGTGAGCAATTGCCTGTTCCATCCGGTCCCACAGGCTGCCGGACCCGGCGTAAAAGGGATACCATGCCGGAAGGCCGGCTGTGTGGGTCAGCAGACCGGCCAGGGTTGCATCCGCCAGACTCTCCCGCAGAATACCATTTGCCGCCGGCACATCCAGCAGGGGCAGC
>Ga0224747_10103_pt1 | contig 15398 bp, 15 predicted proteins | sample LIM_F_Water_Pos_FD_182999 | JGI IMG/M metagenome (GOLD analysis project Ga0224747, IMG submission 182999) | Enriched cells from gastrointestinal tract of the lab mouse from Pacific Northwest National Laboratory (PNNL), Richland, Washington... | ecosystem: Host-associated > Mammals > Digestive... | reverse complement strand
GCTATCCCTTGACCCTGCTTCTGCCGGAGAAAGACCCCTTACCCGTGGAACCCTTGCCGGAGGGCAAGGCGGATATTCCCGAAGGGGCGGAGATGGTGTGGCCCGTGGACAGCGGGGAAATCACCGAGCCCCAGGGAACCCGGCACAGCGGTGTGGATATCGGCGCGGAAAGAGGGACCCCCATTTACGCCGCCGGAAACGGAACGGTGAAGGAGGCTGGATTCAACGCCCAGGATGGGAATTTTGTTCGCCTTGACCACGGCAGCGGACAGGAGAGCTTCTATGCCCACTGCGGAAGCGTATTGGTGAAAACCGGAGATAAGGTAACGAGCGGCCAGACCATCGCCACAATTGGCAGCTCCGGCATGTCTACCGGGCCCCACCTGCACTTTGAGTTCCTGGTGAACGGCGTTGCTACGGACCCATTGGTTTTTAGCAGGGTCGATTACCAAAATAACTACAGCAGCCGGTTCGACCCGTTCGGCGCATCACTGGGGGACGGAGAGGGACCGAACGGGGATTACTCCGGGAAGACCATCATTGCCATTATGGACGGGACTGTGCTGGACGCGGGAGTAAAGGAAAAAAGAAGTGCGCCAAGCAGGTTCGTGGATTCGTCCGGCCCTTATGTGGAAATCCTGTATGAGGACGGTTATTCCATGGGATACAAAGCCTGCCAGAGCGTCCTGGTAAAGACGGGAGACAAGGTGAAAGCGGGAGACGTGATTGGTTATACAGGGAAAGGCACTTCCGTCTATGGCCCTTCCACTCCGCAAGACAGAGCAAATGAAGAGAAGTGGCGCCAGCAAGCGGAGCAGAGACTGGTCAATGGGGACTATCCCCGCAACAGCAGGGGAGAGACCTATGGGAGCTTTTTGGACATTCGCTATACGGGCTATGAGCCGGACCTGATTGCCGCCGAGATGGACGGCGAGCAGCAGGGCTACGTTACCAAAGAGGACCGCTTCTATGATTCCGACCTGAAAAACGATGAGTTTCATGCCTATGAGAACTGGCGGGAAGAGAACAACGTTTCCGGGGTAGCCCTCCCGATGTACGACTCGGAGCACAATCTGATTGGAGAGCATATGGCATTTGAGAATGGAAGAAAGGGAAAGACTGTGACAATGGAGGAGGTGCGGGAGGCCCAGAAGCAGGGCTTCCCCAACGCCAACGGCAGTCAGTTCATCGACCGGGGCCCCCATTTTGATACCATAGAAGAAGCTCGCGAAGCGGCTCTCAACGGGCCGATCTTCTAAGCGGCGGAGGCCGTCCCAAAAGGGACGGCCTCTTTTTATTTTCTAAAAGAAAAAATAAAACTTGACTTTCATAAAATTAAGGTTTATATTTAATATTATGAAAGGAGCCGCGCCTATGACTACCTTGCCCCCCTGGATAGCGGACCTGGACGAACAGGATCTGACCTTCGTGAAGCGCTTTCTGTTGGCCTCCGGCTCCCTGAAGGAGGTGGCGGCCCAGTACGGCGTCAGCTATCCCACGGTGCGCCTGCGGCTGGACCGCCTGATTCAAAAAATCCGCCTCAGCGACACGGCGGAAGCGGACCCTTACATCTCCCTGGTGAAGCGGCTGGCGGTAGATGATAAGCTGGACTTCGACACCGCGAAGATTTTGATTGCCGCCTACCGGGAGGCCCAAAAGAACATGGAGGTTGAATGATGGCTATTGCGTCTAGGTTTGTGATTGTTTTTCTGCTGTTCCTGCTGGTGTTTCTGATAGGCGGTGTCTTTCTTCAAATCTTCCTCTCCAAGCGGGAGAGCCGCTGGCCGGGGCTGGTTCTGCCGCTGCTGACGTTTTTGCAGTCTTTGCTGCTGGTATTGAATGTTGTGGATACCGGCAGCGTGTCCCAGAACGTGCTGACGGTGCTGGTGACCCTGCTGGCGGGGAACATCCCCACCCTGGTGCTCCTGGCCATCTACTGGGCGGTCCGGGAGAAGCGGAGGGTCAGAGACCAGATTGACAAGATGAAAATTGACGAGCTGTAAAACGCAGAGCCTCCCTGTTGGGAGGCTTTTTTCACGAAAATCACTGTCAGGCCAAGACCTCCCGGCATACGCTGAGCATGTAAAAAACCTTTGGGAGGGCAAACCTATGGCACAAGTGACCAATTTTTTTGTAGGAGCCAACAGCGGCGAGGGCTTTCGGAACCTGTTTTCCGAGATGGTGGACATCGAAGATACATATGACTTTATGGTCCTGAAGGGCGGCCCCGGGGTAGGGAAGAACACCTTCATGCGGGAGATCGGCCGGGCGATGGAGGAGGCGGGCACGGCGGTGGAGTACCTCTGGTGCTCCGGGGACCCGGATTCCCTGGACGGCGTGGTGCTCCCGGAGCTCCGCTGCGCCGTGGCGGATGGGACGTCGCCCCACGTCATCGAACCCCAATACCCCGCCGCCGTGGACCGCTACGTGGACCTGGGCCGCTTCTACGACCTCACCGCCGCCAAAGACTCCGCGGAGGAGGTCAAAGCCCGCACCCGCGCCTACAAGGCCGCTTATGTCCGGGCCTATCACAGCCTGAAAGCCGCCCGCCAGGTAGAGCTGGACGCCGTGGCCTCCGTTTCAAAATCGTTTGACGCCGGACGCCTGGACCGCCGGGTCAAGGGTATCATTGCCCGGGAACTCCGGTCCAGAGGGGACCAGAAGGGGAGAACCACCCGCCGCTTCCTGGGCAGCATTACCCACAAGGGCTGCGTCTGGCGTTTTGACAGCGTGGACGTCCTCTGCCCCAAGGTCTATGAGTTTGCCGATACCTGGGAGCTGGCGGGCGGGGCCCTGGCCCGGCTCCACGCGGCGGCGGTGGAAAAAGGCTGGGACACCATTGCCTGCCCCTCTCCGGAGGACCTGGAGCGAATCGAGCACCTGCTGATTCCCGGCTTAGGGCTGGCCTTTGTCACCTCCTGCCCGGGGATGGATTACGGCAAAAAACCCTTCCGCCGCATCCGCCTGGACGCCATGACAGAAACGGAGGGCAGGTCCCGCCTCCGCTTCCAGACCCGGATGACGGCCCTGCTCCGGGAGGAGGCGGTGGACGCCCTTAAAGAGGCCAAGCGGAACCACGACGCCCTGGAGGCGGTCTATAATCCCTACGTGGATTTTGACGGTGTCCGGGCCCAGGCCGCCCTGGAGGCGGGCCGCCTGCTGAGCTACATCAAATGAAAAAGGCGGCGGCGAAGGGAGACCTTCGCCGCCGCCTGAACATGGCCTGGTGCCGGAACAGGATCGGGTTTTGCCCAGCTTTTATCACAGGAAAACTGGAAAGCCCATTAGTTCAAAAAGTCCTTCAGTTTCTTGCTCCGGGAGGGGTGGCGGAGTTTCCGCAGGGCTTTGGCCTCAATCTGCCGGATGCGCTCCCGGGTGACGTTGAACTCTTTCCCTACTTCCTCCAGCGTCCGGGTCCGCCCGTCCTCAATACCGAAGCGGAGCTTCAGCACCTTTTCCTCCCGGGGGGTCAGGGTGGACAGTACATCCATCAGCTGTTCTTTCAGAAGGGTGAAGGACGCCGCCTCCGAGGGCTCCGAGGCCCCCTCGTCCGGGATGAAATCCCCCAGGTGGGAATCCTCTTCCTCGCCGATGGGCGTCTCCAGGGACACGGGCTCCTGGGCGATCTTCATGATCTCCCGTACCTTGTCCACAGGCATGTTCATCTCCATGGCAATTTCGTTGGGGGAGGGGTCGTGGCCCAGCTCCTGGAGGAGCTGGCGGCTGACCCGGATGACCTTATTGATGGTTTCCACCATGTGGACAGGAATGCGGATGGTCCGGGCCTGGTCGGCGATGGCCCGGGTGATGGCCTGCCGGATCCACCAAGTGGCGTAGGTGGAGAACTTGTAGCCTTTGGTATAGTCGAATTTTTCTACGGCTTTGATGAGGCCCAGGTTGCCCTCCTGGATCAGGTCCAGGAACAGCATCCCCCGGCCCACGTAGCGCTTGGCAATGGAGACCACCAGGCGGAGGTTGGCCTCTGCCAGCTTCTGCTTGGCCGTCTCGCCAGCCCGGTACTCCTTCCGCAGGGCAGCCTCCAGGACGGGATCGGTCTCCGCGCCCTCCTCCCGCTGGCGCCGGAGCTCCGCCAGTTTCTCCGCGGCCTCGTTTCCGGCGGACATGGCCTGGGCCAGGCTGACTTCCTCCTCCGGCATCAGCAGGGCCACTTTGCCAATTTCCTTCAGGTACATGCGGACGGGATCGTCGATGGAGAAGCTGTTGACCAGGGTGTTGGGGTCCACCAGCTCCTCTTCCTCCATCCCGGCGATTTCCTCGGCGGCAGGACCCTCGTCCGGCAGCTCTGGCAGCAGGTCCTCCTCGGCGCTGATGTCAATGTTCAGTGCCTCCAGGGAGTCGTAGAGCTGGTCCATCTGCTCGCCCTCAAGGTTCAGGTCGTCCACGGCCTCCATGAGCTCGGCGGACTCCAGCTTGCCTTTTTTCTTGCTCTTGGCCAGAAGCTCCCGGAGCTTTTCGTTGTTAATGAGCCAGGAGGCGGCGGGAAGGGCGGCCACTTGCTTGTCGTCCAGCCGGACGATGCCAGCTTTTTTGGCCTCCTCGTCGGTCATGATCCGGGGAGCCTCTTCCACTGGGGAAGACGCGTCCTCCCCGGTTCCGGCGGCGGCTAAAATGGCGTCCGCCTGACGCTCCAGCTCTTTGGCATCCTGTTTATTTGACATTCCGTTTTTCTCCCTTTTTGTCTTTATGTTTTTCTGCCGCCGCCAACAGAGGGTCCGGCGCTCCTCCGGAGCGTTTCAGGGCCTCCCCCCGTATGACGCGTATGTAATCCGCCAGGGCCTGCCGCCCGTTTTGGACGGATTCCGGCCTCTGGCAGACAGCGGTGATGTGGTTCATTTCCTCCGCCGTCAGCTCCGCCGCAAGGGGGGGGAGGGCGGCCGTCCGGCCCTCTGCCTTCGCCTGCCACAGCAGGGTAAATACCCGGCCCAGCAGGGGGGAGGAGAAGTCCGCTTCCGTCAAAGGTGCTTCGCTGGGAAAAAGGCCGTCGTCCAGCAGCAAAAGCCGGAGTACGCCTTCCTCCGCCCGGGCGGAGCGGACGTTTTCATAGCGCAGCGACCGTTCCCGGGGCTGGGACTGGGCTGCGGGGTTCAGTTCTTTCCGGAGCTCTGCCCGTTTTTCCCGGGCGGTCTTCCGCTTCCAGGCCCGCTGGACCTCCAGCTTCATGGCGTCGGGGGTAATGCGGGCGGTCCCGGCGGCCCTGGCAGCGTAGATTTCCCGTTCTACCGCCCCGGGGAGGGAAGCCAGCAGCCCGCTGATCTCCTCGCTGTAGGCCACCCGCTGCTCGTCGCTGTCCAAGTCGTATTTCCCGGCAATCTGGGCCATGCGGAATTCCACGCCGTTCTCGCTGCCGCTGAGGAGCCGCTCGAAGGCGGCGGGGCCCTGGTTTTTGATGAAGTCGTCGGCGTCCTGCTTCACCAGCTCCCCGTCCTCCGTTTTTCTCCTGGGGAGCTGGAGGACCTTGATGGAGAACTCGGAGCCGTTTAAAAGCTGCAAGGCCCGTTCCGTGGCGGTTTTCCCGGCGTTGTCGTTGTCGTAGCACAGCACCAGCTCCTTGGTGAACCGGGAGAGGAGCCGGACCTGCTCCGGCGTCAGGGCGGTGCCCATAGAGGCCACGGCGTTGTCAAAGCCCGCCTGGTGGAGGGTGACGATATCCAGGTTTCCCTCGCAGAGGATGATGTTAGGCCGCTTGGTCTTCTTGGCCAGGTTCAGCCCGTAGAGGACCCGGCGTTTGCTGTACACCGGGGTTTCCGACGAGTTCATATATTTGGGCTCGGACTTGTCCAGTACCCGGCTGCCGAAGGCCACCACGTCGCCCCGGGTATCGATAACCGGGAGCATGAGGCGGTTGCGGAACTTGTCGTAAAACCCGCCCTTCTTGTTGTCCACGATGAGCCCCGCAGACAGCAGCTCCGACTTGCTGTAACCCTTGGCGGTCATCTCGTCCAGCAGCACATCCCAGGCGTCCAGGGAGGCCCCCATGCCGAAATTTACGGCGGTACCCTTCCGGATCTGCCGCCGGTCCAGGTATTCCTGAACGGCCCGGCCCTCCGGCTGCTGGAGGAGGCGGTAGTAAAAACGGGCGGCGTCCCGGTTTAGGTCCAAAAGGCGCTGGCGCCGCCGCCCGGCCTCCCGGTCGCCCTCCTCCTCCGGCACTTCCAGCCCGGCCCGCTTGGCCAGGAACCGCACCGCGTCGGGGAAGGGGAGGTTTTCCTCCTCCATGATGAAGTTGATGACCCCGCCCCCCCGTTTGCAGCCGAAGCAGTAATAAATCTGTTTGTCCGGAGAGACGGAAAAAGAGCCCGTTTTTTCACTGTGGAAAGGACAGAGGCCAAAGAGGTTGGACCCCTTGCGGGTCAGCTGAACATAGCTGCCCACCACGTCTACGATGTCGCTTCTGGCGGTCAGCTCGTCCATAAAGCTCTGGGGAAACGCCATAACCTGTCCCCTCCTTTCGGTCAGTTTAGCCAAAATCTGCTCTGGTCATACCGAAAAAGTGAGGATGCCAGCAGAGGCGGACTTTCCGGCGATATTTTTATATACGCCGCGCCTTTGGAATTTCCTCTTTTTTTCTTTAGATTTTTTGAAAACTTTCCGGCGGGGGCTTTACAGGCAGGAGCGGAACGCTTAAAATAGGGAAGAGAAACGAAGTATAAGGAGGACCGCCATGCCCATTGAATTGTGGACGGCCCGGATGGAGCGTCCCCTGACGGAGCCGGAGCGGGAGGCCATCCTGCCCCTGATGCCTCCGGCCCGCCAGGAGCGCCTTTTGCGCATAAAGGAAGTGGAGAAGCAAAGGGAACCCCTCTGCGCCTATTTAATTTTATGCCTGGCCCTGCGGCAGAAGTACGGCTGGAGGGAATTGCCAGAGGTGGCCCTGGGCCGTTTGGGCAAGCCCTATTTTCCAGAGCACCCGGAGGTGCATTTCAACATCAGCCATTCCAGCGGCGCGGTGCTGGTGGGCGTCTCGGACCAGGAGATCGGGGTGGACATTGAGCGCATCCGCCCGGTGGGGCAGCGGATGATGGTCCGCCTGGCCCATGTGAGCACAGAGGATGCCTTTTTCCAGAGCTGGGTCCGCCGGGAGGCCAGGGCCAAGCGCAGCGGCAACGGCGTTGGCACCATTATGCGCTCGGAGTCCCCTCTCCAGCCGGGGGAGTATTACTACGAGCTGGACACCTTCCCCGGGTACGCCGCAGGCGTGGCCACCCGGAGCCGGGAGCTTCCGGGAAAACTCCACCGCTATTCGCTGGACGACATGCTGTAAATACCGGGGTACGGGCAGGGAGGATTCTTCCCTGCCCGTTTTTGCTGGCCCCTGCAACCGCCCGCCCCCGTTTTCCGACTATATAAGTGAAAGCGGCTTTCAAAGGAGGGACCCACGTCATGGAGGACAAGGATATCATCGCCCTGTATTGGGCGCGGTCAGAGGACGCTATCCGCCGGACGGCGGAAAAGTACGGGGTTTATTGCGGCCAGATCATCCGCCGGGTGCTGGGGGACGGGCGGGACGCGGAGGAGTGCCTCAGCGATACCTGGCTGGGGGCCTGGAACGCCATGCCGCCCCAAAGGCCCGCGCGCCTCCCGCCCTTTCTGGGGCGCATTGCCCGGAACACGGCCCTGGACCGCTACGACTACAACGCCGCCCAATGCCGGAGCGGCGGCTTTGAGGCGGTGCTGGAGGAGCTGGCGGACTGCGTGGGAGGTACGCCCATGGAGGAGGACTTCGACCTCCGCCGCCTGGGGGAGGCCATTTCCAGCTTTCTGGATACCGCCGCCCCGGCGGCCCGGCTGGTGTTCCTGCGGCGGTACTGGTACTGCGACGGCGTGGCGGAGATCGCCGCCGGGACGGGGTTCAGTCCGTCCAAGGTGAAATCCCTGCTCCACCGGACCCGGAAGGGCCTGAGGGAGCATCTCAGGAAGGAGGGCTATGACCTGTGACAAGAGAAGAATTATTCCGCGCTGTGGGCGAGGTCCGGGAGGACCAGATCGAGGCGGCGGAAATGGTGAAAAAGCAAATCCATCCCTGGCGGCGCTTCGCCGCGCTGGCGGCCTGCCTGGTGCTGATCGTGACAGTAGCTGCGGCGTCCGGGGTGAGTGAGACATGGAAATGGACGGCTATTGTCAAGAGCTTCAATCCGGGCGCCGAAGTGGAGGAAGACCCCGACAGCTGGAGAGTCCTTATCCGGCCGTTCAACCCCTGGGCGGCGGACTCCGGCGGCGAAGCGGCGGCGGGGGGTCTGGACGGCACGGACTACCAGACGGACAACCCGAACCGGCCCGCCCATCCCGACTACTCCACCGATGTGGAGATCGGCCAGCTGTCTGGCCCCGGAAGCGGCGAGACCATGATCGGCGTGTCGTCCTGTCTTGCCTGGCTGTCCCCGGAGGAGATTTTCGCCCAGGACACGGTCATCTTCCGGGGGGCCGTCCGGGAGCTGCACGATTTTAAAGTAGAGTCGGATGGGCCCATGGAGCAGTATTACACCCGGGCCTTTGTGGAGGTGACGGAGTCCATCCGGGGTGGCCTGACGGTGGGGGAGACGTACAGCCTCCTCTGGCTGGGGGCCAGGGGCTATATGTCCACCTCCATTTCCGGGGCCCTGGAGGACCTGGACGTGGGCGGCGAGGCCATCTTCATGCCCGCCCGGACGGACCAGGACACGGGCTGGAAGCAGGGAAGTTCGTATTTCTGCTACGCCGACCTAGCGGACTTCTACCTGGGAGAGGGGACCCGCTACGTTTTTGCCGATACGGCGGAGGGCCTAGTCTTTGACCGGAGCACCTACGAGGAAATCGCCGGGGCGGAGACTCTGGACGAGATTGCGGCCTATATCCGGGAGCAGATCGGGGAAGAGGAGCCCCAGCGGTGGGTCGTCATTGGCGAAGAGGAGGAGCCGGAGTCCGGCGGGTATGTCTTTGTAGAAGGTACGGAGCAGACCCAGCCCGCCGCGGTGCCCGCCGCGCCCCAGACGGAGCCTTCTGAGACGGTGAACGCCGGACCTTCCGCTTCCGGCCCCAGCGGGGCTTTGGAGCTCCCCGGCGGCGCTTATGTGTCCGAGTAAAAACCGGGCGTCAGCCCGTAAAAAGCCCTCGGCAGAGTTTCGCCGCCGGAGCGGCGAAAGAAATTAAAATCCGTTTTTCATGACGACATGTGCGTCATGAAAAACACCTCTCAGTTCTGGAGTGTGCGAAGCGGCCCCGTCTGCCTGTGGCAGATGGGGCCGCTGAGTGCGTGGAAGAACTGCAAACCTTCTCCCTCGTCCAAAATCCTCAGATTTTGGACGAAATCAGCCCGGAGGCCAGGTCATATCCCGGCCGGACAGGACGTGGAAATGCAGGTGGAAGACACTCTGGCCCGCCTGTTCGCCGATGTTGGAGACCACCCGGTAGCTCTCCAGGTTCAATTCCTTAGCCAGCTTGGCGATGACTTCGAAGATGTGGGCCACCACGCCGCTGTTGTCCGCCGTCACCTCGGACACGGACCCGATGTGGGCCTTGGGAATTACCAGGAAGTGGGTGGGAGCCTGGGGCGCGATGTCGTGGAAGGCGTAGCAGGCCTCGTCCTCATAGACCTTATTGCTGGGGATTTCCCCGGCGGCGATTTTGCAGAATAGGCAGTCGGACATGGAAAAACCTCCTTTATGATAACATGGCTTGGATTCAGATAAACTGGTTTTGCTGGGGGCTGTAGTGATAGTCCAGCCCCGCCAGCGCGGCCTCTAGCGCCGCCCGGTCCGCGTCCAGGGCGGCGCAGAGCTCGGCCAGGCTGGGAAACTCGTCCCGGAGCTTGGTGTTGACAAAGCTCAGCAGGATGGCCGGGTCCTTGGGGAGGCTCATTCCGCCCCGTGCTCCGGCACCACGGCGAAGAAGCGCAGGTCCTCGCCGCCCTCCGGCGCGTCGTTCATCAGGCTGTGGGCGTGGCCCTTGGGGCAGTAGTGGCAGCTCCCGGCCTCCAGGGGCTCGCAGCCGCCGTCGTAGAGGATTTTTCCCTTGCCAGAGAGAATGTAGATGATCTCGCTGCTGGTTTCGTGGGTGTGCATCCCGATGGAAGCCCCGGGAATCAGGCGGCCCCGCATGATCTTGTTCAGCGGGTCGGTGTACATCCGCATGCGGGCCTCCTTCTCGCCGCCCCGCATGTGGGGGATGACCTGGGGCTCCATCTTGTCAAATTCGATCAGCATGGTTAGCACTCCTTTCCATTCATCCATTCAGCTTCCCGGCCACGAAGTCGTCCACCATGGCCAGGGCGTCGTCCAGCTTCAAAACGTCCGTGCCGCCGCCCATGGCGCTGTCCGGCTTTCCGCCGCCCTTGCCGCCGCAGACGGGGGCGATGGCCTTGATGATGTCTCCGGCCTTCACGCCCTGGGCCACGGCCTCCTTGCCGCAGACCGCCTGGAAGGTGATTTTTCCGTCGTTGACGGAGGCCATGACGCCCACCACGCTGGGCTCCTTGTCCCGGAGGAAGTCGCCCATCTTCCGCAGGGCGCCCGCGTCCAGGCCGTCCCGCTGGGCGGTGAGGACCTTGAGGCCCTTCACGTCCTTGGCGCTCATGAGGAAGTTCCGGGCCTCGCCCAGGGATGCCTCGGCCTTGAACTTGTCCAGGGCCTGGCGCAGCTCCTTGGTTTCGGCCAGCTGCTGTTCAATGCGGCCCTCCAGCTCGGCCGGGGAGGTTTTCAGAAGCTGGGCGGCGTGGAACAGCATCTGCTGGTTCCGGTTCACCGTCTCCAGGGTCAGTTTGCCCACCGTGGCCTCGATGCGCCGCACGCCGGAGGCCACGGACCCCTCGGACTTGATGCGGAAGGGCCCGGCCTTGGCGGTGTTGTCCAGGTGGGTGCCGCCGCAGAACTCCATGGAGAAGTTCCCCATTTCCACTACGCGGACCACGTCGCCGTACTTTTCGCCGAACATGGCCACCGCGCCCTTGCGCTTGGCCTCTTCGATGGGCAGGACCTCTGTGACAACGGGCAGGCCCTCCAGGATGGCGTCATTCACCAGACGGTCAATCTCGCTGAGCTGCTCCGGGGTGATGGCCTCGAAGTGGGTGAAGTCGAAACGGATGCGGTCCGGCTCCACTAGGGAGCCCGCCTGGTGCACGTGGTCCCCCAGGACCTTCTTCAGGGCCGCGTCCAGCAGGTGGGTGGCGCTGTGGGCCCGGCGGATGGCCTTCCGGCGCTCTGGGTCAATCTGGGCGCAGACGGTGCTGCCCACCTTCAGCACGCCCTCCGTCATCCGGCCGGAGTGGAGGAACTTGCCGCCCTTGTTCTTCTGCACGTCGGAGACCTCAAAGCCCATTTTTTCGGCCAGGAGTACGCCGTGGTCTGCCGTCTGGCCGCCCATCTCGGCGTAGAAGGGGGTCTTGTCCAGGACGACGGCGGCTTCCACGCCGGAGACGATCTCGTCCACCAGCTCTCCCTCGGCTACGATGGCGACCACCTTGGCGTCCGGAATCCGGTCATTCTCGTAGCCCGCAAACTCTGTGGCGGGTACCTCGGAGCCAAACTCGATTCCGGCCCAGCCCAGGTCGCCCAGGGCTTCCCGGGCCTTCCGGGCCCGGACCCGCTGCTCCTCCATCAGTTGGTTGAAGCCGTCCCGGTCCACGGTCATGCCCTCTTCCTCCACCATCTCCACGGTCAGGTCGATGGGAAAGCCGAAGGTGTCATAGAGCTTGAAGGCGTCCGCGCCGGAGAAGACGGCCTCTCCCCGCTGCTTGTGGGCGGAGAGCAGGTCGTTGTAAATCCGGAGGCCCCCGTCAATGGTCTTGGCGAAGTTTTCCTCCTCGGTGCGGATGACCTTGGTAATATAGCCCTGCTTCTCCCGGAGGTCGGGATAGGCGGACTCGTTCTCGTGGACCACCGTGTCCACCACGTCAAAGAGGAAGGGGTTCTCCACGCCCAGGAGCCGCCCGTGGCGGGCCGCCCGGCGGAGGAGGCGGCGGAGCACGTAGCCCCGGCCCTCGTTGGAGGGGAGCACGCCGTCGCAGATCATCATGACGGAGGAACGGATGTGGTCCGTGATGACCCGGAGGCTCACGTCGGTCTGGTGGCTCTCCCCGTAGTGGGCGTGGGTGATTTCGGAAACCTTGTTGGTGATGTTCATCACGGTGTCCACATCGAAGAGGGAACCCACGTTCTGGCACACGCAGGCCAGCCGTTCCAGGCCCATGCCCGTGTCGATGTTTTTATTTTTCATCTCCTCGTAGTGCCCTTCGCCGTCGTTGACGAATTGGGAGAAGACGTTGTTCCAGACCTCGATATAGCGGTCGCAGTCGCAGCCCACGGTGCAGGTGGGCTTGCCGCAGCCGTGCTCTTCGCCCCGGTCGTAGTAGACCTCGGAACAGGGACCGCAGGGCCCGGCGCCATGCTCCCAGAAGTTGTCCTCTTTTCCGAAGCGGAAGATGCGCTCAGCGGGGATGCCGATGTCCTTGTTCCAGATTTCAAAAGCCTCGTCATCGTCCAGGTAAATGGAGGGATAGAGACGGTCCTCCTCCAGGCCCACTACCTTGGTCAGGAATTCCCAGCAATAGGGGATGGCGTCCTTTTTAAAATAGTCTCCGAAGGAGAAGTTGCCCAGCATCTCGAAGTAGGTGCCGTGACGGTCGGTTTTTCCAATGTTCTCAATGTCGCCAGTGCGGATGCACTTCTGGCAGGTGCAGACCCGGTCCCGGGGGGGCTCCTCTTCCCGGGTAAACCAGGTTTTCATGGGGGCCATGCCGCTGTTGATGAGGAGCAGGCTGGCGTCGTTAGCGGGGGGGATGAGGGAAAAGCTGGGCAGGCGGAGATGGCCCTTGCTCTCAAAGTAGCTGAGGAACATCTCCCGCAGCTCGTTCAGGCCATGATAGGGGTGTGACATAAGTTCTTCCTCCTAAATTGTAATTCTTAGGTCATTCGATGATAATTTTATATTCCGGGCCGCCGTCCTCCCCGTTGCAGGGCACGGCGTAAAACCGTTTGCCAGCCAGGGTGCGCAGATTCCGGATATCCTGGATGCTGCTGGAGCCGAATTCCTGGTAGCAAGTAAGGGCGCTGGCCTGGTTTAGCTCGTCGTAGAAGCCGGTGACGTAGACGGAGTAATGGTCCAGAATGTCTTCAAAGGGAATCTGCGTGATGTCCTGGGGACAGCCGCCCTCCTCGCCGTATTGGTCCGGCTCCATCTCAAAGGACAGGGAGGTGACATAGATGTCCTCCTGTCCGAATCCCGGCTGCCAGTAGGGAGGGTCCCCAGGTAAATTCCCTCTTCAACCAATTTATACTCCGGAGCGGCATATTTCTCCGGGGTGTAGTTTTGAAAATTCCTCACGTGATCATCTCCCTTCCACACAAAAAACGCCCCTGACAGCGTCAGGGGCGAAGGCTCGCTTCGCGGTACCACCCTAATTATCCCCGGCATGGGGACATCTTAAGCCATCTGGTAACGGGGATGAACCGTTCCGCTCTTCGCGGACCGCTCCAAAGTGGCGGCCTTGCGGCGTGGACGAGGGGCTTGCACTCTCCCCCTCTCGCTGGGGAACCGTCTCGCAGGGCTGGCTTTTTCACGGCGTTTGACTTGTTGAACCGTAGCTATTATATCGTATCCGCAGCGTTTGTCAAGACGGTTTTTCCTCTTTCTCCCGCTTTTTAAGAGCGGCCTTCTTCCGCCCTTTCACCAGAACGCACTCCCCGGTCCGGATACACTCCCCGCAGCCAATGCAGGGCGTGCTGCCGCTCTGGCCGCTGTATAGAAATCCGCAGATTACCGCAGGGACTGCCAGGACCGCCAGTAAAAACAGCCAGCCATACCATGCCATTGCCGTGCCCTCCTCTTTTTTTACCAGCTTATCACAGAAAGGGCGGCTCTGTCAGTGGCATTCGCAACAGCCGGAGCCCCAGCAGAGGCAGCAGGGCTTCCGCCGGGCCGGGAAGGGGCGGCAGGGGGAACTCCTGGGGATCGATGACCGTTCCGTCCAGCCGGGGCAGGGCCCGCTGGACGCAGAGCACGGGCTCCGCCAGGCTGGAGAGGGTCAGGCTGTCCCGGGGGGAGAGGCCGTAAGATACCACTGTTTCCGCCCGGACCTGGGCCGAGAGGGCCGGAAGGTCCCCCGGTGCCAGCAGGAGGCGGCAGATGATTTCCCCCGCCGGGTGCTCTGCCAGGGCCTGGCAGCCCTCCGGTGTCAAGGCCAGCAAAGGCCAGATATGTTCCGCCAGCTCCCCGGGCCGTTGGACCTGCCGGGCCCCTGGCGGCAGGAAGCGGGCCCATTCCATGGGGCATTCATAAATCGCGGCGTCCATCCCATTCCCCCTAGCGGGGCGGCTGTGCCCCGGAGCTCCCGGGCCCTTGACGGGCCTGACGGAAAATAGTTTCCGCAAAGGACGGGATTCCATGCAAAATTTCCTCGTCTTTTTCCTGTGGCTGTGGTAGAATAACAACACAGAAGCCGGAACCCTTGATTTTTCAGGGGTTCCGGCTTTTCTTGTTACTAATGTGTTAAAAGTTCACTGTTCAAACCCCAATTATAAAGGCTTCCGCTGAACCAGTTCAAGGGCGGCTTTGAGTTCGTCCAAAGTCTTGTGATTATATACCCGGTTGCCGGTATCCTTGGAAACGTGGCCCATAAGTAAATCAATACATTTCCGGTTTGCCCCGGCGCTGTCCAACATAGATTCAAACGTGTGGCGGCAACCGTGAGGGGTTCCGGGGATTTGGAGCCGTTCAGCAAGGCCCTTCCAGATAACCCGGTATTGGGATTCTGAACACCTGTGGCCGTCCCACTGGATCAGGTATTCCCCGCCTTCAGCCATGCGCCGTTCCACCATAGGGCGGATCAGGGAATGAATGGGAACCAGCCTGTTTTTTCCGGCCTTTGTTTTTGTCCCGCCTTTCATCGTCCCGGCCTGAAGATCAATGTCCGCCGTTTTCAGGCCCAGCAATTCAGAAATCCGCCAACCGCTGTAAATGAAAATCAACACGCTATCCACCCACGGTTCCCCGCTGTGGTTCCAGAGCCGTTCAATCACTTCATTACTGAGCCTGTCCCGGCTGGTGGGCGGCACCGGATCAGAAGTCAGCAAATCAGAATAGCACCGGGAAACCACGTCCAGTTCCAGGGCGAACCGGTCAAGATGGCCCCAAAGGTTTTTGATTGCCGCCTGTGTGCTGTACCCCTTGCCGCAACCGTCAATAGTTTCTTGCATTTGGTAAGCCTTGATTGTCTTATAGGGCAAGTTCACAAGCCCTGAACAATGCTTGAACGCCGATGTGAGGGAAGCCCGGTTGGATTGGCCCAGCTTGGGGGCTTTTTTCTCTTTCCACAAATCAAAAAGCTGTTGCAGGGTGATTTTGGCCCGGTCAACGTCCCACGGATCGCGGTTGTATTCCGCCAAAAGGATATTGCCTTCTTCCCGTGT
>Ga0224747_10102_pt1 | contig 15419 bp, 17 predicted proteins | sample LIM_F_Water_Pos_FD_182999 | JGI IMG/M metagenome (GOLD analysis project Ga0224747, IMG submission 182999) | Enriched cells from gastrointestinal tract of the lab mouse from Pacific Northwest National Laboratory (PNNL), Richland, Washington... | ecosystem: Host-associated > Mammals > Digestive... | reverse complement strand
ATGGTATTAGGTGATATTTCGGATTCTACGATTTTATTTGATGCACTCCGTGAAAAAGCGGAGCACCTTGAAAACAAGGAAGAAATCAAAGAGCGAATTAGCGATATGGAAAAATGTGCCGGAAAGAAGTCTTTTGTGGAAAAATATAACGCATTTATCCAGTCTGTTGCCAATCATATGACTATCTTTGCTCCATTTATTCCAATGCTTACTGAGCTACTTCCAAAGGTATGAATAGTAATTGCCTTAACGGTAGGAGGTGTATTAGTTTGTGGTCGCACGATTTCTATCATTTTTAGGTACAAATCAGTATTTTTTAGGGTTTTCGTCCTTGTGTGGGGCCATAGGTTTTGTTCTAACGATTATCGTTACAGCCAAAACTTCTAAAATTAGCAAAATTCTTAGACACAATGAAATTACATCCCAGTATAATAAAGAACGTATTAGTTTTCAAAACACATTTGAGGGACACTGAAAAAGTATCATCGTTGATGGATTACAGTCTAAACAATTGCTAACCGATATATTAAAGAATGTGGAAGCGTATAGGGCAAAATTCTCAGAAATACTCAGTTGGCGTGAAAAAATACGCTTAGCTATGTTCATAAAGCAATTAAAAAAAGAGCCAAATCAGGCTGACTATAATTTAATATGCAACTACTTGGCCTCAATTTCTGGCCGGCTATCCAAGAAAGGAGATATGAAAAATGGCTGATGATCGTTACGCAAACTTTCTTGAAAAGGTATTTGAATTGACAAAATCATGTACTCTGCCATGGCATTATTTAGACAGTAGTCAAACACTTTGCGAGGGAATGAAATGGAGCAAAACATATTCAGGAGTTGGCGCACTTGTTCTAAGTGATAATGTGAGTTTCAGTTTTAATACAGAAAAGAGCTTTTATTGTAGTACAGATGGAACTTACATCGTATTACTGGTGAAGGGAACACAACCAGCTAATGTATATGTTGTGCCAAGTACGTTTAAAAACACTGTGTATCTTTCTGCCGAAATATATGGCGACATAATAACTCGGTTGCTTAATTTGGTTCAGTCTCAATTCCCGGATGGTGAGGTATTTATTGATAAATTTTTAAAGGAATAATGACCTACCTTTCCAAAGGATAATTTTATATATCAAATAGATTGAGGAGCATAGACCAAACTATGCTCCTCAATCTATTTGACATTAGTCGTAAATCAACTCGTTATAGATAAGTTCCTCCACTTGATTTCGGACATTGTTCATCCGTTTAACCCATGCCATTTGATTCTCAGCTTTACGCTGTTCTGTGATTTCTTCCTGTTCTGCCAGTTGCTCAACCAACTGAAAAAATATAGCTTCTGCCTGGGCGTCAACCTCAACCAAATGGTCGTTCAGTTTGCCGCTGAGAAGTAGGGCATTGTAAAGTGGCCCCTGTTGTGTTTTCAGGTAATGTCTCCGTCGTTGTCCCCAGATACCAACAGGGGCGGTTTCAGGCAGAGACAAATCGGGCAGGAAATAATCGCCTTTCTGATAATAGGTGCCGCCCAGTTCTTCAAATAATGACTTCATTGCAGATTCCTCCGTTTGTTCAGATTTCCTGCAATACACCGTATCGACCATCTCTACTACATTTTTTTAACCATCGTTACGGAACCTCATTATTACGCGGCAGCTCTCTTTTCATTTACTCTCTCACAGCGGAGACTGGCAAAACTCCGCCATGCCGCAAAGAGCCGAATCAGGCCCTCTGCTTCTTCTTCGCGATGGTGGCAATGCCCTCGATGGCCAGGATCACCGCCAGAACCACCAGCAGGATGCCCAGAATCGCCTGGACATAGGGACCCCAGTCGGCGCCGCCGGCGGAGATCAGAGCGACCTGGTTCTTGGTGTTGATCAGCAGAGAGCAGATGGTGACAACCAGCATGAAGCCCATGGGAATCAGGAACATCTTGTTGTTCTTGCCGATGTTCCCCAGCCAGGTGGCCACGGCCAGCAGGCCCAGACCCGCCAGCAGCTGGTTGGCGGAGCCGAACAGCGCCCAGATCTTCTCGTAGCCGTTCAGGCCCAGCACCACGCCCAGCACCACGGTGATGCCGGTGGCGACGTACATGTTGGAGAGGACCTTCTTGTAACCGGTGACGTTCTCCGGGGTCTCGCCCTTGCTGGCGTCCAGCCAGAACTCCTGGAACATGAACCGGGCCAGACGGGTGGCGGTATCCAGAGAGGTCAGGCAGAAGGCGGAGTAGGTCAGCACCAGCAGGGTGAAGAGGATGTCATAGGTGCCGGGGATGGTGTCGTCGATCATGTGGGCCAGGCCGCCGCCGAAGATGTTGGTGGCGCCCACCAGGTCGTACTTCTTGGCGTAGGCCACGGCGCACAGGGTCAAAATGGCCAGAACGCACTCCAGCAGCATACCGCCGTAGGCGATGGGCTTGGCGTCAGTCTCCCTGTCCAGCTGCTTGGAGGTGGTGCCGGAGGAGACCAGGGAGTGGAAGCCCGAGATGGCGCCGCAGGCGATGGTGGTGAACAGCACGGGGAAGATGGGGTTGCCCGCGCCGGTGTCGGGATTGGTGACCACAAAGGTGTTAATGGCGGGCATGCTGCTCATGTCGGGGCGGGCCAAAACGACGCCCACCACGGCCAGGGCCAGCATGGCGTACAGCAGGAAGGAGCTCAGATAGTCGCGGGGCTGCAGCAAAATCCACACAGGGGTGACGGAGGCGATGGCGATGTACACGCCGCAGATCCACATCCAGGCGTCCTTGCTCAGATAGATGGGGTGGAAATTCATGCCGATGGCGATGATGGCCACAATGGCGATGACGCCCACGACGCTGGCAATGCTCATGGGGGCGTTCCGGCGGTACACCAGGAAGCCGAAGACAATGGCGATGGCGATGAACAGCAAAGACACCATGGCCACTCGGGCGTTGGCCTCAGAGGCGGCCAGATTCACCGCTCCGCTCTCGTCAAAGGTGGCGCCGAAGGTGCCGGCCACGATGGAGGCGAAGGCCGCCACCACCAGGATCAGCGTCAGGTAGGCGAAGATCAAAAACAGCATCTTGGCCCGCTTGCTCATGTTGGTGGAGATGATCTCGCCGATGGACTTGCCGTCGTGGCGGACGGAGGCGAACAGAGCGCCGAAGTCATGGACGCCGCCGAAGAAGATGCCGCCGATGAGAATCCACAGCGTGCAGGCCAGCCAGCCGAAGCCGGCGGCGCCGATGGGGCCGGTGATGGGGCCCGCGCCGGCGATGGACGAGAAGTGGTGGCCCATCAGGATGGGGGCCTTGGCGGGGACGTAGTCGATGCCGTCCTCCAGGGTATGGGCGGGGGTGGGCTTGTCATTCTCGCCGACACCCCACTGCTTGCACAGCCAGCGGCCATAGAAGACATAGCCGCAGACCAGCACAGCAACGCTGATGATCAAAAGTAACAGACCATTCATTGCTAGGTACACTCTCCCTTCTTATTTTGCCCCGAAGTTTCCCTCCAGGGTCTTGCGAGCCACTCTCCCGGCTGGATTGGAGAAGAAGCTCAACGTCGAACATTCCATCGCAGCTATGTGATACTCCATCCAGCCATGGAGTGCCAGCCGAAAGTTTTTCTGGAAGCGAATCCGCTTGATGAGCTTCTTCGCCTCCGGGTCGATCTCGTCCGCCAGAACCACCAGCGTGACGTAGGAGCACATGTGCTCCTTATGGGGCTTGATCTCCCTGAGCCCCGCCGCCTTGGAGATCTCGATCTGCCGCCGCAGCGCCTCCGCGTCCAGGCGGTCCGTCAAATAGAAGTAAGTATAGTCATGCTGCTCTGTGGCGTAGAACTGCTTATCCCGGCGGATCAGGTAGTGCTCATCCCGCAGATAGAAAAACGCCGCGGCGGGAAAGCTCCCGCCCTCCACCTCCACGTCCCGAAAGATGTCGTAGCTGTGGGAATAAGCGTTCAGCAGCTTTTCCAGGGCCTCTTGCTTATCCATTCTCTCCTCCGTTCCCGGCAGGGGGCTTCACACTCTCCGCGTGGGGCGCCCGCTCCTTCAGCGCCTCCATCACGGAGACGGCCATACGGGGGTCCGCCAGCAAAACCACGGCCAGCTCCTCCCCGCCGGAACAGAGCACAATGTGCTCCACCGCCATCTCGCCGCCGCAGCAGGAGACCCGCATGGGAACCATCAGCACCCGGCGGAAGAAGCGGTCCAGTTCCCCGTAGGAGATGTAGAAGGCGCTCAGCTTCTTTCTGAAAAAGAGATGGCGCTCCCCCAGGCGGAACACATCCACCTTCCTGGCGGCGCGGTACTCCGCCGGCAGGGCGGCCGCCTCGGCATCCGCCGTCTTCAATGGGCAAAACTTCATCGCGCGGTACCTCCCTGGGCCGCCGGAGCGCCGGCTGCCGGCACAGGGCACCGCCATTCTCCCCGCCCTGACCAGGGCGGGGAGAGGGGGTACCCCCTCTTCGTGTTTACCTATGTGGCGCTATTATACACGCTCGTTTCCATTTTGTTAAGAGGGTATCGCTGAATTTGTGTACAATTTGTGAATAAGCGTAAATTGTTTGTACACTTTAACGAATTTTCCCAAATTTTTCATCAGATCTGATGTTTCTTTCCCGTCATACACCGGCAGGAAGTTGTGCAAAATAGACAATCCCCTTCTCTCCGGCGCCGTTCTCACAGGGTGTTGATCAGATGCTTCATGTGAATGCTCATAGCGTACCGGGCCCCGGCCTCATCCCGCCGGAGGAGAAACTCCAGGATCAGCCGGTTGTCCCGCAGGGCAATGTCCTGCATCTGCTGGCGGTTCTGGGAGATCTGGAGGATCTCGTTGACGGCGCTGTTGATGATGGGGTACAAGCGGCGCATATACTCATTGTGAGAGGCCTTGATAATGGCCCAGTGGAACTCCTGATCCGCCAGGGGCCAGTCTCCGCCCTGGACGGCGGTCTCCTCCACCCGCCGGGCCTTTTTCTCGATCAGGCGCAGCTCCTCGTCGCTGGCGCGCTGGCAGGCCAACGCCACGGTGGCCGGCTCAAAAATCAGCCGCATCTCAAAGAGATCCTTGGCCCGCACCCGGGACCGCACCCCCGCCAGAGCCGTCAGATCCAATCCCTCGGTGGGCAGGCTCTCCGCCACAAAAGTCCCCTTCCCCCGGCGGATCTCCAGCACCCCCTGGGCCGCCAGGAAGGAGATGGCCTCCCGCAGCGTGGTGCGGCTGACGCCCAGCGCACCGCTGAGTTCGTTCTCGTTGGGCAGCTTGCTGCCCGGCATGTAGCGGCGCTCTTCCACGATCAATTCATACAGGCGGTCGGAGGTTTTCTCCGACAGCTTCGCTTTTTTCCGCTCCATAATCCGTCTCCTCTTCTGTCCGTTGTTCACACAGTTTCTATGACATCATACCGCATTTTTCATAAAAACACAAGGAGCCCCTTGACACCGCATTTGTTTGGAAGTACAATGACATCATACATCTTTGCTCGAAATAATACAACCTATCTTCGCAAGGAGGCGACGCCTTGACTGCCGCTGAAATCTGCGCCCACCGCCTCTCCATCATCACCGGGCACTACGGCACCGGCAAAACGGAGTTCGCCGTAAACCTGGCCCTGTCCCTGGCCGCCGGAGGGGAACGGGTGATGCTGGCGGATCTGGACATCGTAAACCCCTATTTCCGCTCCCGGGAACGCCGGCAGCTGCTGGAGGCGGCGGGCATCCGCCTTGTCGCCACCTCCCAGGCCTGCACCGACGCCGACATCCCCGCCATTCCGGCGGAGCTCCTGACCATTCTGGAGGACCGGAGTGTCCGGGGCGTGCTGGACGTCGGCGGGGACCCGGTGGGGGCCAGGGTGCTGGCCCGGTTTCAGCCCCAGATCTGCCGGGAGGACTACCAGCTCCTCTGCGTGCTCAACGCCAACCGCCCGGAGATCCGGACGCCGGAGGCCGCGGCCGCCTATCTCAGGGCCATTGAGGAGACCACCGGACTCACCTGCTCCGGCCTGGTGAACAACACCCACCTGTGCGGAGAGACCACGCCGGCGGAGGTCCGCAGGGGCGCGGCTCTGGCGGAGGCGGTATCCCGGGAGACGGGGGTCCCGGTGCTCTGCCACACGGCGGAGACCCGGCTCCTGCCCGCCCTCACCGGTCTGGACGCGCCGGTGTTCCCCGTCACTATCCACATGAAAAAACCCTGGGAATAACCCGTGAGAATCGAGAGGAGGACGCTTTTACATGGCTGCCAAGATCACATTCGACGCCGACCGCTGCAAGGGCTGCGGGCTGTGCGCCGCCGTCTGTCCCAAGCACATCATCGACGCCGACCCCCACACCATCAACCGCAAGGGGTATCACCCCGCCGCGGTGACGGACATGGACCAGTGCATCGCCTGCGCCAGCTGCGCGAAGATGTGCCCCGATTCCGTCATCACCGTGGAGAAGTTCTGAAAGGAGGCTGAACGCCATGGCAAAGGAACTTTGGAAAGGCAATGAGGCCATCGCCGAGGCCGCCATCCGGGCGGGGTGCGACTGCTTCTTCGGCTATCCCATCACCCCCCAGAGCGAGGTGCCGGAGTACATGTCCGTCCACCTGCCCAAGGCCGGCGGCGTGTTCGTCCAGTCCGAGTCGGAGCTGGCCGCCATCAACATGGTCTACGGCGCCGCCGGCGCCGGGATGCGGGCCATGACCTCCTCGTCCTCCCCGGGCATCAGCCTGAAGCAGGAGGGCATTACATACCTGGCGGCGGCGGAGCTGCCCTGCGTCATCGTCAACGTCATGCGGGGCGGCCCGGGCCTGGGCACCATCCAGCCCGGCCAGGGAGACTACTTCCAGGCCACCCGGGGCGGCGGTAACGGGGACTACCGCACCGTGGTGCTGGCCCCCTCCAACGTCCAGGAAACGGCAGACTTCGTCCAGGAGGCCTTCGACATCGCCGACCAGTACCGCACCCCCGTGGTGGTGCTGGCGGACGGCCTCACGGGGCAGATGATGGAGCCCATCGAGTGGCGCCCCGTGCCCAGGCGGCAGCTGCCGCCCAAGACCTGGGCCGCCGGCGGCAAAAAGGGCCGAAGCCACACCAACGTCATCAACTCCCTGTTCCTGAACCCCGAGGAGTGCGACGCCCTGAACCAGCGCCTGACGGCGAAGTACAGCGAGATCGAGAAAAACGAGGTCCGCTGGGACACCGCCCTCTGCCGGGACGCGGAGGTCCTCATCACCGCCTACGGCACCCCCGCCCGCATCGCCCTCACCGCCCTGGACCTTTTGCGGGAGCAGGGGATCAAGGCCGGGCTGTTCCGCCCCGTCACCCTGTGGCCCTTCCCGGAGCAGGCGCTGCGGGATCTGGCGGCGGAGGCCCATGTGCGTGTAATTCTGGATGTGGAGATGAGCTCCACCGGCCAGATGCTGGACGACGTACGCCTGGCGGTGGAGGGGAGAAAGCCCATCCGCTACCTGGGACACGCCGGCGGCATCATGCCCACGGTGGAGGAAATGATCGAAGCGGCCAAGACGGCCCTGAAGGAGGCGCGGTAATATGGCGGTTGTATATCAGAAATCCCGGGGCCTGACGGACGCCGAGCTCCACTACTGTCCCGGCTGTCACCACGGCGTCATCCACAAGCTCATTGCCGAGACGCTGGTGGAGCTGGACCTGCTGGACGGCGCCATCGGCGTGTGCCCCGTGGGGTGCTCCGTCTTCGCCTTCAAATACTTCAACTGCGACATGCTGGAGGCCGCCCACGGCCGGGCCCCCGCCGTGGCCACGGGCGTCAAGCGCACCCACCCGGACCAGGCGGTGTTCACCTACCAGGGGGACGGCGACCTGGCCTCCATCGGCGCTGGGGAGATCGTCCACGCCGCCATGCGGGGGGAGAAGTTCACCACCGTCTTTGTCAATAACGCCATCTACGGCATGACCGGCGGCCAGATGGCCCCCACCACCCTCATCGGACAAAAGGCCACCACCTGCCAGGAGGGCCGCACCGCGGCCCAGGCGGGCATGCCCATCCGGGTGGCGGAGATGCTGTCCACCCTGGACGGCTGCGTCTACGCCGAGCGGGTGTGCGTCACGGACATCCCCAACCTGAACAAGGCCAAAAAGGCCATTAAGACGGCCTTCCAAAAGCAGATGGCCGGCGAGGGCTTCACCTTCGTGGAGGTTCTCTCCACCTGCCCCACCAACTGGGGGCTCACGCCGGTGAAGGCCGTGGAGTGGCTGAAGGAGAACATGGTCCCCTACTATCCCCTGGGCGTCATTAAGGACAAGGGTCTGGAGGTGCGGTGAGATGCTGAAAAGAATCATCATTTCCGGCTTCGGCGGGCAGGGAGGCCTTGCCATCGGCAAGAATCTGGCGGAGGCCGGCATGGACCAGGGCTTCTATGTCACCTGGGCCCCCTCCTACGGTCCCGAGATGCGGGGCGGCACCGCCAACTGCTCTGTGGTCATCTCCTCCAGCCCCATCGGCTCCCCTGTCTTCGCCGAATCCACGGAGCTCATCGCCCTGAACGAGCCCTCTCTGGAGAAGTTCGAGGCCGGCGTTCAGCCCGGCGGCGCCGTGTTCGTCAACAGCGGCGTGGTGACGGGCCAGGTCCGGCGGGAGGACCTGACGGCCTATTACATCCCCTGCGCTCAGATCGCCCAGGAGGTGGGCAATCCCAAGGCGGGCAACATGGTGATGCTGGGGGCCTACGTGGCTAAAACCGGCTTTTTGAAGCCGGAGACCATCGAGGCCATGATCGCCCAGATGTTCACCGGCCCCAAGGCCAAATTCGCGCCGCTGAACGTCGAGGCCTTCCGCCGCGGCATGGCCTGCGTTGGATAATTCCCCGCGGGGCGGGTTCTGCGGGCGGCCGCCAAAAGGCGGCCGCCCGTCTATTTTTCCGTTGACTTTCCCGGACAACCGGCGTATAAATGTATATAAATCCAAAACCCCGTGAAAAATCTCCAATCCACCTTAAATAAAGGAGCTGCCTGCAATGCTGGACATCAAAATCACCAAAACCGCCGCACCCAAGGCCAAGCCCGCCGACGAGAGCAAGCTGGGCTTCGGCAAGGTCTTCACCGACCACATGTTCATCATGGACTATGACGCCGGCCAGGGCTGGCACGACCCCTGTATCATCCCCTACGGCCCGCTGTCCCTGGACCCCTCCGCCGTGGTATTTCACTACGCTCAGGAGTGCTTTGAGGGCATGAAGGCCTACCGCACCGCGGAGAATAAAATTCAGCTCTTCCGCCCGGAGTGCAACGCCCGCCGCATGAACAACACCCACGACCGCCTCTGCATCCCCCAGATCCCCGTGGAGGACTTTGTCCAGGCCGTCAAGGCCATTGTGGAGGTGGAAAAGGACTGGGTTCCCCACGCCGAGGGCGCCTCCCTGTACATCCGCCCCTACACCATCGCCACCATGGCCCAGCTGGGCGTCCACGCCTCTACCTCCTACAAGTTCATCATTATCTGCTCCCCCTCCGGCGCCTACTACGCCGCCGGCCTGGCCCCCATTGACATCTACGTGGAGGACACCTACGTCCGCGCCTGCCCCGGCGGCACCGGCTTTACCAAGTGCGGCGGCAATTACGCCGTGAGCCTGCTGGCGGGCCTGAAGGCTGAGGAGAAGGGATACAGCCAGGTGCTGTGGCTGGACAGCCAGGAGCGCAAATACGTGGAAGAGGTGGGCGCCATGAACATCTTCTTCAAGATCGACGGCAAGCTCTACACCGCCGCCGCCGCGGACACGGACGGCACCGTCCTCCCCGGCGTCACCCGCCGCTCCATCATCGAGCTGCTGCGGGACTGGGGCTACGAGGTCATCGAGGGCAAGCTGGCCATTGACGACATCATGAAGGCCGCCCGGGAGGGCAAGCTGGAGGAAGTGTTCGGCTCCGGCACCGCCGCCGTGGTCTCCCCGGTGAAAAAGCTGGACTACGAGGATCAGTCCGCCTTTATCAATAACGGCGAGATCGGCTCCCTGACCCAGAGACTGTACGACACCATGACCGGGATGCAGTGGGGCAAGATCGCCGACACCAAGGGCTGGATCGTCCCCGTCTGCCAGGCCTGAGCGCCGCACCCACCAGACAACACCGGCCCGGGGCGCTGCCCCGGGCCGGTTCCCATGCCTGTATTCATGTCTTCGCGTCGATCTGCGCGCCGCACTTCGGGCAGGTGATGACGATTCTCCCCTTCCCCGCCGGCACCCGGCAGACTGCCTTGCACTTCTTACAGGTAAAGTACCTGTGGTCCCTATCGGCGCGGCGGGCAGCGGCGCTTTTCCGGCCGTTTTTCACCCGCCAGACGAAGTTGACCCACTTCTGGTTCTCCGCCCGGCGCTTATACAGGTTTTTGGAAAACATTCGCACCAGGATATAGAGCATCAGGACGAAGAGGACTCCCTCAAACACGCTGGTGATCAGGCGGTTTTTCAGCGCCGCGTTGACCGCCAGCTCCACCAGCCACAGTCCCAGATAGCCGCAGAACAGCGCCCGGTTCAACTGATCCATGCCGTTGCGTCCGTACATAAACCGGGCGGCCGCGTTCCCCATTCTCTGGAAGATGCCCATACTCCCGTGCCCCTTTCCGGCGTCTGCCGCCGTTCCATATCTCTTTTTGTATTTTACTCGTAATTTCCTGGATAGACAACTGTCTGACGGCAGAATTTACAAAATAGTCATTTATTTTTCGGCCTCTCTATGGTATATTTACTGATTATTAAAAAACGAAAATAAAGGAAGTGCGTTCAATTTATGGCAAAAAAGCAATTTAAGGCGGAGTCTAAACGGCTGCTGGACCTGATGATCAACTCCATCTACACCCACAAGGAGATCTTCCTGCGGGAGATCATCTCCAACGCCAGCGACGCCTGCGACAAGCTGTGCTACCTGGCCCTCACGGACGACAGCGTGGGCATGAGCCGCAAGGACTTTCAGATCAACCTCACCGTGGATAAAGAGGGCCGCCTCCTCACCGTTTCCGACAACGGCATCGGCATGGACAGGGAGGATCTGGAGAACAACCTGGGCGTCATCGCCTCCTCCGGCTCCTACAAGTTCAAGCAGGACCTGCCTGACGACGCCAAGGACACCGACGTCATTGGGCAGTTCGGCGTGGGCTTCTACTCCGCGTTCATGGCGGCGGACCGCATCACCGTGGTGACGAAGAAGTACGGCAGCGATACCGCCTACCAGTGGCAGTCCTCCGGGGCCGACGGCTACACCATCACCGAGTGCGGCAAGGACGCCGTGGGCACCGACATTGTGATGCACATCAAGCCGGACACCGACGACGAGAAGTACAGCGAGTTTCTGGAGTCCTGGCGAATCCAGGAGCTGGTGCGGAAGTACTCCGACTACATCCGCTTCCCCATCCGCATGGAGGTCTCCAAGACCCGGAAGAAGGAGGACTCTCCGGAGGACAAGCCGGAGTACGAGACCTACACCGAGGTGGACACCCTGAACTCCATGGTACCCATCTGGCAGCGGCGGAAATCCAGCGTGAAGCCGGAGGAGTACAATAAGTTCTACCGGGACAAGTTCCACGACTACGCCGACCCCCAGCGGGTAATCGCCGTGTCCGCCGAAGGCGCGGTGACCTATAAGGCGCTGCTGTTTATCCCCGGCGCCGCGCCCTTCGACTACTACACCAAGGAGTTTGAGAAGGGCCTACAGCTCTACTCCAACGGCGTGCTCATCATGGACAAGTGCGCCGACCTGCTGCCGGAACACTTCCGGTTCATCCGGGGCGTAACGGACTCCCCGGATCTGAGCCTCAACATTTCCAGGGAGCTCCTCCAGCACGACCGGCAGCTGAAGGTCATCGCCGGGAATCTGGAGAAGAAGATCAAGAGCGAGCTTAGCAAGATGCTCAAGGACAGCCGAGAGGACTACGAGAAGTTCTGGAAGAACTTCGGCCGCCAGCTGAAATACGGCGTGGTAAACGAATACGGCCGGCACAAGGACCTCCTCCAGGACCTGCTGCTGTTCCACTCCTCCACGGAGAAAAAGCCCGTGACGCTGGAGGAGTATGTCTCCCGCATGAAGGAGGACCAGAAATATATTTACTACGCTGCCGGCGAGACCCTGGAGAAGATCGACCGCCTCCCCCAGACGGAGAGCCTCCGGGACAGCGGCACGGAGATCCTCTACTTCACCGAGGAGGTGGACGAGTTCTGCGCCCAGACTCTCCGCGCCTACAAGGACAAGGAGTTCCGCTCCGTGCTGGACCAGGAGATCGATGAGGGGGCGGAGAAGAAGGCCGAGGAGGCTGCCGCCTCCCACAAATCCGTCTTTGACTTTGTGAAGGAAGCCCTGGGCGACACGGTGAAGGAGGTCAAGGCCTCCGCCCGGCTGAAATCCCACCCCGTCTGCCTCACCGCCGGAGAGGGGCTGAGCTTTGAGATGGAGAAGTATTTCCAGGCTGTCCAGCCCGACGCCGCCCTAAAGGCCGACCGCATCCTGGAGCTGAACGTGGAGCACCCGGCCTTCCAGGCCCTGGAGAGCGCCGTGGAGGCGGACCCGGAGAAGGCCAGGAAGTACGCCTCGCTGCTGTACAGCCAGGCCCTTTTAATCGCGGGCCTTCCCCTGGAGGACCCCTCCGGGTACACAGACCTGGTGTGTGAGCTGATGAAGTAAGACGGAGATCAAAGGGATGTTCAGGGCAGGACAGACCGCAATGGTCTGTCCTGCCCCACGCCCGCAGTAAAAACCGGGTGCTCGATATTAAAAAGGAATATCCCGTCCTGTCTCAGTGTCCTATGGACGTTTCGGAATATGGTCTCGATGTTTTCGACGTAGTGCAGGGCCAAATTGGAGACCACGCAGTCCCAGGCGTTCTCCGGGTATTCGTATTCTTCAATGCCGCAGACACGGTATTCGATCTGACGTTCCCCGCTGCGTTTTTTCGCCTCCGCGATCATTTTGGAGCTCAGGTCAAGTCCCAGTACCCGTACCGCGCCCCGCTCCGCCGCGAATCTGCAATGCCAGCCGTACCCGCAGCCCAGATCAAGGACGCGCGCTCCCTGAAGCGGCGGAAACAGGGGCTTTAATTGGCGCCATTCCCCGGCAGAGCGCAGGCCGTCCCTGCTGCGGGCCATCTTCGCGTACTCCATAAAAAAGCGCTCATTATCATATTCGCTGTACATGGCCTCCTCCCCGCGCTCACAGGCGGTGCTCCCGCAGCAGCTTTTTCGCCTGCTTCCACAGCTCGTCGCTGACGGTCTGGACCACCGCCACCTTCCGCACCAGCTCCGGCAGGGCCTGCACCAGCTCCGCCTCCACGATGGTCTCGTTGGTCAGGTCCGCCGAGGGACACCCGGCACACTGGCCCAGCAGCTTCACATACAGCACGCCCTCCTCCAGGCGGTCGATCTCAATCTCCCCGCCGTGGGCCCGCAGGGCGGGCCGGACCCTCTCCTCCAGAACCGCCTCAATTTTTCTCAGTTCCTCACGCATGTCCTTCCCCCTGTTCCGCCGCCTTGGCGGCGGCGATCTCCTCTCTGATTCTGTGACGGGTGTCGTCAAACAGCAGCTCCCGGTTGTGGCGGAAGTAGGCGTCGCAACCGAAGTTCTCCACAAACCAGCTGGTGTCATACCCGGCGGTGATCTCCGTCACGAAGATCACCAGCTCCTGGCTGTCGCCAAAGGTCTCCTCCAGAAAGCGGAAGGCGCCGGCGAACATGGCCCCGGTCTCCTCCCCCAGGGCCGCCCGGCGGTCCACCTCCCGGCGGAATTGCTCCCGGACAAGCTCCATGGCCGCCTCCGGGGCGGCGTCCTCTCCGGCCAGCAGCCGGCGGTAGTCCTCCAGCGCATGGATCTCCCGCTGCCCCAGGTCCCGGCGCTCCCGGTCCAGCTGGCCCGCCTCTCCGGCCTGCCGCTGCGCCTCCTGCCGCTTCCGGATCAATTGGGCCAGCGCCGCCTGGGGCTCCGCCGTCTCGATTTTGGCCTTGAACTCCGTCAGCGCGGCGTGGAGGGCGGTGGTCAGGGCGTCCTGGCGCCGGGTGTTCCGGGCCTCCTCGCTGAGGCGGGAGAGCACCAGCCCCATGACCGACAGCTTCTCGTCAAAGGGCGCGCTCCGCAGCTCCGACACGGTAATGGGCTGCCAGGTCCCCTTCAAAATGTCCTCCACATGGTAGGTCCTCTGGTACTTGTAATAGAGCTCCAGGTAATTGGCGAAATCCTTGGCGATCCGGGGCATCTGGATATACTGCCCCACCACCTCCCGGCTCACCCGGAGGCCCAGATTCTCATAGGCGCAGATCAGCTCGCTGAGATCCTCCCAGCCCCGGGCCGTGGCAAATTCCAGTCCCTCCGCCGTGGTCTCCACCCGGTAAAAGTTGTCCTTTTTGATGTCCAGATAGGACACCACCGCCCCGTGGACGCCCCGCCCCCGGGCGTACTCCTTCCAGACGGCGAAATCCTCCCTCACGTCGATGCGCTTCACCCGGTCCAGCGTCACCACATCAAAGTCCCGGACAGACCGGTTGTACTCCGGCGGGTTCCCCGCCGCCGCGATGAGCCATCCCTCCGGCAGGCGCTGGTTGCCGAAGGTCTTGCACTGGAGGAATTGCAGCATCATAGGGGCCAGGGTCTCGGAGACGCAGTTGATCTCGTCCAGAAAGAGGATGCCCTCCCGGAGGCCCGTCCGCTCCATCAGCCGGTAGACCGAGGCCAGAATCTCGCTCATGGTGTACTCGGTGACGGAGAACTCCTCCCCGCCGTAGGTCCGCTTTTCGATGAAGGGCAGGCCCACGGCACTTTGGCGGGTGTGGTGGGTGATGGTGTAGGACACCAGGCCCACACCGGTCTCCGCGGCGATCTGCTCCATGATCTGGGTCTTGCCGATGCCCGGCGGCCCCATCAGCAGAATGGGCCGCTGGCGGACGGCTGGAATCAGATAATTCCCCAGATCATCTCTGGCGAGGTAGGCCCTCAGAGTGTTTGTGATCTCTTGTTTGGCTTGTTTGATGTTCATCGCAATGGTCCTTTCGGGAAGAGTCCGGCCCCGGGCCGGGATAAGGAACGCCGCCCCATGGGCGGCAGAATTTTTTCCGCCCTTGCTTGCGGGCGGGGAGCGTTTCAGCCATCATCCCGGCTGAATCCTCCAGCCGCCCGCAATTTCTAAAGCTCCGGCAGCTCTGCCGGATCCGGCATGTCGGCCTCCTCCGCGGCGGCGGAGACCGCTCTCTCCAGCCCCGGCAGGCCCAGCACCAGCCGGATCGCCCAGGGCGGCACCCGGACGGACAGCGGCGGCTCCTCCAGCAGCACAAAGGCCGTCTCCCAGGGCGGCCGCCGCTGGGGGTAGATCCCCATGCCGTCGGTGAAGTAAATCAGTCCCCGGAGGCTGGCGAAGGCCCCCTCCCGCTGGAGGCGGGCCACATAGTCAAACACCGGCCGGAAGTCCGTGGCGCTGCCGCCGGAGAGCTGGAAATTCTCCATGTACCGCCGCAGGTCCTC
>Ga0224747_10099_pt1 | contig 15473 bp, 10 predicted proteins | sample LIM_F_Water_Pos_FD_182999 | JGI IMG/M metagenome (GOLD analysis project Ga0224747, IMG submission 182999) | Enriched cells from gastrointestinal tract of the lab mouse from Pacific Northwest National Laboratory (PNNL), Richland, Washington... | ecosystem: Host-associated > Mammals > Digestive... | reverse complement strand
AAGGGCGAGCAGTATAAGGATATGGCCCGGAGCAAATGGATGGAAAGCCGGAAGCTGTGGGAACGCCAGGGGAACGACCGCAAGGCGGCGGTTATTGACAAGAAGATCCATGAACTGAGCAGACATCGGCAGGGGGGCAACCAGCATGATCGGGAATGAACAAAGAACCACCGACGGAATCAGCCTGGACGAGCTTGCCTCAAAAGTGGAAAGGGACCCTTCCGGCTGGGTGCTTTTTTTAGGGGACGAGATTTCATTCAATAATGCGGAAACGTGCAAAAAGCGACTGTCTCAACTGGCGAAAGAGGCTGTGGAAACGGAGGAGAGCACGCTTCAGGAAATTTACAAAGCGGTGCAGGCGGAGGACCGCACAAAACTCACCAGCGTCCTCTTCGGGAATATCTGGGACGGGACTACCTTTTTGGACAAAGACCAGGAGCGAAAGCTGGAGCGGAGAAGAGCCTATGCCCGGCTTCTTGGAAAGCGGGACACCATCAACCTCTGCGGCACCACGGCCGGGGGACTCCAGTACCTGTTGGAGAAATTCAGCGGGATCATCGTCACCACCTGCCAGGACGAGACGGTAGAGTCGGCTTGGGAGTACGGAAATTCCCTGCCGGCGGATAACATAGTCTGTACGCCCTATGAGCTTACAACGTCCCGCGCGTGGAGCCGGTGGCTGGACGCGAAGGGGGAAACGGAGCTCCAGCAGGGAGAGCCGCTCCATAAAACCGTGTTGGTGAAACTATTTGGGAGCGTCAGCAGCCCCAATCGGATGCTCTTGTCATCGGAGGATATCCAGAGCTACTATCCGTCCCCCGCCGACCGGGAAGGGAACGCCTTGGAGGAATGCGTGTTTTCAAGTGATGTGAACACGGTAAGGCTGCTGGAAAAACTTTTCCGGGAAAAGCACCTGCTGTTTCTGGGAGTGGACTTTGAGGGCACGGGCCTTCTGGCGTCGGCAGGAAAGATCCTGGCGCTTTTAAAGGACGCAAAACGCGAACGGTGCGCGCTGTTTTGCAAGGGCATGGACGAATATGGGATCAAACCCGTGAACACGAAATATGCGGAGAGCCAAGTAATCCATGTTTTAGCGAACCGGTGGCCGAAGCGCGCGGGCGGACGCGCGCCCAAAACGGAAAACAGCCGCCTGTCCGGGGAGGAGGCTCAGCGCCTTTTCTTTCAGTATTATATCCGGCGCTCCCCGGAGTGTTTCCTGCGGCGGAGTCCCGGGGGGCCCAAAAGCGGTGTTTGGAAGGGAAGGGAATTGGAGATCCTGCGGAACGATATCTTGGGATTGCGGGATGAAGGAACGGACTCCGGCCCGGTGTGGACGCGGGAGTCCATCATACAGCTGGCTTTCGCGGCAAACAATCTGGCTGATTTCTACGATCTGGCTTACGTGTTCCGGCAGGAGCGGGAAAAAAGAAACGGCGGGGAGGGGCTCTGCCGGATTCCCCTTCTGCTTTTGAGATCCCGGCTGACGCAAAGAAGCCTGCGGCTGCACAAGATCCTTTCCACCTATGAGTCGGAGTTTCCCCTGAGCTTCCTTCGCCTGCTGCCCTATGACGGGGCGGAGATTTCTGTAATACCGGAGGAAAATCTGGTGAAATGCACGCAGGAGGGCCAGGAGGCGTGGATAAAGTCCGGCATTCAGCTGGTCAACAGCGGAATCTATGTGAAGCGCAATGAGCGCAGCAACTTGTACGGGCGGATGATTTATGCGGATGCGCTCATGAGGTTTGCCGGCTCCCACTCCTACAAGGACCGTTTCCAAAAAGAGATCGGGCTGCTGCGCTTCCAGGCCCGGGACAGCTACTTTTACCCGCTGAACTCAGTGCATATTCAGCTTGACATAGAGGACTTCCAAGCGGAGGAGGTGGAGCGGATTTTTGCGGCCATGCTTGGGAACCTGTATCTGATCCTGCGGGACAAGATCGGCGGGTATCAGCAGATCCACGCCGCGCTGCAGACGGAAACCCCCAAGATCCTGAGCATCATGTGGAGGCTGGAGGACTCTGGACTGAGGTGGAAACCCGGTCTTCTCTACCTCCTTTTGTATGAGAGCCGGGTGGTCCCGGAGCCGGAGGAAACTCTGAAAAAATGCGACGCTCTGATGAAACAGCTGAAGCGGACATTGGACGCGGCGGGGGAAACGCCGGAGGAATGGAAACGGCTTTTCTGCATGAAACTCATGGTGGCCCATGCGGAGATCCTGATTCGGAGCCAGTCCCGGGAGAGACAGGAACAGCAGCGGGCGCAGAACCTTTGCGAAAAGCTGTGCGGCGAGGTGGAGTCAATTCATCGCGCGGGGAAGATCTGGAAGGGAGAACTGCCGGAATCCGTCTTCGAAATGTACGTCCGCACCTGCTTCCTTAAGGGAAAGGCCTATGGGAGGGAGAGTACCATTGTGGAAATCCAGCGTTGCGAAAAAGAGTGGCCGCATTGCCCGGACCAGGAAAAACTGCTTGACGGAATGCGCGAGAGCCTGGAAAAAGCGGAGACTCTCCTTAGAAGCTGGGAAACGGACAACCCTGGGCGCCATTGCTGGGAACTGCGCGGAGAGCTGTACCGGCTGCAGGGAGAATATCATTTCAAACTGACTCAGTATTATATGGAGAATAGACGCTACAGTCCCCCGGGCGTCCCTGGAAAATCCAATGTCAGGCTGGAAGAGCGGAGCTACCAGTCCGCGAAGGAAAAGTACGAGGAGGCCCTGAACATCTATCAAAAGGACACGGACCGGCATAAAATTCCACTGGCGGATACGCTGAGAAGCCTTGCGGATGTGTTTTGCCGATGGGCGGAGAACTGTGAAAGCCTGCCTTCGGGAAAAGAGGGAGCGGCAAGGCTCCGGCGGGAGTGTTACGACGCTCTGATCCGTTCCTATATTTTGTATCGCGGGGATTCGGATCTCCATGGAATCGCGGACGTGCTGCAAAGCATGGGAAATGTGGAAAGACGCGAGAAACCGGACACGAGCTTTAGGAGTATGCTGAACTTCTATAAGGCGTCAAAGGACATTTACGCGGAGCTGGGGGATGGCTGGAGCGAATATGTGGCAGATACATTCCTAAAGGGGGCGGTTTCTAAGCTGGATCCCAGCGCCGGATAAGAGTAGCTCTCTGCTCCGAAAGGAAAAACGAATCAGGAGAGGCACAGCCGCTACCGTGGCTCTCCTGATTTTGGATGAAAAAAATTTATTGCAATTACCGAGTAAATACCCCTATTATACCGCTCTCATCAATTGCGGTGCCAGCTCTATTGTGGTCGGAAAATATCAAGAGGCCATTGATTTACTGACTGAAGCTCTGGAACTTGTGGAGCAAGAATCTGTACCCCACAGGGTAGTAGATTCCCTTGGTAATCAATTTGTTAATTGCCGAATCGCTAAGTAGAGTCTGCTGAAAAAATCAAATTTTCTGAATATATTCAGAATGACGGCAAAACAGTTGCATATTTTCATGGATTGGTCACAAATAAATATCTTTTGAGCTCTAAATGAGCAAATCTGAAAAATAAACGAAGGCAAACCTCAGCGGAAGTGGTAAGATGTGGGATGACGAGTCACCACAAGACCATAAACCAAAAGAGGAATGCCTTATGGCAGACATTGTAGCAGGCAGGAAAGCAACAGGCAAGTTTTTTTACCAGTACGGATTTGGAGAAAATTTAAGCAGTGTAGCGCAGAAGAGGCTAACGGAGATCATATGCGGCCTGGCTATGAAGGGGAACCAAAGCAGGACAACAGATTTTGCCGAACTAAAACAGGGTTTTCGGACCAGTTACGGACATTTTCTGTCCAAAGGCAAATGGGATGAGCAAAAGGTGTCCCAACAGCAGCAGACAGAAGCGCTGCGGAAGGCAGATGAATTGGCTCTGGCGAAGGGTGCACCCATCTACCTGAGTATAGATGATACGGTCATTGAGAAGAAGAAACCATCCTCGCGAGCCACGCGGCCCATGGAGGGAACCGGTTGGCACTATTCTCATCTGGAGGGTAAACAGGTATTCGGTTATCAGGTGTTTGGTGCCAATATCAGCACGGGTGATTTTTCCCTGTGCTATTGTCTGCGCCGCTGCTGTTCGGAAAGCGGCTCCAAGATCGACATGGCGGTTCAACTTCTGGACACGCTGCCCGAGACAGATGCCCGTGTTATCCTCCAAATGGACAGCTGGTATACCTGCAAAGCCCTGTGGGACAAGGCACTTGAGAAAAACATCACCCTCATTGGTGCTATGAAAACCAATCGCATCCTTTATCCTGACGGTCACCGTTGCAGCGCCCAGGATCACGCTGCCATGCTCCCAAACGGCCAATACCACCTCGTTACAGTGGGCGGTCACGAGTATTGGATTCATCGTTATGAAGGGGCGCTCAACGGAATTGAAAAGGCTGTTGTCCTGCTCTCCTATCCCAAGGATGCATTTGGCAGCAAGAAGGCGCTCCGCGTCTTCATTTGCTCTGATTTCGGCCTTTCTGATGGGGAAATTCTTTCTCATTACACCCATCGCTGGAAAATTGAGGTCATGTTCAAGCAGCAAAAAATGTATATGGGCCTCAAATCCTTTATGGTTCGTTCTGCAATAGCCATTGATCGCCTGTTTGTCATCCTTCCCTTGGCCCATTTGTTTTTTATTGTCCTTTTTGATGCATCTCTGTCTTTGTCTGCCGCTATTCGTCGTTTTAGGACCCTTTTGTGCAGTTTTTAATTTTGCTCATTTAGAGTTTTGAGTCAATTTTGCATACAGACATTTAGCCGTCATACATCGGTGCACCCCAGAATTGGCGGTTTTATGGGAAAACCCTCGATTTTGGGGTCATTTTGCTTTTGAAAAAAGCAAGGAATCAAAGCATTGAATAGAGAATTGCAAAGGTTTCTTGAGAAAAGCGAGCATATTCGTCATATATTCATGTGGCTATAGAACGGATGGAGTCCTTAATTGAAGCGATGTCCGGTGATACCATCTCACAGATTCTGTTCAGAAACAATCAAGGGCGTTATGGAAAAGAGCTGGAAAAAGGGCATGAAGCAGGATATTCTGTCATCCATTAAAAGCCTTATGGAAACAATGGGCTGGATGATTGACCAGGCCATGACCGCGCTAGAGGTGCCGGAGTCTGAACGCCGGGCCTACCAGTACCTTTTAAAAGAACAGTTATAAACCAAACGCTGGAAATCAACTGCGGTTCCCGGCGTTCTGTTAACCAGCAAAGCTACTGGCATCACAAAGTGTTTGTTTTCGTTGAATATGTTTTGTTTATCCAAGTCTTCCGTGAGCTTAAAGCTTTTGTTACGGGACAAAATTCTTAGGCGGGCAAGTAGAAAAAGCATTGAGGCCATAAAGAGGTATTAGGTCTCAACCGCACACAAGACTTTCGTCAATTTTTTCAAATATCCCTGGAAAATTCGACAGCAGGATGCTATAATGCAATTGCAGGATAATCTGCAATTATCCGCCGCTATGGCCGAGCTATCCCCGCATTCGCACACGGAACATTTACCAAAAAAGGAGGTATCGCCTATGTTGGGAATTATTTTAGCCGCAGGACAGGGAAAACGTATCGCGGGAGTCAGCAGCGTCACAAACAAATGCCTTATTACAATAAATGATACATGTCTCATCGACTACAACATAAAACGGATGATCAAGTTCGGCATAGACCGCATGATCATCGTTGTCGGATACAATTACCACTATATCATACAGCATATCCAGGAGGAATTTCCGGATCTGGATACCGCGTTTGTCATTCAAACGCCGTTGCTTGGCATTGCGGATGCGATTCGGTGCTGTCTTCCGTTTATGGAAAATTCCCCATTCCTTATGTGCTTGGCCGATGAACTGCTGGTCCGGCCCTCACTGCACCGGCTGAAAGAGCACTTGTCCGCGCCAGATGTATATGGCGTTTGCGGTGTGGTAAAAGCCTCCGCCGAACAAATTCAGCGGGCGTATACCATGCGCTTAAATGAGGCGAATGAGGTCCTGCAAATTATTGAAAAACCCAAACCGGAGGAATTATTTAACCACTTTTGCGGTACCGGATACTGCCTGATCCGTCCGGAACTGGCCAAGATGGTTTTATGTACCCCCAAAAATGCCGTCAGAGGCGAATACGAGATGGGAGATTGGTTTACAACGGGACTTGCCCGTGGACTCAAAATGACCATTGCGGAAATTGCGGAGGCTTCCGTCAATGTAAATACCCCGGAGGACTGTCTTCGGGCAAAAACACTTATGAAAGAGAGTTCAGAGGTATGAAGCAAAGTATTGTTATGCCCTATCACCGCAATCGGGATATGCTGCTCTATACGCTGTCCCTGATTGACCGCCAGCTTCCGCAGGATATTGAGATTATCGTAGTTGGGAACAGCGACAATCCGGAGGATCTGGCCTTTGAATTACCCAAAAGATTCCGCTTCATTAAGGTTCGCCGGTCCCTTTTATATTCGAAGGCCGTCAATTTGGGCGTCCAGGAGGCATCTGGAGAAATCATAACCCTCTGCGACCAGGATATTTTCGGCTATCAGGATTGGTACACGCCGATGCGGAACTTGCTGCTATCCAACAAGGCTGTTGGCGCCGTCAGCTCAAAGATGCTGAACCCCACCAACAACCGCATTATTGAATGCGGACTGATGTATACAAAAACGAGAATCCTGCACCCGCTGCGGGGAGTGCGGGCGGACCACCATTGGTGCGGCTTTGACAGGGAAGTACCGACCAGTACCAGTGCGACTATGATGATGCGTAAAGACGTATATCAAGCTCTTGGCGGAATGGATGAGGATATGCCGTATTGCTGCAGCGACTGCGACATGGGATTTAAAGTGAGGGCCGCCGGACTTCAAAATTGGATATGCGCCTCGTCTGTGGTCTACCACAGAGGCAGCAGTTCTCTCAAAAACGGAAAACGCTCCAGCTTCTCCCATCTGCTGACCGACTCACAACATATGTTTTTTGCAAAAAATTACCATCGTTTGCAGCCGGATATTCAAAACTGGATGCAGTATACGCTGAAAGACTTCCGCAAGGGATATCCCGTCGAACCGGCGTACCATTTTGTAAATCTGTCCAGTTTTGGAGAATACGAGTGGTACGCGGACAATATTAAAGAGCTACTGGGTACCGGTTTCTACGATATACATACGTTCCCGCAGAAAGAACGGGACGTTTCGGGACTCCAGCTGTACGACGAACTTCCGTATTCTTATATGAACCTCACTGCTCCTATCCTATATTTTGTGGACCTGTTCCTCTCTCTGCAGGACAACGCGATTTGGGAGCGGATGCGGGATATCCATCAGGATCTGGTGGTGGATTCCCATGGGAATATTTTCCCGCTTGCGGAGATCATTGCCGGCCAGTGCTGAATAAAACCAGCGTTTCGGTTACAGCAAAAATCCTTCCTGCCCGTCGTCCGAGATGATGAACGCCTTAGAGCGGAAATGTTTCCGGCGCGGCGGCTTTTTGAGGCCGTACGCTGTGACAGCGCTCCAGGCTTTCTCTCCCAGTTCCTCCCGCAGCGCCGCGCGCGTCAAATCATCCAGCTGTTCCATGCCAAAAACTTGAAGTGTTCGCAGGAGCTCCTCCTCGATGACGGCGCAATTGAACCGGTCCCGCAGATACCCCTTAGCGGCGGCGCTTTTCCTGCATTTGGACAGGGCGCGGCGGAAAAGCGTGACGGCTTCTTGGAGGCTGTCGGAGCGAACCGCTAGTTTTGCTGATAAAAGCAAGACGGCATAGTCGCTGTTTTTACTCAGAAGCAGCTGCGACAGTTTCAAATCATCCATCGTTTGGCATATTTGGGGCAGCGGCGCTCCGTTCAGCATCAGGTAGACTGTCTTTAAATACAGCAGGCAGTTGCGAAAATATGTGTGATATCGAATGTCCGGCGAGGTTTTGAGACAGGCAAACGCATCCCGGAAGGCTTTAGAAAGCTCCCCCAAATTATGCGTCATGAGGTCATATTGAATCTTCTTTTTGAAGTAGTTAAGCTCAAATTTTGGATAGCGGTTCTTTTCAAAAATACGGATTCCTGTCTCCAAATCGTTCAGCGCGCGCGGGGGGTTCTCATATAGATAAGCAGAACTGCGGTCAAAATACGCACTGAACAAGATATCCGGGAAATCGTACGCCTCTCCAATTCGAATAGCGTTCTGCAGTCCGTCTTCAAATTCAGCGCAGCAACCCAGGTGTTTTCCACAGATAAACATCCGGTTTTGTAGATAAGCGCACGCGTATTGAATTTCTCTCGCCGCCTGCGGAAACTCCGGGATTTTTTCCTGGAGCAGTTTGTAATATGACCGATAAAGGTCCAGATTTTCGCGGAAAATTTTCGCGGAATTGAGATGATTCCTGTTCTCGCAATAATGAAGCACGAAGGCAAAGTGCCCCTTAAGCACCTCCACTGACGTGAGTTCTATCTCCACCGCCCGCGTATAACATTTGCCAAAGGCGATGGATGCCGCGTCTTCGCTGATAAAATCCCGGATGTGAATACAGCATTTTGAGGCGTACTCCAGGAAAACAGAATCCGTCAGCCCCCCCCCCCGCGTGTGCAGCAAGACCAGCCAGCCGGATAATTTGAGGAAGAACTCCTTACGGATATTAGAGGGAATCAGCATATGCCGCATCTTATCGAACAACTTTCGTGCACATTCCGTATCGGTGTTTTCCGTACTAAAGCAGTAGAGGGCGTATTGTGCGGGATACTTCTGTTCCAGCAGCGCCAGTGTACTTGGCGCCGCTTTTTTTAGGTGCTGAACGGCATACGAGCTGAACGCCGGAGCGGACATAAAGTATTGCTCGATCAGGTCATGTTCAAATATGTATTGGGAAGTTCCGGTCAGCCGCTCGCATTTTAGGATACCGCCGCAGACCAACTGCTTCGCGGTTTCGATGGACAGCCCGAAATTCAATACGGCGTCCGCGTCCATCGCCCGCAGGAGATGCGTCATTGATAAAAAAGTGGACAGGCAGTCTGCGGATTCTGCGCCTCTCTTGACAAACTTCGCATAGCGGATCTCAAACAGCTCTTCAAATTTGGGCGGGAGATTTGAGATGGTTTCCAGGAACAAAACCGGTTCCGGAATAACGCCATCTTCCTGCGCGAGGATCACGTTTTCCTCCTGAATCAGATAATCCGCCAATTCTTCTATGTATTTGGGACGAAGAGAACAACGAGCCAGCGCGCTGCGGAGCTGCGGTGAGTCCAGGCGCGCCACGGGCATCCGAAGAATTGAGGCGAGAAAACTGACCGCTTGCAGCTCGTCTTGAAATCCCCGAACCGGACAGCAGAGAAAACGACTGTGGGGCGCGCTGGCCAAATCGTCGAACTCACCGATAAACTCGGAAAAGCTATCGTCTGAGATTTGATCCAGATTGATCGAGCAGAGCAGAAGCGATTTTGCCGAACGCCGGCGATTGATGCCATAGCCAGTCATCTTCCGCAGGAACGAGAGAAAATCTGCATCAAAATATTGCACATTATCTATGATTAGGGTCCACCCGTCCTGCATCAGTTTTTCCAGTATAAAGCTGTAATGCTCTTCCACATTGTCCTTTGTAATCGCACCAGATTGCAGTCCTTTCAGCAGACGCAGCGCTTTTTGAATCGCCGGCTTATCGGAATACGGTTTCTCCGGGACATCGTCGGTGAGAGAATCAAGGATCATCTCATCGGTCAGACCAAAGAGGATATAGGTCAGTTCCTTGACAATATCCAGCGCGCTGTGTTTTTCCCAGCCGGTGAAGTTCAGCAACTTATACTGCCTGGAGAGCAAAATGCCGGTACACTCCTCCAGCAGCCGGGATTTTCCCACGCCGCTCTTTCCATATAGGAGCAGCCCACCGAAATGAGAACAATCGACACATGTTTCTTGAAAGCTCTTCAAGACTGCCTCGTATCCGCTGCCGCTGAATACGGCTTTCCGGGACCAGTTCGTCTGAATGCGGAAGATGTCGGAACGAACAGAGTCTAATTCGTTCTCCGCCGCATCCATGGCGGAGATTTCCGCCATAGGGGGATATAGGAATGGTTTATATTTGGAATAGCGGAAAAATACCCGTTCAAATTTGGCTCTTCCCGGCAGCAGCTCGAAGGTGAACTGATTTTTTCCACCGGCCAGATGAATACGTTCATCCAAAAATGTAAAGGAAAATATATCGTCAGGAGCCGCGGGGACCGGAGGGAATGAAACCTTAATTTGGATAGGATTTACGGCGTCGCGGTTCACCGCCGTGACATTCATGCAAAAAACTTCCCCAATTGAGATCGAGGACAGGCCCGGCGGAACGTCTATGCCTTCGCTTTCATCCAGTTCGGGAGGGCGAAAGTCCGGGTCCTTTTCCAAACCGCAGCTAAGATAGGGTCTTACGATTCGATTCTCCGCCGCATTTGGGCGGTAATCGGGAAAATATTTGCTGAGGATCGGCGCGCCGAGGGAGAGAATCAGGCTTTCCAATGCCTCCCCGTCATAGAGGGTCAGCGACTTCCCTGGCAGCCCCACATAGCGGCACAGGTGCCGCCGCGCATAATGAGATAATTCGGAATAGCTGAAAAAGAGGACTTGTTGAATTCCATAAATTTCAGCCATAACTAAAGTCGGCGCGACTTGTGTCAGGGAGACGGTGTTGCGGTAGTTTTTGCACTCGGCCCAAATCAGATCCCGGCCGTCCCTGCTGCCCACAAAATCTTTGCTGCCGTCATGGGTTGTGGGGGTCGGCTCAAAACGGATCTGCTCCTGCCGGTACATCAGCGCAAGCATGTCGGCTACCAGTGCTTCAAACACCTCTCCATCTTTTTTTAGCTTTCCATCAACAATGTGTTCAAATTTCTTCCAATAATCCGATGTGAGCTTATCCATAGCAGCCTCCACCACGGTTTTCGCTTCATAACGATTTATTTTTTGAGAGTGATTATGCAACATAGGAGGGAGTATTATGAACCTGCCGGCTTATGGGAGACAAATACTCTGCGCCGGGCGTGTCCACAGTAAAAAAATCCGTTCGCTGCTTGAGATGGATACGACTGGATTGCCTGTTATCGCTACTGTGCAAATGGATTCGGAAAACTGGGGACCGCAATGGCCGCACGAGGTTCCCCCGTGGATCTTTTCCGGCCCGCTTTATGTCCGGATCTGTTTTGACGCGGTGGAATATCCCCATTCATTTTACCGGATATGCGGCTGGGCGCAGCTGCCTGACGTGATTCCCGAACTGATTTCCCAGGCGTCTTCGCTGACGAATCGTTCCTGTGATATTACCATACAGCCCCATCTCCACGAACGCCTGGGCGGCGCTGTTGCGATGGTTGAAAACGAACTCATCATCGAGGCCGTCGACGGAAATGCGCGGGCGCTTTTGCGAGAGGGACAGTTCAATTACCGACGCATTATCCATTTGCCCGGAGAGGACGTAGAAGAGTCACAGGGACAGCAAACCGAGGCGCTTGTATGGCAGGACGGCACTTACCGGCATTTGCCTGCGGCACCCATTTCATGGGACGCCGTTGCGGTGTTGGGGAATTTTTCTTACGAACCATTTTGCATATACGAATATTGTATTCTCAAAAGTGGAGAACCCTTGTTTTTAGAGAAAAAGCCCATACCCAAAGGTTCATTCACGTTTAAGATTTTACATGGAAGGCGGGTGTTTTCCGTTAGAGAACCCGCTGTAGAAAAAAACGGCACGGTTTATCATGAGATACCATCGCTGGACTTGGCGTCAAAAATGGACAACTCCAGGCTACATATATTTACGAAAGGCGGCTATTTATCTCATTTGTCCTATTTTGCGGCAGAGAAAAAAATTCCCATGATATTCGTGTAAAAATATTTTTCATGTAGGGTGTCGAAAAAGCGGATAATTGCAGATTATCCTGCAAGTGAGCATATAGAAGGCCGCCAGATAATATCTGGCGGCCTTCTATATGCTCAAAGTGAAAAACTCATTTTTCTTCGTGGATGCTTCTCTGCGAGCAACATATTTTGCCGCTGTGTAGCAACATGTGTGTAAATTTGCGTTGTTGAAATAGAGCTATGTCCTAACAACGATTGAATATATCGGATATCCATTCCTGCTTCCAGCAATGAGGTTGCAAACGTATGCCGAAACATATGAGGTGTCACATGATAGGTTATTCCCATTTTTTTCAGATATTTGTTAATAATTCTGCGCACCGATTGAGGAGAGAGCGGGTGTATCCTCTGATTAAAGAAAATCGCCTTTTGGTTGTGTATTTCCTCTGAGAATTCCTGACAGTATATGTGGGCTATTCGGACAACCTCCGGTGTTGAAAGCTGAAGAATACGCTCTTTTTGCCCTTTGCCATTGACTAGCAACTGAATTGAGTCGTCACTCAGCAAAAATGTGTCGTTGTTTAATGCACAAAGCTCCGAAACTCGAAGCCCTGTGCCAAAGAGTAGCTCCAGAATCATAATGTCCCGCAAAGTATTTCTATGCTTCGTCGAATAAGTACTATAAACATATGCCAACAGGTCACGAAGTATCTGATTTGGGATAATTCGAGGAAGCTGCTGGGGAGAGCGGATGTGAATGTGGAGTCTATTAAAGGGATTTTCTATTATAATATTATTTTCTTCCAGATTTCTGTAAAAGGCTCGTACACTAGCTAGTTTTCGTTTGACAGAACGTGGGTTAAATTTTTGATTTAGGTATTTAATATACTCATTTAGCTCATTTGAGCTCGGCCATTCTCCGCCTACAAACTCAGAAAATTGCAGAAGATCAATTCTATATGCTTTAAGTGTATTTGGAGATAGTTTTCGCACATACTCGCCAGATGCAAGATACTGGCTAATAAGCTTAGGCATTATTTCCATAAAAAATCCTCCTTTTATATTGTAGTATACTTCATTATGGAGGAAACCCTTTGGACTGTCTATGCGTATTCTAATTTTTAAGAAATGGTAAATATAAATAAAATAGATTGCTATTTCTTTGCCAACGTGGTATAATATGGCTAATTTTAGAGATGAGTCACTTTTTGCTCTTAGCAGAGTGGGTAAGATTTAGATATAAAAGGGTGTAGGATATGCTCGCATTTATTCATCTATCCGATATTCACTTCAATAAATATAGCAACGATTCTTATGATGTTGATAAGGATTTACGGAACGAAGTGCTGTGGGATATTACATATTGTTGCAAAAGCGCCATCACTGAAATAAATGGGATACTCATATGCGGCGATATTGCGTTCAGTGGGCAGGCGGCGGAATACAAGGCTGCTTCTGAATTCCTTGAACAAATCTGCACGGAATTGTCGATTGACAGGACTCACATTTTCTGCGTACCTGGGAATCATGATGTCGATCAAAATATCACAAAAAACACAAGCTGCGTTAAATTATTACAGCATCAACTGGAAAACGCACACACTCAGGTAGACTATGACCTCTGCCTGGCAAAGTTTATGCGGTCTCCCCAGGACGCATATACGCTGGGCCTTCCCATTCAAAATTTCAATGAGACTTTTGCGGCACGATATTGTTGTGATTATACACAGGACAAGCTCTTGTGGCAGCAAATCATGCCCATTGACGCGGAGCATAACCTTTGCCTGGTTGGGATCAATTCCGCCATGATTTCCAGCGAAGAGGATCACATCAGTGAAACACAAGAAAAGAAAATGCGTATTGGTAATTGTCAGATACCAGAGAGAAGCACCCACACGATTTATCTCAGTTTATGTCACCATCCGCCGGAGTGCTGGGAGGACCCGGGCAAAATACTCAGCGAGAAAATGAGTAACAGGGTCGCTGTTCAGTTGTATGGCCATAAACATGTCCAGAAAATCGAGTTTAACGGAAAGAGTCTCATTGTTGGCAGCGGAGCGACACATCCGTGCCGCACATATGGCGAATGGAAGCCGCGATATAACTGGATCACTTTGGATGTCGACAGTAAAAGCGGAACGCCCTGTTTAACGGTGAGAATCTATTCGCGGGTCTTGAATCATGCGCAAACTGCCTTTGAACCTGAGAAGAGGCTTCCGGGCGGCGTAGAATACGAGGAGTTTCAAATCAACCTGGAGGAAAAAGCTGATGAAGAAGCGCTTTCGAAGGATACAAATTCCTCGTCAGAAGAAGAACTCAAAACGCCGAAGATTTCCGTACAATCGTGGGAACGCCGATTTATTTACGGCTTCATGAATCTCCCCTTTTTCCGTCGGCGAGAGATCCTTGCGGAGTTGAATCTGGACAGGCTGGCGGATGGGGAGACCCCGCATATATGTTTACTGGACAGCTATATCAGGCGGGCTAAGGAACAGGGCTGCGTTGAGCAGCTGCTGGAAGAAGTAAGAAGGGGGCCAATGGTATGAATGGAAATTTTCGTGAATGGTATTTAGATGTGTGCCCAAATCCAAGCGAGGGCCAGGTGGAAAAAAGAATCGCGTGCATAGAGAATTTTGCGGAAAACGCAGCGATTGAAGACATAAAATTTCTGTTGAATTTATACGGCAAGCGGACTGTGGGCCAGGAGCAGCTGGATAAGTTCGTCGAATCGTTTGCTCAAGTGGACCCCTCGTTTTCAAAGAAACACAAAGAAGAACTGACGCTCTTGGCTGGCGTCACCTTGCTGGAAATCGTGGAAAACAGCGACATACGCGACATTGGAGAATTGCTGATAATAAGCTATTCCTTTGCTCACGAACAAGTGCCTTTTCCTGCAATTCTGGAGACGGTCAAACAAGAGTTTGATGACAACCGGTGTAGCTTACGAGAAAATCTGGACAACCAGAATACGCCCGCCTTTTCTGTAATGGGATTATCGGAGCTGAAAACGTACATTGAAGAAAATGGCTGGGAGGGAGATGCGCCAGCCAAACTTCTGAAGGTTTTGAGCAGTGTCCAAAGCAGTGTACAGGCAATCAAAAAGCGGATTACTGAGCAAGAAGAACACCAAGACATTTACAGGGAAGACTCTCAACTGCTTTGGTGGATGCTCTCAGAACGGAGTAATAGTCTCGGCTGTCCTTTGAAAACTTTGGAAAAGACTGAGGGAAGTATTGTCATTGGATATGAGGCGGCTCAGTTTGTTACGAACTACCCCGGCCCTTATGCGATGGAGGGGATATTGGGAAAGCTGATTGCTGCATGCAAGGGAGCGCAAAAGAAGCAGTCTTTCTCGGACTGCGTCATGGGAGTACCGTCCATACTGCGGGAGAAAATTCTCAAAGTTGCTAAAAATTCGCCGATATTGGAATGCCTCCCGCTTTGCAACGGGATCATTTGCTCTCATAACGCCGAAAAGGCAGAGGAATGGTATCCTAAATTCCGGCGGGAGTTTTTTGAAATTGAGAACGATAACTTTACACCATATCAATATGCATGGCAGATGTATCTTGAAGTTTTAGCGTTGCGTTGCTATGAAAATTGCTATAAGTAGAATAAGGAACGTCTATGGATAATTCTGATTTTATTGATGCCGGTATACTGGAGGTC
>Ga0224747_10095_pt1 | contig 15671 bp, 27 predicted proteins | sample LIM_F_Water_Pos_FD_182999 | JGI IMG/M metagenome (GOLD analysis project Ga0224747, IMG submission 182999) | Enriched cells from gastrointestinal tract of the lab mouse from Pacific Northwest National Laboratory (PNNL), Richland, Washington... | ecosystem: Host-associated > Mammals > Digestive... | reverse complement strand
TGAAGGATAAGACCGGGGCTGTGTTGCGCCGTCTGGTCATTATCCCCTTCAATGCGCACTTTACCAGTGATCTGCCAGATTATGATCCAGAGATAAAAAAGAAGCTGCTTCAAAGTGAATGTATGGAATATCTGATCAAGCTGGGAATTGAGGGGCTGAAACGCATCACAGAGAACAAAGGCTTTACAAGGTCAGAAGCAACGGAACAGGCGGCCCATGAATATGACCTTATGAATGATCCTATTAAGGCATTCTTTTCAGAGCGTGACGAAGGTTATCTTTTCCGGGAAACGGTAACGGATGTTTATGCCGCTTACAAAGTATATTGTAATGAATCCGGGATCAATCCTGAAACAAAAATCATGTTTGGTAAATCTGTAGCAGATATGTTTGGAGTGGAAACCTACCCTACACGCGTAGGCGGGCAGCAGGTCAGGCGGTATAGAAAAAAGTAGCTTCTGTAGCCTTTTACAGCTTATGTGTAGCTTGAAAAGATACTGTAAAATCAATAAAAAATGCAATCAGCTACGGAAGCTACATATATGTATAATTCCTTTAATATTATTATATTTTTATATTATTTTCTCTATCAGTATATCTATATTATATAAAAATAATAAGAAATAGGGTTTTTCTGTAGCTTGTAGCTGGTGACATAGAAGGGAGATAAAAAAGTGATTGAGAAAGGTTTTGTTGCTCATGCTGGTGGGCGGTATTTCAGGGCAAAGGAAGATGCAGTAATATGGGCTACTGTAATTGACAGCCCTACATTTGATCTGCTGTTCAGGGAATGTGTGGTCATAGGGGCAGAACTTGTTGATGCGCCTGTAGTAGAAGGTATGATATATGTACTACGTCAGAACTTTGGCCGGTACTTGATCGTCATTATTGATCATGATTATGACAATGAGGAAAATGATCTTGCTTTGGCCGTATGGGTAGCGGAAGCAGAGGAAATAACAGTGGAAGAAACGAATGCGCATACAGTGAAGAAAACATTTCAAAGGGTGGGTATTTGTTTAAGTGAACGTTCGGAAAGCGAACGTTCAGGAAGCGAACGCGAACACTGAAAGCGAACGTTCGGAAGGTGGGGAAGAACGCCGTATTTACTGGAAAGCGGCGGCTTCCCTGCTTTTTTATTGCGGTACTCCAATGTTGAAAAATACTGAAATGAATACAGGAAAATGCTGACATGTGGCCAGAGGACGGCGGGGCTGGTAGCAGGACACGCCACAAGCCCCATATAGCTGCTTTCAATCCTGCTGCCATTATGCTGATTTTTCAAACGAATCCGCAAGCTGTTCAATCTGGTGCAGGTACTCAATCCCCACACGGATCGCCGCCCCTATTGACGGATGCAGTTCAGCCGCTTCCTGTGTCTGGTCTGCCATGGCCAAAATGTTCTTTGCGTCAGCCGCCATTACTGAAATAGTTGTTAAAATAGTGTCTGCTTTTCTTTCCTGTCCACTCATGCCCTGTTACCTGTTCCTTTCTTCCTGATCACTGTCCTGAACCGCTCTGTATGCTCCTGCGGCCTGTATTCCTCAACTGCTGCCACCATAACCACCGCAACGCCCTTTTGGGTGTATGCCAGCACCGCATCCCCGGCAGATACCCGGTCAATGAGGTTCTCCGGCAGTTCCCATGTGTACAGCTTGCCGCCCTCTCTATGGCTTGCCCTTATAATCTGCCTTTTTTCCATATCTGGCAGGAACCAGCCGGATGCCCTGCTGCCTTGCCAAAAGATAACTTGTATAGCCGTCTATCAGATTGTTTTCACCGTCAAGGATAATATGGGATTGCAGATCCCCTTTCTCTGCAAAATACCGGGCCTTGCTCTGCATCTTATCCGCTCCGGGTGGATGCTCTGCAAAGCAGGGGAAAATCTTAATGTCATCCGTGGGAATGGTGAACGCTTCCCCGGATCCCTTCATGGACTGCTGCCATGTCTTACCTGAATATTCTGGAATCATTGTCTACCTCTCTTTACATGGGGCAGCAGGCGTGTTATACTTCCTGCATACCCCAATTTGACGATTGCCGGGTTACTTGCCCCTATCAGAGTTAGCGGCTCTGGTAAGGGCATTTTCTATTATGCTATCGTGAATCTCCTGCTGCTGGTCTGTCTGCAATACTGGCTGTAGATTTCCGGCAGCGCCGCCTTTAACGCCTTGCCGTCCAGCCTGCTGCTTACGATCTCTTTCCAGCGGATCAGGAAGTTCTTTGTTTTCAGTTCGTCAAGGCCCTTTTCTTCAAGGTCGGCTTTCAGTTCGCCTTTGATAGCGTCAGCCTGTTCCTGAAGCTGTGCAATCTGCTCTTCCAGTGCGGACAATTTCTTGATGCGGTTCTCAATCATTCTCTCTGTCATGGTCTTAATCTCCTTTCGATTTCAAGAGGTTTCCAGCCCCGAAAGAATCTTCCTGACTATTGGTATCGCTCTGCTGCTCACTCACAGGTATATGGCTTTCGGTATCGGGTGCTTTCGGCTTTCCCGGCTGTTCTGTATCTCTTGTTTATGATATTATTATAATATATGTGTGCCCATATGTCTATTGACGCATTTCACAAATATATGGGCACACATATCAGCGTTTTTTGTTTATTGTGTATATGGACACACATATTTACAAGTGCTATAATATCAGTGTAAGGTGGAAAAGGAACTTGGTTTTTTTTTTTTTTTTTTTCGCCGCCCCATTACCCAAAGAAAGAAGGTGAGACTATGCCAGAAGAAAAGAAAAGTACATACACAGGCCAAACGGACGCAAGGCGAAAAGCCAGCGCAAAATACCTGAAAGAATCCGTTGAAGATATACGGATCCGTGTTCCCAAAGGTGACAAGGCCAAAGTTCAGGAACACGCCGCCAGCATGGGGGAAAGTACTAACGCTTTCGTTGTCCGGGCAATCAATGAGACTATGGAACGTGACACAAAAGGGAAAAGCTGACCGCCCAGCCCATGAAGCACCACACTAAAAGACTGCTGCCATCATATCCCCAGCATGGCAGCAGTCTTTTCTTTGCGCCCTGCCGCCCCATATACGCAACAAAACCATTCAGAGGGTTATTTATAGGGCAGCAGGATTGAAAGCACCGTCATATAGGCGGTGCTTTCCGTTTCCCTTGTGTTATATCCAATGATAGGCTAAAATAGGCTATATGAGGCTTATATGAGTTGTCAGAGGGGAGAAACGGGGGGCTGCTGGAAGTGTCAAATAACTGGTGCAAAAATAATGGATCTGATGCTGTCTGGTGGAAAGATACGCCTGATAGCGTAGGTGAATGGATGTTCAGTTTTGATAAAAAGCAGGAATTTAACCTTTTTTGCAGATTATCCCCATAACCTGACTGCTGAACAGGTGCAGATTTTTGACAAAGAAAATCCTGAATGGGCTGATTTTTTCAAAGACAGGAAGTGAGTGAATGGGCGATTAGCTGTTACAGGCGTTAGATTTATATGAGAAAGCCTTTGATGATTTTTTCCCGACTGTTCCCATGAGTGGACACACGGAAGAAGAAATAATTGACATGGTTGGTAAATGTGTTTCTGAAAAGAAAGATGTTTATGACATGGGTTATCTGGATCTGGAAAAGGTTTATTGAAGGGGTGAAGTGATGCGGATGTATATACCTGAATCTGAATTGAACAACGCTGATAATATGCAGCGGATCATGGATATATTGGATGAAGTGCCGGATACAGACTTGCATTTTCTGGGCATGGTGACGCTTGATGATGCGGTACAGGCGATCCGGGAACTGGGGGAAGATAAAATTGCGGATCTGCTTTGTGGCGGTGGTGCTGGTTCCTGATATGGTGGCATTTGCCACCCATTTGCCACCGTGCCACCGTACTTCATGGGATTCTATGGGCGGTAAACTGCTGAACTTCTTGAAAAATGTTCAGTTTTAGGGGCTTGTGGGAGCGCATGGGGCGTTAAAGGATAAGGCTATATATAAACGGCGAATGTGGAGACGTGCGTCTTATTAACCCATAAAAAACCTACATCATTTATTGAGGTTACAATGGACTATGAAAAGATTGTACCTAACCAAAAGCCAGGAAAAGCCACATATAAGATGATAACGGACTATGTAAAAGAAAAATATGATCTTGTAGTGAAAAGCACAACAATAGCAGAAGTCAAACGCTCATTTGGTCTTGAAGTCGGAGATTATAATATAAAGGATGAAAAAACAAATTATCGGAAAGAAAAAATCACACCAGATAAACGGAAAGCGGTTGAAGATGCACTAAGACATTTCGGAGTGATTGAATAATTTGAGTATTTGCATAGGCACATATGCTGATAAAAAGTATGTGTGTCTATTTTTATGTTCAAATTTATCACTAATTGAAAAGCTCATTTCATTGGCAAATGGCAGAAAGGAGAATCAAAACCAATGGCGAGAGTAAAAGCATTGTCAGCTTATAAAATGGCAAAACGTATATACAACAGGGAAGATAATGTTTATGACAAGAAAGTAATTACAAAGCAATTGATTACAAACATTTTGCTTATGTATATGGACGAATGCCGGAAAGCATTAGCCGAAGGAGAGAGGATAGAAATATCAAAAGTCGGTTCAATCATACCAGAAGTAAAAGTCCACGAAGGAAACTTTAATCTTCCCATGTGCAATAAAGACGGCGGCAATCCACCATATACAAAACTAAAGATAACACGGAATAATCTTTTAAATGAGACTATGAATAAGAATTTGCTTGGCAATATTGAAAACGGTATCTATGGACTGGATAAATTACCATTCAGCAAACAGCAAATGGATATTCTAAAGAAAAATGGATATATACCAGTAGATGCAGAAATTAAAAACGGAGATGATGAATAATGGCAAAGCATATTAAAAATATGAAAGAACTTAATAAGGCATTACAGCCCGTAATGATGGGTATGGTAGACAAAATGGCAGAGAGAGTAGAGCAGACTTTGAATTACTTTCTGCAAAAATACTACGACAGTTATGATCCGGTATATTACCGCCGTACATACGATTTCCTTCATTCCGCTATAAAAACAGAAGCTAAAGTAATAGGCAATAAGGTAGTTGCGTCTGTATATATCGATACGGATTCAATGGATAATTATTATGAAGCTACGGGTGAGGAAGTCGCTGCCTGGGCGAACCAGGGAACGCATGGAGGCACGATCCAGGGAAATAATACACCCCATGTTTGGGATGATACCATGCGTGAAACGATAGAAAACGGCGAACTATTGAAATTGGCAATGGATTATTTAAAGAGCAAAGGATTTTCAGTAAGAAATTAGAAAAAGGAAGGAGAATTACAATGTTAGTATTGAAGAAAGAATTTATAGATCGGATGGCAGAAACGGGCGGTATTACAAAGAAGGCAGCAAAAGAAGGGCTTGAATTGTTTATTGAAACGCTTATGGATTGCATGGATGGGGATGAGAAAGTAATGATAAAAGGGTTTGGCAGGTTTGAAATGAGAACTGTCAAGGAGAGAAAAGGAAGAATGCCGCTAGGCGGTGAGGACTGTATTGTGCCGGAGCATAGGAAAATGAAGTTTTTTGTCAGCAGAGAAGTGGCTAAAAGAATGAGAACGGGTATGGAGGATTATTACATAGATGAATAAAGTACCAAATTGCGCTGAATGCGAATTTATGAAGATGTATAATATTTCATATAAGAATTATTATTGTGATCATGAAGACAGGATTAACGAAATGAGGGAATTGGGTGTGGATTATCCACCCAAAACAAGTCCCATGTGGTGTCCATTGAGAGAAAATAATAAGCAATATCAGAATGAGAAAGATTCAGATTTACCAGAAGCACCGAGATTAGAAATCTATCAAGAAACTTTTGGGGATTTAAAAAACATAACAAATGAATGGTATAGAAACAATGAGTGATATAGTCAGTATGAATGATTTAAAATAAAATAATTACCATTACAGAGCAGTCAAAATAATCTGTAAAACCGAAATTCAAGAAATTCTAATAACTATTAACAGTGTCGATTGTGTGTATCTACACAATAATTCCATTAAATGATGATGAAAATTGAATTTTCAAAGATTGATAAGGTCTGAATGAAATGTTCAGTCCTATAAAAAGAGAAATAGTATTTATGTATTCTGAATTATTCAGAGCCCTATTTACTATGCGAAAAATGAAAAGGTGGTGTAGCTTGAAAGGGTACGTTTATAAATTTCTCAATAAGGATGAGAAAATAATTTATATAGGCAGTTGTGGTGATTTATTCAAAAGATTAAGACAGCATTTTGAACATGGACATTTAGGAGATTATTGTTATGACCAAGTTTTATATGTTGATTATGCAGAATTTAGAAGCAGGACAGAAGCATATATGTATGAGCAGTATGAGATTGCAAAATATCAGCCAGAATTTAATGATAATGGCAAAATTGATGAAGATGTGGATTTAGAATATTTTGCAATAATTAAAAATCCTACATGGAACAGGTTATATGCAGAATCCAATTATGGGTATCGTTATGAAAAAGTATATACAAATTTCCTGACAGAGAATCCAAACAGGAAAGAACCTAACAGGGCAGATGTTATGTATGAAGCAGAAATATTGAAGCGTTTTAAATCTGAATTACAGGATAATAAGAAGATATTACACGATATGGAACTGTTACAAGCAAAATGTCCTACATATTTATCTTTGATAGATAAAGTAGATTTAGAGATATTGATTCAGTGTATGCCAGAAGAAACAGTACATTATTCATATTTAGATTCTGTATGTCCAGAAAGAATGTCTGATACAGATTATGATGAAGTTTGCATTGATGGAACTATCAAGAAATTAGTAGACCAGTTACATAATTTAGAAGTCCATAGGTATTGTGGAATGATATGTTGTTCTATTGGTGAATTTACTTTTGATTTTCCATATACAAAGCAATCAGATACAGCATTTTGGATTCCGGCATTAAATGATAAATCATTACAGGAAATAGAAAATAAAGCGGTGGAGATATTAAGTCAACGGAGAGATGGATATGAAGGGAATTTATTACAATTATGATTTAGAGGAATGTAACTGGATGTTTAAACAGGGAGTACATCCTATAGGATGCGGTAAGCATGATAAGACAGGGAACACGTTTATTATCTTTATGCTGACAAAACAATATAGGCGGTTAGAAAAGAAATATAGGGAAGAAATACAAACAAAAAATAAACTATAATTTTATCCCCGTTAGGGGTAAGAATGGATCTCTTGTAGTAAAGAGTATCTCTTATAGTAGCAGTACCGAAATCAACACATTTGTGTACACTTGTCCTAGGTGGATTTGCAAAAAGTAACACGTTTGTGTACAAAACGGTACTTAGGAAGAAAGGGCGTAATTATTATGCTGAAATTATTTTTAGGAAGAACAAAAGAAATAAGCATTACGGAATTACCTGTAATGATGGTATTGAATGGTCTGCATAGTGGCAAGCACGATTATCTGTTTACTTCTATATCTGAAATATCTTATACAATGACAGGATCATGGATTGACAAGAGGAATAATGACAGAAGATTATATAATGGCATCAAAGATGCTTTATCTACGCTTGCAGAAAGAAAAATGATCACAATATTAGATCAGAATGGAGACAACTATATTATTTCCAATAAGGGTTTAGAAGTAAATACAGATAAAGAAAAGTTTGTTGTAGTGGAATTATGGGAAATGCAGAAAATATTTTCAGAATCCAGTAAGCCTTTTAACGTGTTTACTTTCTATGTAAATCTGATAGGCACAATCAATAATAAAACTAAAGAATGGCATATGTCTCAGGATGAAATGGTTTCATTATGGGGATCCAGTAAGCGTACTGTCAATGATTATTTGGAACAATTAGAGAATATGCATCTTATCTATGTGTATAGGCATAAAAAGCGTAGGGCGAATGGTACATATCAAAAGCTGAATAATTCATATGGTAGATATTGTGACAAGGAGGCTGTGATTGCTGAAGCACAGAAATATTCTGATACCATAGAATGTGAAGATTTTGTTGAAAAACTCGACAGAAGAGCGATCAAGCTGAGATACAATGCTTATTGCGAGGGTGCTAAGAAGTACATCAATAATCCTGTTGCCGTGATTGCATTATATAGGGAATGTCTGGCATATAATAAATCGCTGAAATACAAACCGGTAGAAGGTTATTATGATGGCGAGTATAAACAGGGTGAATTATTGAATTTATTGGTATTTCCTGATGAAGTAAGGAATGATGTTGATGATAACTGGGGAGAACCTGTCTCTATGGAACATAATTTCTCTGTAGAAGAAATACTGGATATGTCAGCAATGAGCGACAAAATTGGTGAACCGAAAGTTTCGGCTGACAAAGAGCAAAATCCGAAAATTTCAGATATAGCAGATAATAAAACTCATGGTGAAGATAATCATGAGTCTTTTTGTATTATTGGAAAGGATTCAGATTATATTGATATAGAGGATTTGTATTGATAAGTATTTTGTGAGATTCAAAATGACCTACACAAATAAAAAGGTGCGTCAAATTAGACGCTGCTAAAACTGAATACAGCATTTACAGAGACAGTATGAATCAATCGTATTGTCTCTTTTATTTATGAATAGGAATCGGAGCATACAGTCGGGATGCTCAATTATTAGCTGACCACAAAATTGTGGTGAGTTATCTAAAAGACATATCGAAATTGAAAGGAATTTTTATAAGTAATAATGAACAGAAAAGATTTAACAGGATTAGATACATCAAAATACAGATATTGCAGTGAGTGTGGAAAGATACTGCCTTTGTGCCATTTTGAGGTGTCTTCTATCAATAAGAACAAAACAAAGATTTATAACCAGATATGCAAGCGGTGTGAAAAAAACAGGCAGTTGAAGCCTAAAATGCCTACAAAAATGAAAGTACTTGATGAAAATAACAATGTTCAGTTTGCCGAAGATATAGAAGAAAATGACAATCCTATTAATGTGAAACTGATTAATGCATTTGAAACTTTTGTTCAGATTGAAGGTACATATAATTACTGGATTTCTAACTATGGAAGGGTGGTAAATAATCTGCGGAATCCGTTTAAATATCATGTGCATAGTGTAGCAAATCATTATACGATGAATTTCTTTGATATTGATGGTAGCGCAAATATGGAAGATCATTACACAAAGAATTTAATGGGTAAAATATTTCTGAAAAATCCTAATAATTACACAAAAATCTGGTTTATTGATGGTGATAAAAACAATTTTTATTATAAGAATCTGGTCTATGTATCAAACAAAGATTATGATGATTTAATATATGGCAGAAAGGACATTGATGATATTGAGATAAAACAAGAATATTATGAATACCCAAACAAAGCCAGAAGTAAGGCGTATGCGGTTTATCAGGGCATATACAATAGATGTTATAAGAGGGATAAGTATACCAATTACCATGATTGTTACGATGGGGCAACCATATGTAAAGAATGGCTTGAAAATCCAGAATTGTTTATTGACTGGTATTTAGAAAATTATTATCCAGTAAAAGATGAAATAATGGTGGTGGATAAAGATTTATTTGGCAATGGGAGCAAAGAATATTCCCCGGATAATTGCTGTATTGTTCCCGTAACAATAAATGCAATGCTAACAAACTGCAAGAAACATGATAATCCTGAGTATACGAATGCTGCCGATTTGCCTCTTGGAGTACGATACAATCCAGATACTCATATGTACTATGGGGAAATCACACCATTTGGTCATGATGAACCAGCTAAACTTGAAGAATGGAATACACCAGAAGAAGCATTTGAGGAATATAGGATCATCAAAAAGGCAGATATTACGGTAATGGCTGTAAAGTATAAAAATTATATTCCGCAGAGAGTTTTTGATGCTCTTATGCGTTATGAAGTAAAACCATATATAGAAGATTAAAATTTAAGGAGGATTTTTTAACTATGACAGATTTTGAAAAGAAGATTAAAACCAAACTTATTGAAGATGAATATGCGGAGAAGTTTCATCGGTTAGATACAGAGGCATCCATAGCGTATATCAACCATGATAATCAGGAATTGTGCAGAATTAATGAAAAAAGAGTACAGCTTGAAGCAGAGATGGAAGTTGAAAAGAATTTATTGAGTTATTAAGATTGGAGGAGATTTTATAATGAACAAAACAAATACAACAGATTCTACATTGAACATGATTAAATCAGTATGTGCGAAGCGTGACCGCAAGGAACGTGACAGACTTAGAGCAAACAGGCTTGAAATGGATAAGAGAGAAGAAGCCGAAAGGGAAAGAGTGCAACATAGTAACAATCTTCTCAATTCTTATATTGAAAAGGCAATGGCGAGAGAAGAACAGCAGAAACAGAAACATAATCAGACATTACATAATATCCATGATGAGGGTGCAAAAAGAAAGTCAGAAGAAGCATACAGGACAAAAGAGATGGTAAGTGCAGTAAACAAAGGCTTCAGGAATGCGGAGAAAAAAGAAGAAGATAGTAAATCATGGGATGCTTTTATGGATCGGAATAGAAGATTGATGGATAAAGGGATTGAATCGGTTAAGAGGGAACGGAGTAAGACGTATTTTAGTTGATTAGGGTAGTAGGGTGATTTATTATAAGGCATATTGGATGTAAAAGTCTGGTATGCCTTATTTTTTACGATTTTTTAGAGGGTGTGGTCTTATATAGTAGATACTTAAAATTTTCAGATGGAAACCTACCCCCTACAAAACTATGGCTATATTGGATAATAATACTTTATCTGATATAGCTATTTTTTTACTGATTTACCAAAGCTAAATAAACACTGAAAATAATTGATTGTAGGAGCGATGTTTAGTATAATGTATGAGGTAGCTAGCAAACATGAATGACGTAGGAAAGAATATGTTTAGTAAGAAGAATTTGTGTAGTGATATAATCCCATTTATTGTATGATTTCTTACATTTATTAGGATGCTATATATCCCAAAATCTGTATGTTTTCTTGCAGTTATTGGGATGCGGTGAAAAAGTTCGGGAAAATTGGCGTTCTGTATAGGGGTATACGGTGGCATAGGGTGGTAATTATATGGGAGATTTAAACATACCCCTATATTTGATTTAGTATTAAAAGCGAGGAATAAAAAATGAAGTATAAAAAATCATTAGTTTTAATTATTTGCATTATTTCTGTAATGATATTATTATCTGGGTGTGATGGAACCAATAAAAAAAGTGGTATATTTCAAAGTGAAGAAGAAATGTCAGAAATTCTTAATGGTACATGGAAAACAGGCGATACAGAATTTGATTTTATCTTGACTATTGAAAATGATAAGGCAAATTTGAGTATGGAAGGTAAAGATGATGAAGGAGCAGAAGATATTGTTTATGTTCCTGATAAGGCATATTTTTATTATTCATATAATGATAGTGAAGGTAATGAATCCCAAAAACAATACAGCATTGTTGTGGAAAATGGCGAATATGTAATTAAAGATGATAACTGGACTTTTAGAAAAGTAGAATAAAAGAAAGTTTTATCCTTAATAATCAATGGTGTGTCTTTGAATTTTGGTTAGAATGGATGTGATGTATAAACTGATTAAGATATAATCATATGAATTAAATTTTAAGATATACATTTGATTATTAGTATTATATAGGTCGTATTTTTATATAGGGTATACCCCTTATATATGCAAATTGGTGTTGTAAACGGAAACATACCCCCTATTACTTCGAGGTCAAAAAATTAAGGTGACGTATGAGAACAATAGATAGGGGCTTTAGTAGAATAAAGTCAGATTTTTATAATGTAAACCTACCCTAGTACACCCTTGCACCCACCACCCCTATACCATCATACAGACAGCAAACAAGCAATAAATCACCCAAAATAACCACGCTACAAGCCGATTCTAGCCACTTTCCAGGCGTTGCCCTAAAATGTATCAATGAAGCCATTACAAGCCTTAAATAAGCCTAAAATCGCATGATAACCATACAATTACAAGTAAATAAACCGCACAAAAAAGACTATGAGCCATTAAGCGCATAGCCTTTATTTTATATTATTGTTTATCTGTCTATTATGTTGTTATCTTTCCCAAAAGTAACCGCTTCCATCCTCAAAATACAGTTGCAAGCCGTATTCAGTAGCCGAAAAGTCAATAACTGTATTCACATCCACAATATCATCATTCAGCGGTATATAACCATCTGGTATGACTTCTTTTGTTTCTGTCACTGTCTGTACTTCTATTATTGTTTCCGCTTGTGTTGTGCCTAACAGATAAGCACATACAAGCATAATTCCCATAGTTGCGATAATTCCAATAGCTTTAAATGTTTTCTTCATAGTCTTTGATCTCCTTTTCATGAATGATATTTTATGATTGTTTCAAGTTAGGGCACAATCCTAAACCGCCATCAATGACAGGCACACGCCTAAAAGCGTTACGGTGTATGCAATCTTTCTTGTCGCAACATGTACAGTCGCATTTCTGAAATTCTTCAAAAGTCATTTTCCAGTTTGTGTTATTTTCAAAGTGTTCTTTCGTCATGTCCTTTATACCTTCCTTTTCATATATTTTTATTGTCAGGGTGTAGCCGTTGCGAGTGGTTACACCCTTATTTTTTGCTTGCAACATTTTGATTTTTATAGTTACGCTTCCAATAATATCTTTGTGTTTGTCTTTACCTTTGTACTGCCATAATAATTCTGAATTTCTTCCATACTTAAAGTTTTACGGCTCTTTTTCCTGAAATTTTCACTATGCCAAAACCACATTTTCTTTTGGCTTGCCCATTTGAACCCGATTTCTTTTAACTCTTTCTTATAGCTGTATGTATTGCCTGATACCCACAGCCATTGACCGCATATAGTAATTTCAATTCCGTTAAAATTGATAATTTTCTGTAATGTCTCGCGCAATGCTTTGTCATTTTCCCAGTCATACATATTAGCATTAAAGTCTGTCTTTGTGTTGCTCTCTTTGTTGTCTGCTGATTTGCTTTCGTGTCTATTCTTTAATACTTTGAATAGTTTGTCATATTCTGCATTGATTTCTTGTGTTGCTTGTGTGCTTCCGTTTGCATTGTCGGGGTGATACTTCTTTAATAAATCCCTGTACTGTCTTCTTAACTCTTCCAGTGTATTTACATCTTTAAAGTATTTACTCATGTGTGATTGCCTCCTTAAAAATATATGATTGATTGTTTTGTTGTTAAGTTAATTATAGTATGGGTACATATAAATTGTCAATAAATATGTACCCATAAAAATACACAAAATTATGTACCCATATTTGTATATTTTGCATATTGATATGTACCCATATTTTTGATATGATATGGGTACAGAAACAAACAACAAACAAAATCAAATCAGGAGGTAGCCATTATGTGTATGACCAAAAAAGAATTAGAAGCAAAGGTACAGGAGTTTAGAAGCCTGAAAGCAATGAAAGAAGAACTTGAAAACGAACTGAAAGCGGTTGAGTTTTCCATCATTGAATACATGACAGAAAATGAACTGGATACGGAAATCACCGACACGGCAAAAATCACCTACAAGCCACAGAATCGGACAACATTAGATAAAGAGAAGTTGACAGAGATTTTAGGCGAGGACTTGAAACCGTTTGAGAAAACAACTTCTTACAACGTATTAAGGGTGAAATAGTCCAGCAGTAAAGGGTAAATGGTTTTTGTGGGGTTCGATTCCCTGCATACCCTATCGGCTAAATAAAAGCCATATAAATCAATCAATATATTAACGAAAGGCAGGTAACAACATGAGATTATATGAATGCATAGTAGATGATGGGCAAAACGTATTCAAGACCTTGACAGCTTCTAAAAGTAAAAAAGAACTTCTTTCAGTTTATGGCGGTAATGGTTCTTTTGAAAAAATTACCGATGTAACAAAAGATTATTTTACCAATGAATCCTCTGATAAATTAGTTTCTGATTTACAAAAATGTGGTTGGGGTAAAGGTGAAGTTGAATTAATAAGGGCATTATTAGAAGAACATATAGACAAATTAAATAAATAAATCCCCTGAAGAGTCTTTGAAAATTAAGACGAAACTACCCAGACAAGGGTAGTCGGGATAAGTGCACAATCCAAAACAAACAAAAATTTGGAGGTAAAACACTATGAAAGGTATCGATCTTAAAAATATGAAGCCGTTGACAGCAGAAGAAAAGGCATTCAGCGCCGATATGGGAAACTATAATCAGTTTTTTAAGTACATGAAGATAAACAAGTTAGACCAGGAAGAATGGTATGATATTTTGATTCTGCATTATTTAAGGGCAGTTAAGAAATATCTTAATATCCCACATTTACAGCAATATGAATTTTCAACAATCCTTTTTAGAACGCTGGATAATGCGAGGATAAACTACTTTAGAGATATGAACAGAGAAAAAAGAATGCCATCGGGCGGTATAGTATCCCTTGATTGGGAAGAAGATTCTCTGAATGAAAAACGCACTGCACCTATGACATGGATTGATTTAAAACAGTCTGTAGAAAAAACTGTTATGTACCATGAAATGATATCGGAAATACTTTCAAACTTGAATGATGTTCAAGCTGAAATTTTCAAAATGACAATGGAAGAATACAATCGTGAAGAAATTAAAAGGTATCTTGGAATAAAAAAGGGTACATTTTGCAAACGGATGAGGGAAATTAAGCATGTAGTAATTGACTACCTCTCAATGTAGGGAGGTAGTCACAGTGGAAAATAAACAGATTAGACCGCTTACACCAACGGAAAGGCAATATGCAACGGAAAATTATCACCTAATCAGTAAGTTTTTGAAACTGTCAAAACTGGATGCGGAAGAATTTTTTGATATTGTAGTTTTCGATTTTCTATTGAGTGTGGAAATTTACTTGAATAATGAAGCGTTGCGGGAAAAATGCAACTTTGAAGCCGTCTCCTATATGTATATGAAACGTGCGGTATATAGGCATTTTAGGGAACAGAAAGCGCAAAAAAGAAGTTCTGAATGCGGTGCGGATATTAGCTTTAATGAGATAGATGCCTATATAGGGCAATCAATCAGCGGAATGGAAAATCTTTCATCATTGGAATATGACGAAACCATTAAACAGATAGAAAGCATTTTGACAGCAGAGCAACAGCGGATTTTCTTTGATAAGCTACAAGGCTATACACTCAAAGAAATAGCGGAAAATAGTGGAATAAAGCCCAAAAGGGTATATAAACAGTTTGGAAGAATCAAAAATGTTGTAGCTGATGTGATGGAGAGTCAGCGGTTATATGGATAACAGAAAGGACGGAAAATATTATGTTTAATTTCAGAATCATAGATACACCAGATGGAAACCAGATCATAGATCGGAACCTTAAAACGCCATATAAAGCACTTACTACGCTTCAGATGGTGGAATATCTGGAAATGGATAACAGGCTTGCTTATATGGACAGGGTGGAACGGAAAGCAAGAGCAGAGGCAGAGCGTAGACGGAAAATAGCAAGGAATCCTATATATAAAATGGCTTGTCTTTGTGGATTGGTTTAATCGGAAAGGTGGTAATAAATATGCTTACATCAAAATTTTTCAATATGGGAAAAGTAGTTGTTACACATGGAATTAATGAAACTATGAAGGAAAACAGCC
>Ga0224747_10094_pt1 | contig 15783 bp, 11 predicted proteins | sample LIM_F_Water_Pos_FD_182999 | JGI IMG/M metagenome (GOLD analysis project Ga0224747, IMG submission 182999) | Enriched cells from gastrointestinal tract of the lab mouse from Pacific Northwest National Laboratory (PNNL), Richland, Washington... | ecosystem: Host-associated > Mammals > Digestive... | reverse complement strand
TTGAGTCCGGAGTCTATGAGCTTCCTGCGGGATCACAATGTAGATTTTTCAGTGTTCAAGGCCGACAGTATCTCTGCCCATGGCTCAGAAACAGAGGCTGTGCCCTTTTCCATGGAGGAATCCATCCTTGGACTCATTCAGGAGACGGATGCCTACGGCTTTACAGATGAGCAAATTCAGCAGTATGTAGACGGCTTGGTCAATAGTGACACCATTATCGCAGCGTCTGATAACGGGCAGGCATATGCAGTCACTACGCCGCCAATGAGTACACGGAATTCTGATGGTCCGGGCTTTGAGGTAAAGTCTAAATCGGGCTATTCTCAATCGACAGCATTTGTTACACTTCCAACAGCCTATAATGCAGGTAATTCAAATTCCTGGATGTTCTATACGATTTCGTCTCCTACGTCAAACTGGGGTATTGACGTTGGCATCTTCTATGCTTCCGGCAATTATGTTAATGCTTGGAGAGGTTTTTATACCGCTCAGGGAAGCGGCACAAAATCCGGTCCAATAATCGATGAGGTTTCAGCTGGATCGAGACTGTATTTCAATGCCAAAATTGAAAGCAACGGATATTTGCTGTTCCGCATTTTGAATGCAGCCGACTTTTCCGAGGAGTATTATAGCCTGTATTACTATGTTGGGAGCCAAGGAATCTACCAGTCAAATGGTATTTTTAACCGGCAAATCACCATGACCAGCAATATTGGCTCTTATACGAACGGCTCATACATAGAAAATGCCAAGTTTTCAGACGCGTATGTCTATTCAACTACCGGCTACAGCCAAACGACTACGACAAATACGGAATCTGGCAGGCGTGGAGTTTTGAGCGGGAAAGGCGTAAGCGCAAGCCTGACAACGGTCAACAGTTACACGCCCTGGTATGCGGAGGACATTTCGATCCATTTTTCCGCGCGGTAATTTCAACCTTGCACATACCTCATACATAAAAAACAGGGTGGACAAGGCTGGCCTGATGGTGCCTGCCCTGTCCACCCCTGCGCTATGTTCACCTGCATGCACTCTGCCAAAATTTTCTGTGGGAGATATATCACAAATGACAGATTTACGTTCAAAGTATCTGCCAGCCATTTTCATCCTCTCTGCCGGAACCCTCCTGCTCCTGTCCGCATGGATTTTTCTGGAAAACCGCCACATCACGCAGCTGGAAGACACGCTGCGGGAGACCCGGATAGAACTGGGGCGGGCCCGGCTGGAGGCGGCCCGGAGCTGTGAGCCGGACCCATCCGCCGGAGAACCGCCGGAATCGGAAAATACCGTCCCGGACAGAGCGGTCCCCGGCGAGGGACTCTCGGCAGCGGACATTCTGGCTGGGACCCGGGTCATCGCGCACGGTATGGGCGCTGTGGATGAAATATGGACCGAGGGCAGCGCGCCGCTGAACTGTCTGGAGGGATTTCTGGAGCGGTACGAGGCGGGGGTGCGGGTGTTTGAAGCCGACCTGCGCCTGACCAGTGACGGCAAGGTGGTCCTCCGCCATGACTGGTGGCCGGCCGACTGGCAGGAGGGGATCAACGGCGCCTCTGTACCTACCCGTGAGGAGTTTTTGTCCAAGCCCATTTTCGGCGTATATACGCCGCTCTCTTTTCGTGACCTGCTGTTGCTGCTGAAGGAATACCCCGATGTCTGCATCATCACCGACACCAAGTTCACCGATCCTGATGTGATCTTTATTGAGTTTGCGTCCATGCTGGCGGACGCCCGGGACCTTGGCTGCCTTGGCCTGTTTGACCGGATTGTCATCCAGCTGTACAGCGGCGTCATGCGTCAGTGTCTGGACAACATCTACCCCTTTCCCCACCGGATCTACACCCTGTACGCAGAGGGCTTCGACCAGACCGCCGCCGCGTTCCGGGAGCGGGCCGCGTACTGCGCGGAGAAGGGCATTGAGGGGATCGTCATATGGGACGGCTGGTGGGACCCGGCCTACGCGTCCGTTGCCCGGGAATACGGACTGACCGTATACGTCCACACCGTCAATGATGCCGCCGCCGCGCGCACGCTGCTGGAGAGCGGCGCCGGCGCGGTTTATACCGACATTTTAGGGCCCGGGGATGTGGCATGAAAATCAGCCGGAGCGCGCTGTCTGGTGAAGCACGCTCCGGCTGGTTTCCTACTGGCTGGCGGGCCCTGCATCCCGGCCCAGGTCCAGGCTCCGGATGTACTCCCGCAGGGGGAGGACGGCGGAGGGAGCGACAGACAGGGAGTCCAGGCCCATCCGCAGAAAGTCCTCTGCCAGCGCCGGGTCCGCCCCCAGCTCTCCGCAGATGCCCACCTGGCAGCCATGCCGGTGCGCGGCCTCCGCCGTATGGCGGATCATCCGCAGAACGGCGGGGTGGCGGGGATCACAGAAGCGCTCCAGCCCGGGATTCTGCCGGTCGGCGGCCAGGGTGTACTGTGTCAGGTCGTTGGTGCCGATGGAGAAGAAGTCCGCCTCCTCCGCCAGCTCCTCCGCCATCACCACGGCGGCAGGGGTTTCCACCATGATGCCCACCTCCACCGGCCCTGCGGCAACGCCCTGGGCCTCCAGCTCGGCCCGGCAGGCCTCCAGCAGCGCTTTCGCCTCCCGAACCTCCCAGAGGGAGGCGATCATGGGGAACATGACGGCCACCGGTCCGAAGGCCGCGGCCCGAAGGACCGCCCGCAGCTGCTGCCGGAAAAGATCCTGCCGGGTCAGGCTGGCGCGGATTCCCCGGCAGCCCAGGGCGGGATTCTCCTCCTTATCCCCGCAGAGGCCGGGGAGATGTTTGTCCGCGCCGGCATCCAGCGTGCGGATGACCGTCCGCCGCCCGGCCATGGTCTCCACCACCTGCCTGTAGACGGCGAACTGCTGCTCCTCGCCGGGAATGCTCCCGGACGCCAGGCAGAGCATCTCGCTGCGGAAGAGGCCGATGCCCTGAGCGCCGTTGTCCAGCGCCATGGCGGCGTCCTGAACGCTGCCGGCGTTGGCGTAAATCCGGATTTCTCTCCCGTCCAGCGTAACGCTGGGCAGATCCCTCAGCGCCCGCAGGCGGTCCGCCTGCCGCAGGGCGTCCGTCTGCCGCGCCCTCATGGCGTCCAGAAAATCGGGGTCCGGGTCGATGCAGAGACAGCCGCGCTCTCCGTCCAGCACCGCCGGCCTGCCGTCCCACCCCTCGTCGAAGTCCACCCCGGTGAGGGCGGGAATGCCCATGGCCCGGGCCAGGATGGCCGTGTGGCTGTTTTCGGATCCCCGGCGGGTAACCAGCCCCAGCAGCCGGGACCGGTCCAGGGCCATCGCCTCGCCGGGGGTCAGGCTTCCGGCGGCCAGAATGGCGGGAGGGCCCTCCTGGGGAAGAGGCTCCCTTTTGCCGGTGAGGATATCCGCTACCCGGCGGGAAACATCCTCTATGTCGGCGGCCCGCGAGCGCATATAGCTGTCCTCCATGGCGGAGAAAAGGGCGGCGAAGCGCTCCCCCGCCGCTATGGCGGCATAGGCGGCGCTGACGCCCTGGGTTTCCAGAAGATCCCTTGCCGCCTCCAGATAGTCATCGTCCTCCAGCAGCATCTGATGGATCTCAAAAATGGCCGCGCTGTCCCGGCCCGCCCGGTCCAGAGCCTTACCGTAAAGTTCCGCCAGCTGAGCCCTGGCCTCGCCGCAGGCCGCCGTAAAGCGGGTCCACTCCTCCTCCGGCGTAAGGGCGGAGGTCCGGCAGAGCTGCGTCTCCTCCCTCCGGCAGACCCGCAGGGGACCGATGGCGATCCCGTTCTGAATGGTTTTTCCGGCTGCGGTTTTCATAGCGCGGCCTCCCTACAGATTGTCCTGAAAGAACTGTTCCATGGCGGCGAGACCGGCCTCCTCATCTCCGCCCTCCACCGTCACGGTTACGGTTTCGCCGCATTTGACGCACAGGGCCATCAGGGCGATGAGCCCGGAGGCGGGCGCGGACCTGCCGTCTGTCCGGACGACGGTGACGGTGCTGGGGCAGGCCTTGGCGGCCTTCACCAGCAGCCCGGCGGGGCGGGCGTGGATGCCGATGGGGTTGGTAATGGTGTAGGTGAACTGCTTCATGACGGCACATCCTTTCCTGACTGGCCGCGGTCCTGCGGGGGCGCGGGGACGTCCGGACCGCATGTTACTACATTATAATTATCTCACCGCCGCGGGAAGTCAAGGGAAGGTTGGCCGGGAGGAAAAAGATTTGGCTGATTACATAATTTCAGCCGGATGTTTTTGGTGGTTTCGACAGCCCCGGCCCCGCCCGCGGAGGAAACCGCTTCCGCGAAAAGAACGGCTTTTCCGGCAATTCCCCCTTGACAAGCCGCCCGCGCCGGTGCTATAGTGACAGATAAGAAATTGGCATGGACGGAGACGAAGCCGGAGGGCGGCGCACAGAGAGGGGACCGTTTTGGTGGAAGGTTCCTGCGCACAGCGCCGGCGGTACCACTCCCGAGCCGCCCGGGAGGACCGGGACGGGCCCGCCCGTTACAGCGGTCACGAGCGACGGCGCTGTGCGCCGTAAGCAGGGTGGAACCGTGGAGCCGCTTTTTGCACTTCACCCCTGACGATCAGCAGGGGTGAAGTTTTTTTGCCCCCATTTTGGAAAGGAGTTCTCACCATGAGCGAAGAAAACCTGTACACCTTTGAAAACGAGACCTACCGCAAGACCTACTGGCACACCTGCTCTCACGTCCTTGCCCAGGCCATGAAGCGCCTGCACCCGGAGGTGAAGCTGGCCATCGGCCCCAGCATCGACAACGGCTTTTACTACGATTTTGACACCCCGGAGCCCTTCTCCGAGTCCCAGCTTGCGGAGCTGGAAGCCGAGATGCGGAAGATCTGCAAGGAGAAGCTGAAGCTGGAGCGCTTCGAGCTGCCCCGTGGGGAGGCCATCGCCTTCATGGAGGAGAAGGGCGAGCCCTACAAGGTGGAACTTATCAACGACCTGCCCGAGGACGCGGTGATCTCCTTCTATAAGCAGGGGGAGTTCACCGACCTCTGCGCCGGCCCCCACGTGGATTCCACCGGGCGGATCAAGGGCAACGCCGTCAAGCTCACCGCCTGCAACGCCGCCTACTGGCGGGGCGACAGCAGCCGCCAGACCCTCCAGCGGATCTACGGTGTGGCCTTCCCCAGGAAGGAGGAGCTGGACGAGTATCTGGCCCGGCAGGCCGAGGCCCTCAAGCGGGACCACAACAAGCTGGGCCGGGAGCTGGAGTATTTCACCACCGTGGACGTCATCGGCCAGGGACTGCCCATCATCCTGCCCAAGGGCGCGCGGGTCATCCAGACCCTCCAGCGCTGGGTGGAGGACGAGGAGCAGAAGCGGGGGTATCTGCTGACCAAGACGCCCTATATGGCAAAGCGGGAGCTGTATAAAATCTCCGGCCACTGGGATCACTATCTGGACGGCATGTTCGTGCTGGGCGACCCCATGGACGAGAGCAAGGAGTGCTTTGCCCTGCGGCCCATGACCTGTCCCTTCCAGTACCATGTGTTCCTCAATCGGGGGCGCAGCTACCGGGATCTGCCCATGCGCCTGGGGGAGACCTCCACGCTGTTCCGCAACGAGGACTCCGGCGAGATGCACGGGCTTATCCGGGTGCGGCAGTTCACCATCTCCGAGGGCCATCTGATCCTCCGTCCCGAGCAGCTGGAGGAGGAGTTCAAGGGCTGCCTGGACCTGGCCAAATATTGCCTGGGTACCGTGGGCCTGCTGGACAAGTGTACCTTCCGGTTCTCCCAGTGGGATCCCGCCAACCCCAACAACAAGTATGAGGGTACTCCGGAGCAGTGGGAGGAGGCCCAGACCGTGATGGGGAAGATCCTGGACGATCTGAACGTGCAGTACACCGTGGGCATCGACGAGGCCGCGTTCTATGGGCCCAAGCTGGATATCCAGTATAAGAACGTCTACGGCAAGGAGGATACTCTGGTCACCATCCAGATCGACATGCTGCTGGCGAAGCAGTTCGATATGGAGTACGTGGACGCCGACGGACAGAAGAAGACGCCCTATATCATCCACCGCACGTCTCTGGGCTGCTATGAGCGCACTCTGGCCTATCTCATCGAGGAGTACGCCGGGGCGCTGCCCACCTGGATGGCGCCGGAGCAGGTCCGGTTCCTGCCGGTGACCGACCGGGCGGCGGACTACTGCGCGGAGGTGGCAGGGAAGCTGAAAGAGCAGGGCTTCCGTGTCGAGGTGGATTACCGCAACGAGAAGATCGGCAAGAAGATCCGGGAGGCTCAGCTGGAGAAGGTCCCCTATATGCTGGTGGTGGGCGACCGGGACATGGAGGCGGGCACCGTCTCCGTCCGGCACCGGGGCGAGGGCGATCTGGGCGCTATGAGTCTGGAGCAGTTCTCCGCCATGCTGCGGCAGGTGGTGGACGCCAAGGAGCGGAAGTAACGCGATTTCCCGATAAAAAGCCGGAAAGGTTTTCATCGCGGCGATACACACCGCTGCGCCGGATTCTGCAGCCCAATCGAGGAATTTTCCTTCTTGTATTGCAAATAAGCAGAAACACACAGAGGTCCCCGGAACGAACGCTCCGGGGACCTTTCGTCTATCCCTTTGACTCCTCTGCGGGAGGCTCCGCCTGCCGGTCCGCCGCCTCCCTGGCCTGCTGGGCGGCAAACTCATTCAGAAACCGGTCGTGAAATTCCGCCTCCGCTTCCTTTCTGGCCTTGACCGCGTCGTCAAAGCTGCGGTAGCTGCCCAGATAGTACCGCTTTCCCTTGAAGCAGATGGACGCCCGCCAGCGATGCTTCCTGGCCAGCCAGTCCACGCCGGGCACGCCGCTGGTGTTGTTGCGCCGCACCGTCTTGGCCCGGAGCATCTCCACGCAGGTTCCGTCGATATAGGTCAGGCCCCGGATACCGGCGCCGGATGCCGGCGCCACGCAGCCGCAGCTGGTGGTGTGTCCGCTTCGCAGCCGGTTTGACCGCACGACGGTTTCCCGTCCGCAGTCGCAGCGGCACAGCCATGCCGTCCGGGTTCCGATATTTTCCGCCGGGCCGATCACGGTGAGCTTTCCATACCGATGGCCTGTCAAATCCAGCTTTTTTCGTGAGTATGCCATATCCGGTCCTCCTCCAGGGGCCTCCATCCGAGGGCGTTTTGCAAAACGCCCCGCCGCTTTTACAAAATCAGAATACCACAAATCCGGCGGATTTTCAATATGCCGCGGCGGATATTGCTGTAAACGGGGAGAGGAGCGTCCGCTGCGGCGGATGCCCCTCTCCCTATTCTCCCGTCTTGCAGGGATGAATTTTTCTTTTGCAGGATAAAGAGAGAAAACTTGCAGAATAGAGAAAAACCGGCCAAAGGACAGCGCCCGAAGAAAAGCGCTGTTTTTGACGGAATTTCCATATTACAGAGGAAGATTCAGTGTAGGCAAGGCGTGTTCCAGGATATTTTTGTAGAATCTCATAAAAACACCTTCCCAGCCAGATGAATTTGTACGGATTTGATACTTGCATTTTCTGCAAGAAAGGAGTATAATAACTGCATCCTCAAGCAACACAACTTTTGGAAAAGGGAGTAATGACGATGAAAAAGAAGTTATTTGCATTTTTCATGGCAATGACCATGATCCTTTCCCTGGCCGCCTGCGGCGGTGATGACAGCGGCAAGGGCGCCGCCGCCGTGGATACCAGCACGGTGGCCGTGGGCGCGGTAGTCATCGCCCGGGACGATATCCCCGAGGACGACATCTACGCTTTCACCTCCGCCATCTTTGAGAACAAGGACGCTCTCAGCGAGCAGCACGACAAGGGCAAGGAGCTGGACCTGGATTTCGCCGCTTCCGTCACCAGCGTCCCCTATCATCCCGGCGCAGCCAAGTATTTCTCTGAGAAGGGCAAGACCGTGGCCGCCGTCAAGGACGGCGCGGGTACCGGCAGCTCCAGGGCTCTGTCCTTCGGCACCGGCGGCGACACCGGCACCTATTACGCTTTCGGCGGTGTGCTGTCCAGCTATGTCTCCAGCAACACCGGCCTCACCGTTACCGCCCTGACCTCCGGCGGCTCCCAGGCCAATATCGAGGACCTGAGCGGCGACAATGTGCAGCTGGCCTTTGTCCAGTCCGACGTGATGAGCTACGCCTATAACGGCGAGCGCCTGTTTGACGCCCCTGTTGCCGGCTTCTCCGTAGTGGCCGCCCTGTATATGGAGCAGGCCCAGATCGTCACCACCAACCCCGACATCAAGTCCGTGGCGGACCTGGCCGGGAAGAAGGTCTCCATCGGCGCCTCCGGCTCCGGCGTGTACTTCAACGCCGTTGATATCCTCGGCGCCTACGGCATTGACGCCGACAGCGGCATCAGCCCCGTGTACCAGAGCTTCGGCGACAGCGCCGAGAGCCTGAAGGACGGCAAGATCGACGCGGCCTTCATCGTGGCCGGCGCGCCCACCAACGCCATTGTGGACCTGGCCACCTCCAAGCCCGTGTATCTGGTAAGTCTGGACGAGAGCCACGTCAACGACCTGCTGGCGTCCTCCCCCTACTACAGCGCCTACACCATCAAGGCCGGCACCTATTGATTGTATCCCCCCTTTGGCAAGGGCCGCCTGGGCGGCCCTTGCCGTATGGAAAAGGCGGAGATTTCTCCGCCTTTTCCATACGGCAGGAATTTGAATGGAAGGAGCCTGCGCGTATGAGCAAAGAAGAGAGGAAAGACCTTCCGGATGTGGAGATCGGCACAGCCGCGGATATGGATGAGGTCATGCGCAAGTATGACCGGGAATCCGCCACCCGGATCTGGGAAGGAAAGCCCAAGGTGGTGGTCAGCGTTATCTCGGCGCTGTTCTCCCTGTACTGCGTCTGGTCAACCCTGTGGAGTACGGCGGACCTGCCCATCCGGCTGACGGCCTTTCTGGGGCTGATTATCATCATGGGCTATCTGAACTACCCCGCCCGGAAGGGGCATGTGACGCCCAACAGAATGCCCTGGTATGATATCGTTGTGATGTTCCTGGGCGCGGGATCGTTTTTCTACTACTGCTTCCGCTACAGCAGTCTGGTCAAGGTCATCACCAGCGCCGCCAAAATCGACCCCTCCAATCCGGACGCCGTATCCGGCGCGTGGTTTTACATCATTCTGGGCATCGTGGGCATTCTCTGCCTGGCGGAGCTGTGCCGGCGGTGCGTGGGCCTGCCCATTTTGTTCGTGGTGGGCGCGCTGCTGATCTATACCTTTGCCAGCGGCCAGGGCCTGCCCCGAGTTATTTTCACCCTGTTTTTCGGCACCTCCGGCATAATGTCCACGCCCATTCAGGTGTGCGCGAAATTTATTGCCGTGTTCATTGTTTTCGGCGCGTTTCTGGAGCGCACCGGCATTTCCAGCTTTTTCATTGATCTGGCCAACTGCGCGGCGGGCTCCTCCTCCGGCGGTCCGGCCAAGGTGGCGGTCATCTCCTCCGCCCTGTGCGGCATGGTGTCCGGCTCCTCCGTGGGCAATACCGTGACTACCGGGTCGGTGACCATCCCCATGATGAAGAAAACCGGCTATAAGGGCGAGTTCGCCGCCGCCGTCGAGGCCGCCGCCTCCACCGGCGGGCAGATCATGCCCCCCATCATGGGCGCGGCCGCCTTCCTCATGGCGGAGTACATGAGTACCTCCTACGCCAACGTGGCTATGAAGGCCATTCTGCCCGCCCTACTGTACTTCACCGGCATCTTCCTGGCCGTCCATCTGGAGGCCAAGCGTTTGGGGCTCCAGGGCATCCCCCGGGACCAGCTGCCAAAACTAAAAATCCTGATCCGGAGCATTTATCTGCTCATCCCCCTGATCGTACTGGTTGCCCTGGTGTCCACCGGGGTCCGGACCCTCCAGTTCTCCGCCGCTATTGCCATCGTGCTGACGATCCTGGTGAGCCTGCCCAATATTTACCTGGACAGCAAAAAGCAGCACAAGGAGGGCTTCGCCGTCCATGCCGCTAAGGACCTGGGCGCCATGATCGGCGGCTCCCTGGAGGCCGGGGGACGGGGGTGCATCACCGTGGCGGTGGCCTGCTCCATGGCGGGCATCGTGGCCGGATGCATCACCGTAACGGGCCTGGCCTCCAAGCTGGTCAGCGCGGTTGTGAACATCAGCCGCATGATCCCCAACGAGGCTCTGGCTATGTTTATCGCCCTGTTTCTCACCATGCTGTGCTGCATCGTGCTGGGCATGGGCGTACCCACCACAGCCAACTACTGCATCATGGCCTCCACTTGCGCCCCCATTCTGATTACTCTAGGCATCGGGAAGATTCCCGCCCACTTCTTTGTGTTCTATTTCGGCATCGTGGCGGACATCACGCCCCCCGTGGCCCTGGCGGCCTACGCCGGGTCCGCCATTGCGAAATCCAACCCCATGAAGACGGGCATCAACGCCACCAAGCTGGCCATTGCGGCCTTTATTGTGCCGTATATCTTTGCCTTCAACCCGGCCATGCTGCTGGTGGACACCAATATCCTCCAGGTGGTCCAGATTGTTATCACCTCTCTGGTGGGCCTCTTCGGTGTGGCGGCCGCCCTGAACGGTACGCTGTTCCGGAAGATGAACCCTGTCCTGCGTCTGGTGCTGGCGGGAGGCGGATTGTGCATGATGTTCCCGGATACGCTCACCGATTTTGTGGGACTGGCCGTAGTAGCCGGTGTGTGCGTATTTGAGTATCTGTCCGCAAAAAAGCGCAAAACAGCTTAGCATCCTTACTCACAACATAATCCGGCACAAAACCTCCGTTTTGTGCCGGATTTTTCCTGTTATCCCATTTTTATAGAAAAAATGCATCATCTTACAATATACATCTTCAGGAGATACTATGCAGCAAGGATATTGTTTGGACTGTCCGTCTATGCTACCATCTTTCTGTGCCTGGGCACAGAAAAAATAGATGGAGGTCAAAACAATGAAAAAATTTCTTGCGCTTCTGCTGGCGATGGTGATGGTCCTCGCCCTGGCCGCCTGCGGCGGAGGGGGCGATACGCCCGCGCCGAAGGAGGACGATCCTCCTGCCCCCACCACGGATGTGCCGCCCGAGGAGGAACCCAAGGACGAAGAGCCGGAAGAGCCTGCGGAGCCTGAACCGCCTGCGGCAGACTTTCAGCAGGTAAGCGTTGGCGAAACAATTACATTGGATTTTGTTGAGCTTGTTATTGGCGAACCCAGCTACGGCGAACAGCTGAAGGAAAATACGAGCGTTTCCAAAGACAGCAAAGAGAATCTGTTTTATTTTCTCCCCGTGACCTTGGTCAACCTGGGCGGCGAGGCTGTCAGCCTTACAAACAGCACCATGGTCAAAATCACGTTTGACGATAAGTATTCCTACGAAGGGTATGCCCTCAACTTTGGTTCCGAGGTTCTTCCGATGGCGGATACCGAAACGTTTTTCTATGCCGAAGTACCCCCGCGTGTTTTGGAAAATTTTGAAAAAGTAGACATTCAATTTGGCTTTACCAATGGTTTTGAGGATTACGACTGGGAGGCCAATGACTACGAGAAGACGGTAGAAAGATTTGACAACCGGTATCAGCTCATTTCCGGCGGAGGTGCTGCTCCTGCCGCCGGCGGCGAGGCCGGAGACGCCGGCGGCGAAGCAGACGGAAGCGCTCCGGCGGCCGAGGGCATCTGGGCCGTCGACTACTATGTGGACGACTTCGAGCAGCCTACCGATGAATGGTACATCACCACCAACAACTCCGTTGAAGGTAATTTCAGCAACAGCGCCACGACAAAGTCCCGGCTGAACGCGCAGATCGCGGTGGATAAGGACGAGGAGACCGGCGGGGATCGCGTTGCCATTTTCCTCTGGGAGTATGGCCGCATTATGGTCAAGAACTCCTCTGAGCAGACGGTGGACGAATACAATATCATCATGCGGACAGCGGACGGCTCCGACCACGATCTCACCGGCACTATGTACTGCGGCGGGGACAGGCTCTTTATTGATGACAGCTATGTCGGTGATGTCATCGCCGCCTTGAAGGAAAGCGGCACTGTCAGCTTCCGTATCGTGGATGCGAACATGACCACCAGCACCTACCTGTTTTCCATCGAGACCTCCAACTTTGGCAGCGTCTACGACAGTATGGTAAGCTGAGGCCGCTGTTGGACTTCTTGCGAAAATAGGTGAAGCGGTCAAAATTGCAGATGCCGGCAATCAAAGAAAAGCGAAGCGCGAAACGGTTTCTGCGGTTGCGGCAGGGTTCAGAGAGGATACGAAACCTTTTTACAAGGCGGATAGCGTGTTCAGCAAAGCAATGTCATTAAGTTAAGGATGGAACGCCCTCTCAGTCTGGCCTATGGCCAGACAGCTCCCCCGAAGGGGGAGCCGAGAAGATGGTTCTATTGCCGCCCAGCCCTAAGCCGCCCGCAGGGCGGCCCACGGGTGGCGCGGCGCAGCCGTGACAGAGAGGGCGGAGTGCTGTGCTTGACTTATTTGTGTCCGGACGAAAGGAAGGAGGCACAGGCTGACAGACGGTATCCCTGCTTCTGAAGGGGACACAACAGACCGGTTTCAGCGGCAGGCGTACCGGCTGAAAAATGATTTTTTGCAAGGAGGAATAAATCTGTGCGAAAGAAATGGTTATCTATGGCGCTGGCGTTAGTCCTGTGTATGTCCCTGCTGCCAACCGGCGCGCTGGCATATGAGGGCGAAATCAAGCCAGTCTACGACGTGTATCAGGGCGACGGCTTCTACATCACCGCAACGCCCTTCACGATCAAGTCCACCAAATATACCATGGGCAACTCTGCTTATCGCGTCCTTGACGGACAATTTCATGATGGATTGTTTGCGGTGAAGACCAACGCCAACGTGGACGAAAACTATATCAACCGCAAGTTTATAGACGAACTCAACTACGTGGACAAAAACGGCAATGTTATGTTTCCCGAGGGAATTTTCCACTTCGACTGGGACATGAATAACTACGGCAGGGAGGGCGATTTCTCCCCTTCGGAGGGCTTGATACCCTATTGGGACGGAGAATCCAAGGCCGCAGCAAGGTTCTTTTCGGCTTTGTTGACTACAACGGCAACGAGGTCATCCCCTGCCAGTATGAGGCCGGCATGATCTCTCCCTTCTGCGAGGGACTATCCAACGCGTCCCCAAAGGGAGTTATCGACAAGAGCGGACGCATCGTGATTGAGTATGGCTCTATCTTTGTTCACAACAGTATGCGCTTCAGCGACGGTCTGATTCCCTGCCGCGAAACTGACTACGGCAGCAACACCCGCACTCACGGTTACATGGATAAGTCAGGGAATATGGTCCTGAAGCTTTTGTCCTATAACAGAGACGATTTAAAGGCCTATGATTCCGACTACTGGAGGATGTGCGCCGACGGCAAGACGGACGGCTACCTCCTGCCCTTTGAAACCCCGACAGGCTCGTTCTCCGACGGCTACACGGTGTGCTATGACCTGCGTTCCGGAAACCAGCTCGACTATAATTTCGCCATAATCGATAAAAGCGGCAATGTGGTTGGCGCCTTCAGCGACGCCCAGCCCGAGGGCGTACGCGATAAAGGCGGTTTCCATGACGGGCTTCTGCGCGTGCAGTTCATTGATAATCGCAACCATGGGGGGGGCTACGGCTTCGTGGATACCAGCGGCAATGTCGTTATCAGCGAAAAAAGAACCTCCAACCCGACGGTTGACTGGGTCGGCAACATCAATGTTGCCGATTATAGCTGCGGCCTGCTCGCATTTTCACACTTTGTTGTAGATACCAAGGGAAATATCGTCATACCCGAAGGTCAGTTTGTTGCTATCAAGACATTTGACAGCAACCTCAGCATGGCATTTCTGAAAAGTGAGTCCAGTATAGCGGGGATCTACACCCCCTATGTCCTTGAAAAGCACCAGGGCACCTACAGCGGCTCCGGCAGCGTGTACAACCATGCCAAGGGCGGCGCGCAGACTCCCAACCAGCCGGCCCAGCCAACAACTCCCGCAACACCCACCCAGCCAACGGCTCCCGCAGCACCCACCCAGCCCAGCGGCAATCTTGCCTACGCCTCCACCCAGACGGTGCTGGTAGACGGCAAGGCGGTCAATTTCGAGATGTACGCATTGAAGGACGCAAACGGCAATCCTACCAACTACATCAAGCTGCGCGACATCGCCAGCGTTGTAAACGGCACCGCCGCCCAGTTCGAGGTGGGCTGGAACGGCGCTGTGAACATCGAAACCGGCAAAGCCTACACCGCCAACGGCTCAGAGATGAAAACCCCATACTCCGGCGACCGTGCATACAAGAGCGCAGACTCGGCCACCACTGTCAATGGCGGCGCGGCCAGCCTTGAGGCCATTGTGCTGACCGACGACAACGGTGGAGCGTATACCTACTACAAGCTCCGTGACCTGGGCATGGCTCTTGGCTTCAATGTGGGCTGGTCTGCGGAGAAGGGCGTATTCGTGGAGACGGATAAGCCCTATTCGGAGTGATTATAACCGCATTCTTCTCGGTATAAATCAAATAGCGAGGCGTTAAGCACCGGCATCGGCTGTCGGCATTTACAACGCATAGAGAGCGGCGCGCTGTTCTCTATGCGTTCCCCCGCACGGGCGGGAGTGTCCATATGATATAGAGATCTATTGAAAATCTGCATTTTGCGCGTGAAAGGCGGCCGCCCGATGTGGGCGGCCGCCTTGGTCTGCTACTTCTTCAATTCCCCCGTGGCGCTGGCGGTGAGATAGGCGTTGATGAAGCCGTCCAGGTCGCCGTCCATGACGGCGGTGATGTTGCCGTTCTCGAACCCCGTCCGGGTGTCCTTGGCCAGGGTGTAGGGCATGAAGACGTAGGAACGGATCTGACTGCCCCACTCGATCTTCATCTGGACGCCCTTGATGTCGCTGATCTTCTCCGCGTGCTGCTGGGCCTTCATCTCCATGAGCTTGGCCCGGAGCATCTTCATGCAGTTTTCCCGGTTCTGGACCTGGCTGCGCTCCTGCTGGGAGGAGACCACCACGCCGGTGGGGCGGTGGATGAGGCGCACGGCGGAGGAGGTCTTGTTGACGTGCTGTCCGCCCGCGCCGCTGGCCCGGTAGACCTGCATCTCGATGTCCTCCTGGCGGATCTCCACGGAGTTGTCGTCCTCGATCTCCGGCATGACCTCCACGGCGGCAAAGGAGGTCTGACGGCGGGCGTTGGCGTCGAAGGGGGAAATGCGCACCAGCCGGTGAACGCCGTTCTCGCTGCGCAGGAAGCCGTAGGCGTTCTCCCCCTCAATGGAGATGGCGGCGGACTTGATGCCCGCCTCGTCTCCGTCCTCGTAATCCAGGGTTTTCACGGTAAAGTTGTGCCGCTCGCCCCAGCGGGTGTACATGCGGAAGAGCATCTGGCACCAGTCCTGGGCCTCGGTGCCGCCTGCCCCGGCGTGGAGGGTGAGGATGGCATTGTTGGCGTCGTACTCCCCGGTGAGCAGGGTGGCCAGATTAGCTTCCTCCAAGGAGGATTCCAGCTTTCCATAGCCCTCCTCGATCTCGGGCAGAAGGGAGGCGTCGTCCTCCTCCATAGCCATCTCCACCAGGGTGGTAAGGTCCTCCCACTGGGAGGTGAGGCGGGCGTGGTTCTCTATTTTGTTTTTCAGCTGCTTGGTGCGCTGGAGGACCTTCTGGGAGGCGGCGACATCGTTCCAGAAATTCGGGTCACCGGTTTTCTCCTCCAGCTCCTCCACCTCCCGGCGCGCGCCCTCCAGATCCAGGGCGGCAGCCAGCTTTTCCAGCCGGGGGCCAATGGCTCCTAATTTTTGCTTATAGGCATCATATTCAATAATCGGCATAGGGGTCCTCTTTCT
>Ga0224747_10093_pt1:2500-15814 | contig 15814 bp, 15 predicted proteins | sample LIM_F_Water_Pos_FD_182999 | JGI IMG/M metagenome (GOLD analysis project Ga0224747, IMG submission 182999) | Enriched cells from gastrointestinal tract of the lab mouse from Pacific Northwest National Laboratory (PNNL), Richland, Washington... | ecosystem: Host-associated > Mammals >... | reverse complement strand
GCATTTAAGGAACCGCTGCATTATAAATTAACGGATGAGGGCATAGAGGTATCCCAAGGCGAACAAGTGCAGATGCAGAAATGGGAAGATATGTATAGAGCCGTTTCTACCCAAAGGAGCCTGATAGTATATACTTCCCGCGTGAATGCTTCGATTTTTCCAAAGCAGGACTTGGGGGAAATGGTTCCAAGGGTGATTGAAATCATTTCCACCCATATGCCGCCGGCGAAAGTCAAAATCAAAGGATAGAGGAGAGGGCAGAGATGACAGTGGATTCTTACAGTGCGAAGGAGACCTTTGCCTTTGGCATGAAGATTGGGGAAAAAGCTTCCCCCGGCGATGTGTATACATTGCTGGGAGACTTGGGGGTTGGAAAGACCGTCTTTACTCAGGGAGTTGCGAAGGGGCTTGGGATAAAGGAGACAGTGAACAGCCCCACATTTACCATATTGCAGATTTATGAGGAAGGGCGCCTGCCTTTTTATCATTTTGATGTGTACCGTATCGGATGTGTGGAAGAAATGGATGAAATCGGTTATGAGGATTGCTTTTATGGCAAGGGCGTCTGTTTTATTGAGTGGGCGGATTTGATTGAAGAAATCTTGCCGGAGCATCATATGGAAATCAGGATTAGCAAAGATTTGACCAAAGGATTGGATTATAGAAGGATAACAGTGGAAGAAAAGAAGCCTTCTGTTTAATGAATATAGTGGCGCGGTAAATGCAGGAAAACAGTTTGAAAAGAAGTAATGTCTGACAGCATAAAAGGGAAAAAGGGATAAAATATGAAGATTTTGGCATTGGACAGTTCCGGTCTGGTGGCGTCTGTGGCAGTAATGGACGATGATGTGTTGGTGGCAGAGTTTACGATTCAGTACAAGAAAACCCATTCGCAGACATTAGTGCCGATGATGGACGAGATTAAGAAAATGATTGATTTGGACTTAGCTTCTTTGGATGCGGTGGCAGTGGCAGCAGGGCCGGGTTCTTTTACCGGGCTGAGGATTGGTGCAGCCACGGCAAAAGGGCTTGGGCTGGCATTGAATATCCCATTGATAGAAGTGCCTACGTTGGAAGGGCTTGCCTATAATTTATATGGGGTTGGGGGCTGCATATGTCCGATAATGGACGCCAGACGGGGTCAGGTATATACCGGGATTTATGAGTTTGTAAAAGAAGAGGAAAAAAAGGGGATGCGGTCAGATATAGAAAGCCCAGAAGATGCCAGGGAAGAGGGGAAAAAAGAGGGGCTGTGGCCGGATGGATACGCAATGAGGACGGTACAGGAACAGGCCGCTTTCGCTATAGAAGAAATTGCCGGAATCCTGAATGATTTGGGGCGTGAGGTCATATTTTTAGGAGACGGGGTTCCTGTTTTCAAGGATAGGCTGCCGGAATTGATGGAAACCGCCTACAGTTTTGCGCCGGCGCATATGAACAGGCAGCGGGCAGCAGCAATCGCCGCCCTGGCTGGGATTTATTATAGAGAAGGGAAAGTGGTATCTGCGGGGGAACATGCGCCCATTTATCTGCGCATGTCACAGGCGGAAAGGGAGCGCAAAGAAAAGGAAGCGGGGAACCGATGGTAAGGATAAGACGGATGACGGAAGGGGATGCAAAGCGGGCGGCTGCGCTGGAGGCGGAAAATTTTTCCGAGCCCTGGACGGAAAACGCATTTTTGGATACGCTCTGTCTGGATTATGCCTATTACTATGTGGCGGAGATAGATGAAACAACGGCAGGGAAGGAAAAGCTGGAAAAGCCGCTGGAAAGGGAGGAACAGCCGGAAGGAGAAGATATTCTCCAGCGGAATGAGGAAAAAGATACGTCCGGAAGAAACGCACACATAATTGGTATCTGCGGGCTTCGGTTAATTGCCGGGGAAGGGGAAATCACCAATGTGTCAGTAGACAGGCATTACCGGAAAAAGGGAATAGCCGCTGCCATGCTTGGTTATGTGCTTGAGGAAGGCAGAAAGCTGGGGGCAGAAGCTTTCACACTGGAAGTACGAACCGGTAACCAACCGGCTATCCGCCTATATGAGAAGTTTGGTTTTATAGGGGAGGGGGTACGCAAAGGTTTCTATAAAGCGGCTTTGGGCCGGAACGGGGATGAGCGGGAAGACGCCCTTATTATGTGGAAAAGGTAGGAAAGGAATGGAGGAATTACCACTGTTTTTACTGCCGAAGCTCATGTATAATAACAGATATAGCGATGGACTTTAGTACATCTTGGGAGGATGAGACTATGCGTAAATATCTGGATGAAAATAAGAATGAATTGGTTTCCGTTGTCTGCAACGGATGCGGAAAACATTTATTGGTAGAAAATGGAATTTTAAAAGAAGGCTGTTTTGAAGCGGATGCAGTTTTCGGATATTTTAGCAAAAAAGACGGGCAGATTCACAGTTTTGATTTGTGTGAAGAGTGTTATGACAAATTGATTGCCGGATTCAGGATACCGGAGCAGCGGCGGGAAGCAACGGAGCTGCTGTAGCTATTCTGGCCGGGCGGTCAGGATAGGAGATATATGTTAGATATTTGTTTGCTTGGAACAGGAGGGATGATGCCGCTGCCATACCGTTGGCTGACCTCTTTAATGGCAAGGGTTAATGGGAAAAGTATATTGATTGATTGTGGGGAAGGTACGCAGATAGCAATGAAGGAAAAGGGCTGGAGCCCGAAGCCGATTGATATCATCTGCTTTACCCATTATCATGCGGATCATATCAGCGGACTTCCGGGAATGCTCCTCACGATGGGGTATGCAGAGCGGACAGAGCCGCTGCTTTTAGTGGGGCCAAAAGGGCTGACAAGGGTGGTTTCCGCATTGCGGGTCATTGCGCCGGAACTCCCTTTTGAAATTCAATGCATTGAAATTACGGAAACGGAACAACGTTTTGAACTTGGCGATTTTAGAATAGAAGCTTTCCGTGTGAACCATAATGTGATATGCTATGGATATAACATAGTGGTAGACCGTACAGGGAAATTTCAGGTAGATAAAGCGATGGGGCTTGGCATTGACCGCAGATATTGGAACCGCCTGCAGAAAGGGGAAACCGTGGAGCTGGACGGGAAAACCTATACTCCGGATATGGTGCTTGGGGAAGCCAGGAAAGGGTTAAAAGTTACCTATTGTACCGATACAAGGCCAACGGAAGGGATTGTCAGGAATGCAGCCGGAGCCGATCTCTTTATCTGCGAAGGGATGTACGGGGAACCGGAAAAGAAAGAAAAGGCAAAGGAAAATAAACACATGACGTTTTATGAGGCGGCAGAGCTTGCCAAAAGGGCAGAGGTGGCAAAGCTATGGCTGACCCATTACAGCCCGTCCCTTGTCCGTGCGGAAGATTTTATGAGAGACGTAAAAAAGATATTCCCCCGGGCGGAGTCTGGCAAAGACGGTAAAAGTGTGGATCTTATGTTTGAAGAGGATTAGCGTATGAAGAAAAGCAAAAAGAAAAAAAAGAATGAAGGGCTTGGCTTTGTCAGGGTTATCGTAGTAGTCATCGTCCTTGCGGCGCTAATGATTGGGTTTTATTATTATATTTCCCATATGGACAAAAAAGGGGCGGAAGATGAGGTGACAATCACCAAGTCGCAGCAAGTATTGATGAGGAATCTGGATGCGAATTATCCGGCTACGCCCAAAGAAGTGATAAAATATTATTGTGAAATCATCCAGTGCTTCTATAACGAGACCCATACGGAAGAAGAGGTAGAAGCCCTTGCCACAAAAATAAGAGGGCTCTATGACGCAGACTTGATTGCGAATCAGGACGAAGAGAGTTATCTGGAGAGCGTAAAAGTGGATATCCTATCTATGGCAGGAAACGGGATGACGGTATCTAGCTATGGGCTGCCCAGCAGTACCGATGTGGAATACTTTTCCAAAGATGGGCGTGAATGGGCAAAGATGTACTGCAATTTAAACCTTAGACAGGAAACCAAAATGTTCAATACTATAGAGCAGTTCCTCTTAAGGAAAGATGAAAATGGCCGTTGGAAAATTTACGGTTGGAAATTGATAGATTAACGTGATAGATTAACGGAAAAAGGATGAAATATGTTGGACAATAAAGAGGACGTATTTATATTGGCAATTGAAAGTTCCTGCGATGAAACAGCGGCTGCCGTAGTAAAAAACGGAAGGGAAGTGCTGTCGAATATAATCTACTCACAGATTGCGCTCCACACGGTGTACGGCGGAGTGGTACCGGAGATTGCATCCAGAAAACATATTGAGAAGATTAATCAGGTAATTGAACAGGCCCTTATAGAAGCGGATAAAAAATTAGAAGATATGACGGCCATCGCGGTTACTTACGGGCCTGGGCTTGTGGGTGCGCTTTTGGTGGGGGTTTCCGCCGCCAAAGCTATCAGCTTCGCATCGGGGATTCCCTTGGTTGGCGTGCATCATATCGAGGGGCACATTTGTGCAAATTATATTGAAAATAAAGAATTGGAGCCGCCTTTTGTATGCCTTGTGGTATCCGGCGGGCATTCCCATCTGGTGGTGGTAAAGGATTATGGGGAGTATGAAATCATTGGACGGACACGGGATGATGCGGCAGGGGAAGCCTTTGATAAAGTGGCGCGTGCCATCGGGCTGGGTTATCCGGGAGGGCCGAAAATTGACAAAGTGTCGAAAGAAGGGAACCCGGAGGCGGTTCATTTCCCAAGGGCAAAAGTTGTGGGGGCAGAATATGATTTCAGTTTTAGCGGTTTAAAATCTGCAGTTTTGAATTATCTGAACTCCTGCGAGATGAAAGGGGAAAAAATAAATACGGCTGACGTAGCGGCATCTTTTCAAAAAGCAGTTATAGATGTGCTGGTGGAGCATTCCATCCGTGGAGTGAAAGAGTCGGGATTGGATAAATTTGCCATTGCCGGAGGCGTGGCTTCTAATTCATCCCTCCGGGAAGCATTGGAAACGGAATGTAGGGAACGCGGTATTCGTTTTTACCATCCGTCTTTGGCACTTTGTACCGACAATGCGGCGATGATTGGGGCAGCAGGGTATTATGAATATAAAAAAGGAGTGCGCAACGGTTTTGATTTGAATGCAGTTCCTAATTTGAAATTGGGGGAACGGATGGGATAAACATAAAAACCGGAATCCATAAATCCGGTGCGATATAAGAAAGAAGGGCCGGAGATGAAGAAAGATTGTGCGGCAATTGTCCTGGCGGCAGGGCGGGGGAAAAGGATGGGGAGCGAAGTTCCCAAGCAATATCTCATGCTGGAAGATAAGCCAATCATATATTATGCGTTAAAAGTTTTTCAGGAGAGTTTTATCAATCAGGTGATATTGGTGACCGCTGCAGAAGAGATAGAATACTGTAGACAGAATATTGTGGAGAAATATAAGTTCGATAAAGTGACACACATCGTTGCAGGCGGAAAGGAAAGATACCATTCCGTCTACGAAGGGCTGAAAGCGGCAAAAGCCGATTATATTTTTATCCATGACGGAGCCCGCCCTTTTGTGACGGAGGAAATATTGGAGCGGGCTTATGCAAGTGTTTGCCAATATGGTGCCTGCGTTGTGGGGATGCCGGTGAAAGACACAATTAAAATAGCGGATGGGAATTGTTTTGCAGTATCCACACCAAGCCGCGACAAGGTTTGGATGATACAAACACCGCAAGTGTTTGCCTTTGACGTCATATTGCAGGCATACACTTCCCTGATGGAAAAAGAAGAGGAGCTTTTACAGAAGTCCGTCAAGATTACCGATGATGCGATGGCGGTAGAAACCTTTACGGATTGGAAAGTAAAGCTGGTGGAAGGAAGTTATGAAAATATTAAAATAACAACACCGGAAGATTTGCAGATTGCTAAGGCTTTTGCACTTTGAGAGGAAACCGGGAGAATGAAAATGTTTTGGAAACAGTTATATCCAAAAAAGGTCATCCCATCTGTCTATGGATTGGATTGGGAAAAGCTGTCAAAAAGTTACGGCGGGGTCATATTTGATATTGACAATACGTTGGTGCCTCAGGACTGGCCGGCAGACGAAAAGGCAATCCGGCTCTTTGAAGAAATCCATGCACTTGGCATGAAAACGATGCTGGTGTCCAACAATAGGGAGCCTCGGGTAAAGGCTTTTGCGCAAAAGGTGAAAACGGGGTATATCTATAGTGCAGGCAAACCCGGAAAAAGGGGTTATGAGACAGCGATGAAAAGAATGGGAACTGTCCGGACAAATACATTGTTTATCGGGGATCAGATTTTCTCAGATATTTGGGGGGCTAACCGGGTAGGTATGGACACCATACTGACAGAGCCTATTGACCGAACGACAGATGAAATACAAGTTGTAATAAAACGTTTGTTTGAAATACCCTTTCGCAGGGAAGCGGGAGGCGTTGGCTCTTGTAATAAAAAAGGGTTTTTGTAAAAAATATTGCCGGGATGCCTGGCTGAAAGGTTCAAAATTGTTTATTCCCGCAGGCAATGAGGAAAATATCCATGTTTACTTGGATACTTTGCGAATGCCGCTAGGTTTTTGTTAGACATTCTTAGACGTTGTTAAATATAAAAGCGGAGAATCCTGCTTTGCAGGATTCTTTTTTATATAAAGAGGGTGTTCCAAAAGTCATGAAACGGCTGAAGAACACCCTCCCTTGTCCAGTATTTTTTGTACAATCTGCCAATAGGATGTGTGTAATAAATTTCACAAAATGTAACTTTTTTTAAAAAAATAATAAACTTTCTAAAAACTTTATAAATATTTACAAAAATTGAGCGGATGATATAATGGGCGTACCAGTAAATCGTTGTGCGCACATGATGTAATGGAAAAACGGATTATTTCAAAAAAACGACAAGGTATAGGAGGGTAACAATGAAAACATTTATTCAAAAACTGGGCAAGTCATTGATGGGGCCGCTGTCAATTATTGTCGCAGCAGGTTTGCTCTTGGGATTGGCGTCTACGCTGCAAAACCCGAATGTATTCGGAAATGCACTGGCGAACGTAGAACTGGTAAACAATTTTGTCAGCTTAATTAATGCATTGGCGGGAGGATTGTTTGGTTTGCTGCCGATTTTGTTCTGTATGTCGGTAGCGCAAGGTATGTCAAGGGAAGATAAAGAAATTGCAACATTTGCATCCATTATCGGATTTGTGCTGTTCCATACCACAATCCGTTTCCTGCTTCAGTTAAAAGGGATTACGGCGGAAACCGTAAGTGTGGATTATCTGGTATCCCAGGGGGCAACTGTATTGGAAGCAACACAGAAGAATGCGGCTTATGACACGGTAATGGGTATTTTTACATACCGCATGAGCATTTTCGGAGGTATTATCGTTGGTCTTTGGAGCGCAATGATTCATAATAAATTCCATACGACACAGCTTCCTACAGCGTTTAGCTTCTTTAGCGGCAAACGTTTTGTGCCGATTATGATAGTTGTGACGATTCCTTTCTTAGGGGTTGCTATGTTCCTGATTTGGCCGTTGTTCAATATGGTAATTAATGGATTTGGTGATTTGTTGTCACAGGCTGGCGCTTTTGGAACATTTATTTACGGATTCTTGGAAAGGTTGTTGATTCCTACCGGCTTGCATCATATTTTGAATCAGTTAATCCGGTTTACACCGATTGGCGGCGCTGCTATGATTAATGGAGAGCAGATTTCCGGCGCGCTGAATATTTTCAACGCATTGCTCATGGACCCGAATGCGGATATGGACGTAATGCGTCAGGCGACACGTTTCTTAACGCAGGGAACTCACCCGTTCATGGTATTTGGTTTACCGGCAGCATGTTATGCAATGTACCAGACGGCATTGCCGAAAAATAAGAAAAAAGTAAAAGGTGTGCTTTTAGCAGCAGGCCTCACCAGCTTCTTTACAGGGATTACAGAGCCGATTGAATTTTCATTCTTCTTTATTTCCCCGTTGCTGTGGCTGTTCCATGCATGCATGGCAGGTTTGTCTTTTTTAATCAATACATTGCTGGAAGTTTGTATCGGTAATGCCGGCGGCGGTTTAATCGATTTGGTGATTTTCGGTGTCCTGCGCGGAACACAGACGAAATGGATTCTTAATGTGGTCATCGGTTTAGTTTACGCGGTTATTTACTATCTGGTATTTAAATGGGCAATTGTGAAGTTCAATATCAAGACTCCTGGCCGTGAAGATGAAGCCGATGAAGTAAGCTATGAAGAAGAAGTAACGGAACTTGGGAAGAGCATTATGGAAGCATTGGGCGGAAAAGAAAATATCGTGGAAATCGACAACTGTATTTCCAGATTGAGGTTAGTCCTTCAGGATACTTCCGTAATTAACGAAAATGGCTTGAAAAAGACTGGTTCTTTGGGAATTATTAAAATTAACGAGAAAAACCTTCAGGTTGTTTATGGAGCGAAAGTCGAAAAGGCGGCTGCTGAGTTAAAGCGTGCGGTGAAATCGAATTAAAGTATTGGGGGAAAGAGATATGCAGACAAAAGTAAATCGAATACAAAATGACATTGAAACTTTGGCCAAATTTACTTCAACCCCGGGAAAGGGAGTAACCCGGTCTTCTTATTCAAAAGAAGACCGGTTGGCAAAGGATTATTTCATTGAGGAAATGAAAAAACTGAATATTGATATCCATGAAGACAGTTTTGGCACTTTGTTTGGGAGGAAAGAAGGAACGTTGAAAGACGCACCGGCGGTAATGTTCGGCTCCCATTATGATTCGGTGGTGAATGCCGGCGCTTTTGACGGTGTTGCAGGAACCGTGTCGGCGTTGGAAGTCATGAGGATACTGACAGAAAATGGGTTTGTCAATGATTATCCTTTGGAGCTGATTGTCATGAATGCGGAAGAAGGGGAGACTTTTGGCCCGAGTACAGGCGTTACCAATACAAGGGCGATGATGGGTACCATGACACAGCATGAACTGGATACGGTGAAAAACCGTTTTGGGCAGACAAAAGCCGAAGCAATGAAAGAGTATGGATTAAATCCTGACTTAAAGGAAGCAATCCGCGACCCCAAAACCATTAAAAATTTTATTGAATTGCATGTGGAACAAGGCCCTGTCCTTGACCGGGAAAAGGTTGAAATCGGCCTGATTGAGTATTTGGCAGGGATTGGACGGTATACCATCCGTTTTTATGGGGCAACCGCTGATTCTACCGCGCCCATGAAGACGAGGAAAGATGCGCTGGTAGCGGCAGCGAATTTTATCGCTGAATTTGATGAAAGAATCAAAGAATTAGGGCCGGATGTTACCGGAATGGTCGGAAAGCTGGATATTACCCCCAACTCCAACCAGTTTGTTCCCGAATATGTAGAGGGAAAGATTGAAATCAGGACATTCAGCAAGGCAATCGTGGAAAATGTGGATTTTAAAGAAATGATTGAAAGTTTGCTGGAAAAGGCAGGGGAAAAATTCGCCATCCGCACGGAGCTGCAGGAGATACGGAGGATTAACTACCCGAACCCTACAGGCCCAAGCATAATGAATGGGGATAACGTGAAAAAAATGCAGCGTATCTGCGATGAGTTAGGATATAGCCATGTACTGATTAACAATGGTACGGGCCACGATTCAATGATTATGACGGATTTCGTGGATACGAATATGATTTATGTTCCGAGCAGGAACGGGGGAGTGTCGCACTGCCCGGAAGAATGGACAGATTATGAAAGCATTAAAAAGGGAGCGGATGTACTGCTTCATTTAGTAATGGAATTGAGTAAAAAAGAAGGATGAATTTTCCGATGAAAGGAGTTTAAATGAAAACATTAGAGGATGTTGTCTATAAACAAGTATCGGAACCAAAAGAAGACTGCAGTGGACGCCCTGTTCTTCTCAGCGACGAAACGATGAGTGAACGGTATGAAAAAGTTTTGGCGCGGATGAAAGAAGAAAAGATTGACACGCTTGTCATTTATGCTGATTTGGAGCATGGCAGCAATTTTGAGTATTTGACCGGTTTTCTACCGCGTTTTGAAGAGGCTTTGCTTGTCCTTCATTCCAATGGGCAAAATTACATGGTGATGGGGAACGAAAACCTGAACAAAGTTCCTGTTTCAAGGGTGAAAGCGACGCCTGTGCATGCGCCTTGCTTTTCCTTGCCTAACCAGCCGATGGAGGGTGGAAAAAGCGTTTTGGACATTTTAAAGGAGGCGGGAATCAGCGGGAATGCGCGGATAGGTATTGTCGGATGGAAGAACTTTACAGGCAGTCAGGAAGATAACCGGCATTTGTTTGACGTTCCTTCCTATATTGTAGACCGAATCCGGCTGCTTGCGGGGGAATCGGGGGAAGTTTTCAATGCGGCTTATATTTTTATAGGCAATAAGGGAGTTCGCTGCCGCAATAATGTGAATGAATTGGAACATTATGAGTTTGGCGCAGCTTTGGCTTCCGACTGTATGCTGAAAGCGATGAACCGTCTGGAAGTTGGCGTAAGCGAAATGGAGCTGGGCGATACGTTGAATGCATACGGACAGAAGAACAGTGTGGTTACGATAGCCGCATCGGGGAAAAGGTTCAGCAAAGCTAACTTATATCCCACCGAGAACACTGTGAAAGTGGGAGACCCGATTAGTTTAACGATAGGATATAAAGGAGGGCTTTCTTCAAGGGCCGGCTATGCGGCAGAACAGTCTTTCCAATTGCCGGTGGAAGTCAGGGACTATGTGGATGTTGTGGTGAAACCTTACTTTTGTGCATATGCGGTATGGTTGGAGCAAATCCATTGCGGCATGAAAGGGGATGAACTTTATCAGTTGATAGAGAACGTCCTGCCCAAAGCGGAATATCATTGGTCGTTATGCCCCGGGCATCTGACGGCAGACGAGGAATGGATGTCCTCACCGGTTTATGACGGAAGCGAAGAAATTTTGGAAAGCGGTATGCTGTTCCAGATTGATATTATTCCTTCTGTGAATGGCTATGGAGGAACCAGCTCGGAAAGCACGGTTGCTTTGGCGGATGCCGCTTTACGGGAGGAAATCAAGGAAAAAGCTCCTTTATTATGGAAACGGATTGAGGAAAGAAGAAACTATATAGAATCTGAACTTCATATCCTCCTGCATCCGGATGTCCTGCCGATGTGTTCCACAGTTGCTTATTTGCGCCCGTTATTATTAAGTAAGAACATGGCAATGGCGTTAAGCCCCAATTTGCACGAGGCGAAAGGAGAATAATGATGTTTCGTTTTTTCAAAAAGTCAGCGGGAACTGAAAACAACCAGATTGTAGCGCCGGCAGACGGTATTATGTTTGCAATTGAGGATGTAAAGGATGATGTATTTTCGCAGAAGATTTTGGGAGACGGTGTGGCTTTCCGGTATGAAGGGGAATCCGTAACGATATGTTCTCCCGCAGACGGAACTTTGTCAGTCCTTTTCCCGACCGGTCATGCGTTTGGAGTTACGATGCAAAACGGCGTTGAGCTTTTGATCCATATCGGCATTGATACTGTGTCCGCAAAAGGGGATGGTTTTCAGGTCTTAGGGAAAGGGCAGGGAGATAAAGTGACAGCCGGGGAAGCGGTAATTCAGGTTGATTTAAAAAAGCTGCGTGAAAAGTTTGATATGTCCACAATGCTGATTATTTCAAACAGCAACGGGAAATCGGTACATTTTGAAGAAGTAGGGGAAGTAAAAAAAGACCAGACGGTTTGTACGCTGTCATAATTTCTTATATTATACTAATTTTTATGTTATATTGATTTTTATGTTATATTAATTCTTATGTTATATTAATTTTTATAATATATTAGTTTTTATAGTATATTAGTTTTTATAGTATATTAGTCTTTATAGTATATTAGTCTTTATAGTATATTAGTTTTTATAGTGTATTAAGTTTTATAGTATACAAGTTTTTATAGTATATAAGTTACTATCTTAGCTATTATATTAGGCATTGTAATCACTAATAATGGAATAGGTTCCGTACCAAAGTAGATACAGGATAAAATTTTATACCCCTTCCGGTGACGCTCATAAGTTGGCCGGAAGGGGTTTTCCTATCATGGGATGGGGGGCAAAAGCCCTGCCCAGCGGCTTCGTTTGGTAGATGGCACATAAATTAGTTTCATCCTATCGTGCGGAATATGCCGATGTGTTTCTTAAGGCAGAAATAGTGCCCGGCAGCGGTTTCCGTAGTTATTAAGTTTTTCCGCAACTTATGTGAGCCCTCTGCCAAATATGTTTATAGAACCTGCTTTATAGTTTATTCTTTATTATCAATATAATTAATGTATGCATCGTATAGCAGATGCAGGACAAGGTGAAGCGTAAGATAGGAGGAACGGTTGATATTCATATCCAAATCCACATGGGTACTTTGAAAATAAAGGTTATATTTTGATAAAGAAGAAAGTTCATTATTATTAAAGCTGGTAATGGACACGATTGGAATATCCAGAACGCTCAGATTAATCAAAGTATCCCTGTATTTATCTATTTTCCCAGACCAGGAAGCGATAAAGAGCAAATCCTGCATGCTCATATATTTTTTTAAAATTTTTAATTCGGTGGAAGACGGAACGATAATGAACTTCTTATTTACATTAAAAAAACATCTGGCCGCTTCCTGCAGCATCAGGCTTTGCCCCTGGCCGGTGCCAAAGGCATATATAGTGTCCGCAGTGTCGATAATTTGGCAGATTTCAAGAATATGCTTGTTTTGCTGAAAAAATTTGATGGTTTGTGAAATATCTTGATTTAATATTTCGGTCATGTTGATATTTTCCGGGCCATTCTTTTTTTCATCGTCTTTGAGGAAAAATTTAAATTCGCTATATCCGCTGAAATTTAGTTTCTGTGCCATCCTTAAAATAGTAGCTGTAGAAACGTTGCACCTTTTTGCCAGTTCTGCGATGCTGAGGGAAGTACACTCATGAAGATTATTTTGGATATAAGTTAAAATATACATATCAATCGTATTTAGTTTTGAATAATTTTCATTGATTACTACATCTAATTTGAATCCCATAACCGATTACCTCTTCTATGATGCCATTTTAACATAAAAGTAGAATATTGAGAACTTTTTTATGAAGATTCGGGTATTAAAAGCATTCCCCAAATCGACGAAAAAAATATCCAAAAAAAATTAAAAAAAGCTGTTGACACATTCCGGCTTTTTTGCTAGAATAATCCTTGCGCTGCTGAGGAACACACTTCCTCATGGATTTCAGAATCCCCTTGAAAAGATAGTAGCGTGCGAACATGGAGGGGTATCGAAGTGGTCATAACGAGGCGGTCTTGAAAACCGTTTGTCCGCAAGGGCGCGTGGGTTCGAATCCCACCCTCTCCGCTGGAGATACCTTCTCCGCAGAACCTGTTATTC
>Ga0224747_10092_pt1 | contig 15890 bp, 19 predicted proteins | sample LIM_F_Water_Pos_FD_182999 | JGI IMG/M metagenome (GOLD analysis project Ga0224747, IMG submission 182999) | Enriched cells from gastrointestinal tract of the lab mouse from Pacific Northwest National Laboratory (PNNL), Richland, Washington... | ecosystem: Host-associated > Mammals > Digestive... | reverse complement strand
AGAGTAGACACAGACCGGGTGTATGTCAAAATCAATCGCGCCTGTCTCCTCATATAGCTCCCGCTTCGCCGTGTCCAGTATCACCTCGCCCGGTTCCCTGTGACCGCCCGGTACCTCAAGTGTGTTTCTGGATTTATGCTTGCAGAAAACATATTGCCCGTCTGTCTTCGCGATGATGACGGCAAACCGAAGCAGTCTGTCTTCCACTTCCTCGTAAAAGTTTACAATGGTATCCATTTGGCAAAACTCCTCCTTGGTGTTTCTGGTCTTGTCAGTTCCTTACAGTTGGCAGAAATAAACCCGTTCATTACCGCTGGCTGCCAAGGCACAATACAGCGATTCCAATCCCACTGCCGTATCTTTCTGTGCGTCCGTAATAATGACAACCGTGTCATATTTTTGCAGGTCATAAATATATGTCGTGCGGCTGCTGTCGTAAAAGCTTGACAGCTCATATCTTGTGTGCAGCGGATAATTCTCCGCGCTGCTCACGGCAATCGGGCTTCTTGTCGTCGCGTGAAAACGGACATCCTTTCCCTGCGCCTCTATTCTGTCCGCCACATAAAGCGCAGGATACATAAACTCCTCTGTCCCAAGCACCAGTATTTTCTGCGCGCTTTCCAAATCTGCCTGTTCCGCAATATCCTGATACAGGGACGCACAAAATTTTTGATAATCAGCTGAATGGACAATCCGCCTGGTATCCATGCGGCCGCGCGTTTTTATATATCTGATATTGTCCAGCGCACAAGATTGATTCTGTGCGGGCGGCACGCCATCCTTACATACAACGTAGGTACCATCGTCACTACATGCATTTGCAGTTTCCGTATATGCCGCATGATTTGTCTTTACAAGCCAGAAAAGCGCGATTCCATAATCCTTATAAACGTCCATCGCCGCTTTGTCCATCCCATTTAATATGGAAGCGACGGAAAACTTTAATTTTTCAGGATACTGCTTTTTCAGGATATCTATGATGTTGCGGATTGTTTTTCCCGTCGTGACCTCGTCCTCGACAAAAAGGATTCTGTCAATTGTCCTGAGTGCCCTGTCGATGTCATTCTTGACAAGCTTCTGTTCCGTGGCGTGGCTGTGCTCCTCCGAAAAATAAAGATATTCGGCATCCGGCACAAGCTCCCTTGTCGTCTGCATATAATCCGCGCCAAGCTCTGCCGCCACTGCCGCGCCGATTGCCGTCGCCGTCTCCGCAAAGCCGATTACCAGAAGCGTCTCCTTTTCGTATAGCCCGCGCAGTTTGTCTGCCAGTGCGCGAAACATCGCAAGCGCCTCCCCGGGCTTTACCGGGATATGCTTTCCCTGGAGCCTGTTGACCACCAGGTAATTTCGTTTCCTGTTGTTCTCGCGTCTGGCAACCCGCACCAAGTCCTGTTCTGTGTACATTCTATTTCCCTTCCAAATCCAGAATTTTCCTCTTTCCTCTTCATTATACAGTCATATGCCGGCTGCCACAAGAGAAAATTGTAACAGATGAGTGAAAACTGAACTGTTAGTTACTGTTCACTCCGTTCCAGTAACAGATAAAAATCCATGCAAAGTTTGCTTCTCAAATGGATTTTTACTTGCAGGCGAAACGTTTTCTCACGTGGCTTGAAAAGCCATAATTAGCAGTAAATGCTAAGTCCTGGACTGAACAGTAACAACTGTTACGAACTGTTTGCATCTATTATAAAAATTATTTGACATATTCTGTTCAATTTCATACAATAATAAAGAGACGGAGTAATCCGCCCTCGAAAATATTTTTCGCTTACCGGAAGCGTCTAATAAATGTCTGGTTTGAAAATTCTAGCCTTATTACTTCGGTGATAAGGCTATTTTTACAGTGAAAATACCATGGAATACCAAGAAGGATATGTCTATCATTTAAAAGCGAATATTTTATTAAAGCAAATGATCCAAACCTCATGTAAAATAAGGAAAATGGCAATTACCATCCAACTTTCTACTATATGTATATGCGTGATGAAGAAACAGCTTTGCCTAGAACGTGTTTGAAAAATGCTTTCTGCCAGATGTGCGTCACAATTTGTGGGAGATTTATGCCAAATGAAGGGCGCATAGCGGGCTATGTAACCTGAATTTGGCGCAAATATCACGCAAAGTGGGGCGTGCAGATGGTAGGAATGATTTTTCAAACACGCTCTAGTTCCTCCTGGCAGCCGTGTCGAAGAATTTCAGATAATTTATGATAAACGAATAGAAAAATATGGAAACTGTCTAACCATTATGCTTTTACTCTTCCAGCATCTTTTTTAATTCAGCTACAAGTTCTTTTTTGATACACTCTATTTCCCTCTTAGTATGTGTGTAATAGAACGAAGGCGGGAATAATGCCCCTGACGAAAGTACTCCATAACAAATTAATACATTGCATATTTTTTTGCCTTCCTACTGTTCAGACCAGTATAAGTGTCAGCATTTTCATTCAATATAGCATAATAATAGAAGCTATAACTGACACTAGAGCGTGTTTGAAAAATCATTCCTGCCACCTGCACGCCCCACTTTGCGTGATATTTGCACCAAATTCAGTTGACGTAGCCCGCTACGCCGCCTTCATTTGGCACAAATCTCCCACAAATTGTGACGCACATCTGGCAGAAAGCATTTTTCAAACACGCTCTAGACAAAAAAGAAATTTATTATGGATTAAAAAATGGAACAAAAATTGAGACGCGACTGCAATATGGGTGAAAACCTTAAACAGCTACGCAAAAAGAACGGATTCTCACAAGAAAAACTATGTGCCGAATTACAACGCCGTTCCTGCGATATTGGCAGGACAACCTATGAAAAATATGAGTCAGGCGAGTTAAATATCCGTATCAGCGTACTGATACAGCTCAAAAAACTTTATAACTGCACCTATGATGACTTTTTTGCCGGTCTCGATCCTGATGAAAATACTTCATAGTCCAAGTTATGTATTAGACATCTTATTCTCCCTTTCTCCCCCGAACCGAACGTGCGGCATTCCTGCATTCGGTTCCTTGCAAAGTTAATCCGTTCATAATTGTATTCAGATGTCAAATAGGGAAGTTCCTTCATTTTTGTCGGCTGCCGCTGTATCTCCACCCCCATTGCAATGTTATGGATGAATTTTTCCACATTTTCTACCCCCCAGTTTACAGTTTTAAAATTTAGCTTTTATAATTTGTATCATGCCACTTCTCCTGTTGCTACTTGTCAAGGACGTATTATCACTTTTTCCTGGTCTGCAATCATGAAGAATGACACGCTTTAGCTTGTCCTCTATGCTCTGGGTACTCGTAGAAGAAAAATGTACCTCGACTAAATACCTTGTCTTATCAATCTTCTGTTCTAAACAGGGCGTTAATCGCCCTGTGGTGTTGGTCTGAATGTTAAAATCCAAATTGGATTTGCTCATTGTTCCTCCTTATTGGGCAATGCGTGCAAGCACGCATGAAAAAGACACATGGTTTCCACAATTTACTGTTCCATGCGTCTTTGCCAATGCGTCCTGTGGACGCTATGTTATTTTGATATTAAATTGTTTTGCCGATTATGCTAACTGCATAATCTCACTCTGTAAATCCTTAACTAAATCAAGTGATAACTCTGTGTAATCTGCTATGTCCTCCAATGACATTTTACCCGCCTTAATCATGCGAATAGCTGTCTTTCTTGCTTTATCTTGTTCAGCTTCATAACGCTCACTTTTGATATAAGACCTTATAACTTCTTCCTCGTCAAATAAACTCATCATAATTGACACAACCTCCTTTTCCCTGTCAAGCAAGTATTCCCTTAGTATATTTTTGTCTTTACAGATACGAATTGTTTCAGTAACAGTTTTTCTTGTTCTGCCGTAAAGTTTCATCTGTTCATTATACACTTTACAGAAAATAATATACTGATTGAGTATACTGTCCGTATCACTCTCGCAAATAACTTTAACCTTTACATCAACAGCAGTATCAACTCCGTCAAAAAATTCCTTTGATAAGGATATTGTATCAGGAATGTTTTTTCGGTCACCTGTGTAAATTACATACAGTTCGGGTTTTGGCATTTTTACTTTCTTGCTCTTGTATAGATTTTGATTGGTACGCTCAAAATAATCATGATATGTCTGCGCAAGATATAACAACGCTCTAATAATAATATTCAACGTCCATAATGACTGCGCTTCTAACAGAATCAAAAATTTTTCCCCTAAAAGAAAACCCAAATCATTATAAATCCCATCTGTCAGAACATTCTTAATCGTAATGTCTGTTAGTTCACTCTCGGTAGCTGTTTTATCTTCTGGGTGGAGTGCCCTATATAATTGCAACAGGTATTTTTTAATCTTAAATAAGTCAGAAAATACACTGTCCTTGATGGTATATTTAGCTATTGTTTCTTCTTCGGGTACTATTTGCTTTGTACCATCCTGCACTTTAACACCTCGATTCCTAAAAACCTGTGGCACAAGATATAATATAATCTGCTCCTGCCACGCTTCAATTATACATAAAAACGCCCATCTTTACAATAAAATTCACATTAAATTTCCTTCTCCCTACGCTTAGGAACTGTTCAGAAATTACTTATGACAAGTACACCGTATAAAGGTTCAGCTACAAAGAAGAAAATCGCAGGCATAGCGGGCTATGTCAAGATTTTCTGATGTCGCAGATGAGCATTTAGACAAGTAATTGCCATGAGTAATTTATTAACAGTTCCTTAGTCTTGTTCTGTTGCCTGTTACGCTGTCGGCTCTCGTTCTGAAGCCCCCTCTCAAGTTTTTTTGTTATAGCCGAGTACTTCTGCATCCGCTAATTCTGTGGCGGTCTTGGTCTGCTCCTCGCCGATACTGTCATACCCGGACTGCAAAGACTGTATCTCGGCTTTCCACTGTTTCGGCGTTATGGTGCATATCAAAAAACGCAGGCGTAACGGACTACTCGTGAAACTATATCACCCCTTCCATTAACCATAATGATAACTGCTTCATTTTCCTCACGGCACTGTTTTGATATTTCATTATAATAGTTCCTAAGTCAAACAGCGTAGTGGCAGAGATGCATCTCAGCCACTACGTATTCTTACGTAGCTTGTATAAGCCATAATTTGCAGCGCAGTGCAAAACGCATCTACAAATCCATCCAATACGCTTGTATGCAGCTTTCGAACATGATATGATTTATGAAAGCGTGTTTAAAAGCTGAACGCTTAGCATATACCACGACAAATGAAATCTGCCGTGCGTATCGCGCCAACCATAGCCACATATGAGGAGGATTATATCATGTGTCAAAACAGGTTTACCGCCCCGGGGGCACACATCATCGGCAATGTCCGGACAGGGGCAAATGTAGGAATCTGGTACAATGCCGTCGTGCGCGGGGACACCAATACCATCACAATCGGAGACAACAGCAATGTGCAGGACAATGCCACCATCCACACGGACGCGGATTTTCCTGTTCATATTGGAACCGGCGTGACAATCGGACACAATGCCGTCGTCCATGGGTGCACCATCGGGGACAACACCGTCATCGGAATGGGCAGCATTATTCTGAGCGGCGCAGTGATTGGCAGCAGCTGCATTGTCGGCGCAGGCTCCCTTGTCACTGGGAAAATGCGGATTCCCGACAATTCCCTCGTTTTTGGAAATCCCGCAAAAATAATCAGAACCGTGACCGCAGAGGAAGCAGACGCCAACCGGAAAAATGCAATGCACTATGTGTCACTTATGAAAAAGACATAATATAAAAGTTATTGATTTCAATATTGATTTTGTATATGCAAAAGGCTATAATGAAAACGTTAAAAAATACGATGATAAGTGACAGCTGAGCCTTTGGCTTCCTGTTACTGACGAAAGAGGAGGAAGAAAATGGAATCGTATTTCATGTTTCGAAATCTGGCGATTATTCTTGTCGCCGCAAAAGTATGCGGAATTGCAGCCAGAAAATGCAAGGCGCCGCAGGTGGTCGGCGAAATTATTGCGGGACTTTTGATTGGTCCGAGCCTGCTTGGATGGGTAGAGCAGTCCGATTTCCTGGTAAAGCTCGCTGAGGTCGGCGTGGTACTGCTGATGTTCTCGGCCGGGCTCGAAACAGACCTAAAGGATTTGATGAAGACGGGTCCCATTGCTGCCCTGATTGCCTGCGCAGGCGTATTTGTACCGCTGGCTTGCGGGGCACTGCTTTACATGGCTTTTTACGGCGTTGCGCCATGGGGATCGGAAGAATTCTACAAGGCAGTTTTTGTCGGCACCATCCTGACTGCGACTTCCGTGAGCATCACGGTGGAATCGCTGAAAGAAATGGGGAAATTAAAGGGCAAGGTCGGTACAACCATCCTGAGTGCGGCAATCATTGACGACATCATCGGCATTATCGTGCTTACCTTTGTGATTGGGTTTAAGAATCCGGAATCCAAGCCGGCAACCGTGCTCGTCAACACGGTCCTGTTTTTTGTGTTTGCCATTGTGGTGGGATTTATCTTTTACAAAATATTCCAGTATGTGGACAACAAATATCCCCACACAAGACGCATCCCGATTCTGGGTCTTGCACTCTGCTTTGCCATGGCATACATAGCAGAAAAATATTTTGGCATTGCCGATATCACAGGCGCATATGTTGCCGGAATCATTCTCTGTTCCATCCGGGATTCCGGGTACATTGCAGAAAAAATGGACACAAACTCCTATATGCTGTTTGGTCCGGTATTCTTTGCAAGTATCGGTCTAAAGACCAATGTGGAAAGCGTGAATATGGGCATCCTGCTCTTTTCCATCGCATTTGTGGCAGTCGGGCTAGTCTCAAAGATAATCGGATGCGGGCTGATGGCACGTCTGTGCAAATTTAATGGTCTGGATTCGCTAAAAATTGGCGTCGGCATGATGACAAGGGGAGAAGTTGCCCTGATTGTGGCACAAAAAGGATTAACTGCCGGTCTGCTGACCCCGGTGTATTTTACATCGGTAATCTTCCTGATAATCGTGTCGTCCATCTCAACACCGATTATATTAAAAATATTATATTCCAAAGACAAAACATCCCCGGCTTAACCAGCCGGGGATGTTTTTGTCTTATTCTATTTCATCAATCCACCATTTGACCACTTCAGGCGTTCCGTCATCCTTCCATGTTATCAAAAACTGCGCCGTGCCGACGAAATCTACCGTACCGCCTCCTCCATACAGGTATTCCGATGCCTGCAAAGCCTTTTTCCCCTCGTACTCTGCCACTTGCAGGTTATAAAATCCTCTCGCGTTTCCGCCCACGGCCTCTGCCGCAGCAGGCAGGTCCCATCCCTCGATATTTGGTGCCCGAAAAGAAATCTTTTCATCAAAGTAAGGACAGTACGCACTATATTTTTCAGCCTCCGGCTCCTGAATCACATCAATATTCAGTCCGCAGTCATCGTCCTCCTCATAGTCGGAAGGCAGACGCATGCGCTCTATGTAGTTTTTCTCGGAGCTTATGTCATGCCGATTCCTGTACTTAAATACCGCCTTGTAGGAATCCCCCACTGCGCCACAGCCTGTTCCCTGCGCGCTAAACACAATTTCGACATTCTCGTCATTGTCGATGTCATCCCAAAAGACATCATAGCTGCCATAATACGAGCACATCTCCTCTGAAAAACAATACGGCTCATCCTCATTTATGTAAAACCACAGCGCACCGCCGCCGTAAAAAGGTCTTTCCTTTGCATCAAACACCATGGCAAGCATGTCTGGCTGACCATTGCCGTCGATATCATCAATCTGAAGCCCGGTAAGCGCCATGGCTCCGTCCTGGAAACGATTGTCATTCATCAGTGTCTGAAGGCAGGATTCGGCTGTATGCTGGTCAATTCCTTGCTTTTTTGCTTCTTCATAAAAGAATTCCGTATTCTGGCTGAGCTGGCGTTCGGGGGTGTATGCATTCTGGTCTGCGTTCTGCGCTTCTGTCTGCTGTAGTGTGCTTTCACTTTCGGTCTGCTGCTCTTCTGTCTGTATGATGCTTTGAATTGTGTCCGGTTCTTCAACCGGCGCTACTGCATTCTGCTCTGACGCGCATCCAGACGCAACTCCCATGCAAAGCAGCATGATACATATATACCTGGCTTTTTCAACTCTTTTTTTCATAATTTTCCTCCTGCGTAATATACTCCCGAAGTTTTTCTTGTGGAATACACATTTCTGCTCTTTTTGCGAGATTACTCCGAGCATACATATTCTTAATATTACAGGAGAAATGCATCATGATTGTATCGGAATTGCATCAAAGTTGCATCATAATTATCTTAACCGCATCCCCTTTTAAGACCATTTCAAAAAACTTCTTAATCTACGTTGTCATCCGACACAATCGTATCAAATATTGTCTCCTCAATTACTTTAATGCATTCGTCCATGCACTTTATAATGTCATTCCCCCAAAAGCGGATGACTGTCCAGCCTTCGTACAGAAGCCTCTTGTTTACTTTATCGTCCCTTTCCCTGTTTCGGGATATCTTGCTTATCCAGAATGCGCTGTTGCTCCCTCTTTCGAGCCTTGGCTTTAATACCTCCCAGTCCTTGCCATGAAAGAATTCCCCATCGCAGAAAATGGCTATCTTATACTTAGTCAGCACAATATCCGGTGTTCCTGGCAGTGACTTCACATTTTTGCGGTAACGATACCCCCTGTGCCACAATTCCTTCCTTAACAGCACCTCTATCTTGGTATCCTTGCTTTTGATATTCTTCATATTTTTATGCCGCTGCTCTTTTGTCAATACATCTGCCATAAAACCACTCCATTTACCGATAACCAGACTGCATCATTTATAAACCGGATTCAGCCATCACGACAAGGCATCTCACAAAATATCTCCCAAAAAACCCAAAATGCCACCGATAATAGCCCCTGAAGTATTCCTGCCTTTGGCGTACCTATACAACTCTTTCAGCAAATCGCCATTCGCTGCCCCCACCATAGAACCTGCCACCTGTGAAAACCCTTCATATGTGCTAAATCCCAGCAGATAAACAGCCATTGCCATCGCAAGATTGTCATCTGATTCCTCTATCTGATTTGCCAGACTCCTAAGTTCCTCCAAAACAGTATCATGTGGTACTTTGACACCATTTTCTCCCATCCCAATTACATTTTCAATCACGCGCGGCAGTACCATGCACATCTGGTATAATGCATCCTCCTGTCCGGTGACAAGCGCATAGAACTGGTCAAGGCTTACCCTGCGAATCTTTTTGTGGGAAACGCTTTTTCCGTCCACCGTTGTTGACCACTTTATGTTCTGGGATTTTTTGGCTATCGCCTCAACCAAAAAGCATGCGCAGTCATCATCGTCAAGCAGCTGGCTCTGCATCTTTATGTATGTTTTTCCTGCAGCGGATGAATTCATTGTATTATGCTTATTTTTCATTTCCACATATACCGTATGAACTCTGTCGCCATCCGGAAGCACAATGCCGGAATCCTTCTGGAAAATCACGTCCCATCCGCCCTCTTTTCCATTTTCAGGCACATGGCATCCATCCATATACTGAAAAATCCTCTGGTGGAAGTAGCCGATATCATTATTATTCGATTTGTCCCGCTGTCTGAAAATCTCAGTACTGACAATTTCTTCCCATGAAGAACGATATACTGTCTTATCAAAAATCATTTTAACCGGGTCGATTATATTTTTATTGAACCGTACAATATCATATGATTCCAGCTTCTCTCCATATTTCTCAATGGTCGCTTTCACATGCTCTGTAAAGTCCTTTTCCGAAATAAAATCCAAATTCCAATCCATTCACTTATGCTCCCCATCCAGTGCCGCATAGATACTTTTTGCCACCTCGTAGGCTAAGTTGACTGGCACCGCATTTCCTACCTGTTTGTATTGTGACATGACACTTCCGCAAAATTCCCACTCATCCGGAAAGCTCTGGCATCGGGCATTTTCCCTTACCGTAAATGGACGCGCTTCCACCGGGTGACAGCGTTCTGTCTGCTTTTGAGACGGGGATGTCAAGACGGTAAGGGACGGCTCGTCCATGCTTAGCCGCCTTAAAATGCCAGTCCTGCCCCCTTCCATTTCCCAGCAGCTTTTCATGTAAGCCTTCGCCAGCTCCTGGTCAATATCCCGCCAGTATCCCCCGGGCGGAACAAGTTCAAAGAGTTTTTTCTTATTTTCTCCATAAGGAACACTGGCACTTTCCGGCACATTCTGCAATATGTCCCTAAGAACCAATTTCTTTTTATATGGCTTTGGAAATTGAAAAACAATTTTTCCTTTCAAATCCTTTCGAATCCCAATCGTAATAAGCCGCTCCCGTTTCTGTGCCACACCATAATCCCATGCATTCAGCACTTTTTTCTGTATATCATACACAGCCTTCTCAAATATGTCTAACATCACCTTGTATGTCTTTCCACCCTGGTGTGTAAGAAGCCCTCGTACATTCTCAAACAGGAACATTTTCGGCTGCAATTTCTCAAGAAACACGGCATAGTGATAAAACAGTGTCCCTCTCGCGTCCTCCAGACCGAGACGCTTTCCCGCATAGGAAAATGCCTGACAGGGCGCACCGCCTGACAAAAGGTCAAGTTCCCCTTTTTTTATCCCAAAGTAATCCTCTAAATCCAGCTTCGAAATATTTTCAATATCATCACAAATTACGTTCCATCCAGGCCTGTTCTTTTCAAGGGTATCACATGCGTCCCTGTTCATTTCTACCAGCCCAATTGTCTGAAAGCCAGCTTTTTCAACCCCGAGCGCCAAGCCTCCTGCACCAGCAAATAACTCAATTGTCGAATACATCTTTATCCTCTATTCTAGAGCGTGTCTGAAAGCATTATTCAAACACGCCCTACTATTTCTTCCGTCAGTTTTAAGGACATCATATCACTTTTGTGCTTTTTTCGTCAATACTTCCCCTTATCAAAACACCAGTCTCTCCTGTCCAGTAACCTCAACCTGTGAGCTGGCGACTGTCTCCTCCTGTGCGCCGCACAGATGCTCGCCTCGAAGGTACTGCATGCCGCCGCGCAGATTCGAGGCGACGAGGTTGAGCACATAGATGTTGTCAAACCTTCCGTAGATGGATTCACCGCCCAGCCCCGAAAAACAGATAAGCTGCGTGTTCATCTTATCCGCCATGTCCATCAGGGGCTTGAGCAGATGCTCTGCGTTGGTCTGGGAAAAGGGATTGTCCATGACGAGCACCTTGCCCTCATTGCGGTCTGCAAAAATGTCAGTCTCGTCACGGCGCATATAATACATCAGACTCGCCAGGATTTCAATGCCTTTTACCGTCAGCTCGTCGATAAAATCACTGAGCTTTAGCTGGTACATACCCTCCTGCCCTGCCCAGTCCGGAAGCTGTAGTTTCAACATCTTGACCGCCTTCCCCCGGATGGTGATGGTCGAATTGCTGTCAATCTGTCCCAGATTGTGGATATGGATGGCACAATCTCATAATTTAACTCATCGAGGCAGCCTGACATATCCTGCTTTTCCTCGATTATCCAGTATTCTTTGTAAAGGGCTGGTGATTTTCCGTTGGTTCCTGATGCTTTGACCGGCTTTATGCTGCCGCCTTCGATTAACGCCATGACCTTTGCATAAAGCGCCCTGTATTCAAAAATCCTGTACTGGGACGAAAGGATGTCCAGGTTTATTTTTTTCATGATGCCATGCCATCCTCTTTTATAATTGGTTCCTTATCTGCGCCATTTTCCGCTCCATATATGCAGTCATTTTCTCCTGAATTTTCGCAAACTGTGCATTGGTTTCCGGAAGCTCCGACTGAAAATCCATAAGCTTATCCAGATATCCCTGCTCGTACACCAGCCTACAGCTAATGGGATAGACCAGCTCATACACCAGCGATATATGCCCGACCACATTGTCAACCGGCGTTTTTTTCAGGCTCCGGAGCACCGCGTGTTCCTCATAAAAAGCCTGCATGACCGCCTCTGTCACCTGACAGTGCCTGAGGTCATACGTGGACACATTGTAAATCTCCTCGATTGGCACAATGATATTGACCTTTAAAATATCAATCTTGTCCGCATCGCGCAGCAAATCCGCAAACCTTTTCTCACGCGTTGTGTACTGCACAGGTACGCGGTACGCACTGTGGCACCGCACTGCCTTTTCGAGCAGTTCATCTTCCGAATCGTCTGCGATGTAATCCCGGATTTTTCCTTCCCTGAATAAAATGTCTGCCCCAAACTCCGCATGGTCTATGGACTGTGCATCATTGAATGTGCCATACCGTCTTAACTGTTCAAAGCGTCCGACATCATGCAGCAGTCCGCACAGCCATGCTAATTCTGTCTCGTCTTCGCCAAGCCCTGACTGCACTGCAATCTGCTGGCAGAGACTGCATACTCTGTAAGTATGGTCAATTTTTAGTTTTACTTTCTCGTCCGCCACATCATAGCGGCTGGTGTATTCCTGAAATGCCCTGATAGCCCTTTGTCTGTCGATTTTCATCCGAATCCTCCTCATGCACTCCTGGTGGCACAAATTCTAATACCAGTAGCGGTCCCAGCACCTGATAATTTTTTCCGCCGCCACCATGTCCAGCCCCGTAATCCTGCCAAGTGCCTGTACCGCCTGCATTAATTCAATGTTCATCACCAGATCATTGACTGGTTTTAGCTGCTCCTTTAAATAAACTGTCCCTTGAATGATCACATACATCTGGTCTTCCCGCCGCCTTTTCTGACGAACCACCATCGCTGCACTGCCCGCAATCAATACAATCCCTACGGCAATCGCAATGAACGCATTCACCGTCGACTTTTGATAATAGGCTATATCAGCCTCCTCAATATAATACGGAAGAAACTGATTCATCTGTGATTCGTCAGACTGTGCTGCTTCAAAATATCCGGATTTTTCCAGCCATATAAGAAAGCTCCGATATTGATTCTCATTCATCTTTTGAAGAAATCCCTCTATATCAACAGGCTCCCCTAAAGCTTGTTCCTTCTGCTTAAAATAATCATCCTCCCATGGATTTCCCATAACAATCCTCATCGGCTTTACATCATGATTTGTCCGCACAGCCAGCTTGCGAAAATCCTCTTTCCTGCCCCTTGTCTCCCGGATTCCCATATAATAGGTCTGACCCGCAGTGTCAATCGGCAGCACAAAATAAAACGCCGTGTCCTGAACACCGTTATCATATGTATACGAATAACTTCCGCCCAGCTTCCGGATTGTTCCCCTGACGACATCGAGCTCCTCAAGCTGCGCCAAATCGCATGATTTCGAAAACAAGTCAACTGGCTCGCGAAATGCCGCCATCCGAATGCGCCATTCCCCAAAACACAAAAACATAAATTCGATAAGCAGAATGCTGATTCCAGTGCACGCTGCGAGGAGCACCAGCACAATCTTTATACTTCTCCGATACATACCATTCGTTATACTCCTGTCCGTGAAATTTTCTGATTCCGCAATAGGCTTATGATGAGCATGTCCACCTCTTCCCCCTGAAAAATACCAAGCGGCGTATCAAATTTTTCCGAACCTTCTGAAATCACAACACGGTTGACGTTTATCCGCAATTTTGTTTTTCCCAATATAAAAGTAAGTTTTACGCCCTTTGTATGAACATGGTATTTCAGGCGCATACAGTTCCAGTCAACCGGCAGGACATTCCTACAAATCAGTGCGCCATCTCGTACAATATAGGAAATGACTACCAGGTCTTTGTCGTTAAACCCCACAATATATGGATAATAATTTGCTGAAAATCTGCCCGTTGATATACGGTAGCCGCCTGCCACGTAGGTATACTCCCCATAATATTCTTTCATCACAATCTGCATAAAATCAATCATTCGCCGTTTGTCCCTGCCAGTGATTCTCTGCTCTGCCATATACTCTCTTTCCCTGGCATTTGTAAATAATACGCCAACAATCACCACCGCCCATGGTCCGAAGACTATGAGCATTCCAAACAACATGAAAAAAGTATCCTCACCGCTCATCCAGGACCGCCTCCCGATAGACGGACTCGGTCTTATCGTCAAACAGCACCCACAGGACAACCTCAAACAAGTCCGGATTTTCCTGCAAATACTGCCGCACGGTTTTGACCGCAATCCTTGCCGCCCGCTCCACCGGAAATGCATAAATCCCGGTCGAAATGGATGGGAATGCAATCCTTTTTATTCCATGCTCTGCTGCCAGTCTGAGCGAATTGCGGTAACAGTCCGCAAGCAGCGCATCCTCATTATGGCATCCGCCGTTCCAGACAGGTCCGACGGTATGAATAATGTAGCTGCATGGAAGGCTGTATGCCTTTGTCAGCTTCGCCTGCCCTGTCTTGCAGCCGCCAAGCAGGCGGCATTCAAATAACAGCTCCGGTCCCGCCGCCCTGTGTATCGCCCCGTCGACACCCCCGCCGCCGAGCAGGCTGCTGTTTGCCGCATTGACAATGGCATCCACGTTGGTAATTTTTGTAATATCTCCCTTTATCAGCTGTATCATTGACTATTTCCTCTATCTTTCTCCATCCAAAAATCCTCATAAAACTCTGAATATCCCAAATTTTCCAGTATCGCTTCCCCATTCCGGACTTCCACCTCACCAGTATCCGTTTCCTGACAGCAATGCCCAAAGACATACTTTATCATCTGTGCTGCGAAAAACGGTCTGCACAGATTCATCACAACTGGTTCTCCCTGATACCGACAGACTGTCCCCCCAGTTATGTAACAATCCAGATTCATCTGCGGCGCGTACTTTGTAAAATACACCCGAACCTTTAACCGCTGGTTCTCTTCGGGCACAAACAGATAGTAGGAATATGGGTAATTTTCAAAGTCCATATCGTCATAGTAATAATTCCACCGATAGGCTCTGCCATCCACAGAAATCTGTCTCAATCTTCCCCGTCTCATTATCATTCCCCCATTTTCCCCTGAAACACACCGTTCTAAAAGCCGTAGAAATCCCAAAACGGTCTAAAACAATTCCGGATTCATAAAAATAATGACAAGCTCGCACAGTTCCCCTGACGCATCGACACCCCAGTAATCAGTGTAATAGCCATCCCCAATGCCAGATGCGAACATTGCAATCATCGAGCCGTCCAGCGGATTGCTCCACATCAGCAAGTCGCCGCCCTCCCGCTGCACGGACGGATTTTCCCGATAGCTCTGCGCAAACAGTGCGGCAAAATAATCGTCATATATATTTCCGTCCTCGTGTTCCCCGTACCAGTCGTGCAGAAATCGCCAGTAGCTTTTTGCCGCCTGCTCGTCGCAGAAGCATGCCATACCGCACTCGACCGGAAAGCCTGCAAAGGTTGACTTTCTCTCTTCATTCTCGCCGTTTGCCAGCTCATAGGAAACCGCCTCTTTGTCGCTCACCTTCAGGCGCGCGCCGACAATTCGAAGCCCCGCCATCTGCGAGTCCATCATGGCAAGCTGAACCGGGTAGGAACCTGCCCTGATGCGTTTTGCCTTCACCAGCACCTCTTTGGGATTTTGCAGATAACACAGCGGGTCTGCGGTAATCAGTGTACCTGTGGGAAAATTGCACATGCCCATCGTATACTGCCGCAAATTCTTTGTATCGCTGAAAATATACCGCACGAAATCTGCGTCCAGCGTATCCTTGCTGATAAATTTGAGATTTTCTTCAAAGGCGCGCTCAAACGGCGATTTTTCGGATTCTTCCTGCTCCTTGTCCTTTTCTTCCTGAATGCGTGCGCGCTCCTCCCAGCTGACAGCTTTTTCCTCATCCGGCATCACGCCTACCCCATTATGGTACATCTGTGCGACCTGGTGCATTGCCATTGGATGCCCGCCTTCCGCTGCCTTTAGAAAATATTCAAATCCTTTCGTTTCATCTTTTTCCACACCATAACCGTTTAAGTATGACATCCCAAGGTT
>Ga0224747_10085_pt1 | contig 16185 bp, 14 predicted proteins | sample LIM_F_Water_Pos_FD_182999 | JGI IMG/M metagenome (GOLD analysis project Ga0224747, IMG submission 182999) | Enriched cells from gastrointestinal tract of the lab mouse from Pacific Northwest National Laboratory (PNNL), Richland, Washington... | ecosystem: Host-associated > Mammals > Digestive... | reverse complement strand
TTTATCCCTTTCTGGGATGTACTGGTTCGTTCGTTTTCCCGGGCACAGGACATTTCCTATATGCATATCAATTTCTTTCCGAAAGTGTGGACGTTGGACGCGTACCGGCATTGCTTTCAGGACAGCGAAATCATCAATGCGTTTTTAATATCGGTGTTAAGGACGATAACAGGCACTGCGCTTCATATTTTGGTGTGCTGTATGGCAGCCTATGCCCTGACAAGGACAAATATGCCTTTCCGGAGGCTGATTACGGCAGTGCTGTTAATCCCCATGTTCTTTTCGGCAGGTATGATTCCTGCATACTTAAATATGAAGAGGCTTGGGCTTCTCGATAATTTTCTGGTTTATATCCTGCCTTCCGGTTTTTCGATTTACAATACTATCATTATTAGGAATTATTTTTTCTCTATTGATAAAGGGATGGAAGAGGCAGCCAGTATTGATGGGGCTTCCCAGGTAAGGATTTTTACTTCGATTATTATGCCTTTGTCAAAGCCGGTAATCGCTACGGTGGCTTTATGGCAGATGGTAGGCCAATGGAATGCATGGTTCGACAATATGATGTATTGCAGGAGGACGGGAAGCCTGACGACTTTGCAGTATCTCCTTAGAAGAATGCTCGACAGTATCACCAACGCTGCTATGGGCTCCGGTTCCGGCGGTGTAGAGGCTATCGGCAGTATGGTGGATGCGAATCCGGATACGATAAAAGCAGCTACGACAATTCTGGTTGTGCTGCCGATTGTGGCGGTATATCCTTTCCTGCAGAAATATTTTGTAAAAGGGATTATGGTAGGAGCAGTGAAAGGATAGGCAACAAGGATAAAGCCGGGCAAAGGGCGGATAAGGAGTCAAGCTGTATGAAAAGCGGAAATGGAATTAAGCCTTAAGCCCGCAAAAGGCGGAGAAGGAATCAAGTTGGAAAAAAAGCGGATATGGAGTATAAGGATGAAAAGAATAGAATTAGGAACAGTAGTGGCGGAATTTCGACCGGATGAAAAAAAAGGGAATCCAAGAAACAGCGAGGGCGCATTCCTTACATTGGCGGACGGGAACATTATTTTTGCTTTTAGTAAATTCAGAGGAGAAAATAATGCGGACTGGGCGCCTTCGGATATTTGTATGGTAATATCCAAAGATGGAGGGATGACCTTTGGGGAAGAACGGGTTGTGGTGGACTATCAGGAAGAGGAGTCGGTGAATGTGATGTCCGTTTCCCTAATGCATATGGATAATGGGGATATTGGCATGTTTTACCTGGTACGGAAAACCTATACCATAATTCAAATGTATTTAAGACGCTCGAAAGACGGAGGAGTGACGTGGGGGGAAAGGGTGCTATGTACACCGCAGGAAAGTTTTTTTTGTAGTGAATAATGACCGGGTTGTCAGACTTTTGAGCGGAAGAATATTGATTCCGGCAGCAAGCCACAGATCCGGCAGGGATTGGAATGCAGAGAAGGCAGAATGCCCGGGGCATGGGAACGGGGAAAGGGAAAATACCTTTTTCGACAGCCGATCGGAAGTAGTATTTTTTTATTCGGACGATGATGGAGTTACCTGGCATATGTCCGAGGGGAAATGCAGTATGCCGAATATGGCCAATTGCTTCTCAGGTCTTCAGGAGCCGGGGGTATTGGAGCTGAATCCCTGGGTTTTGTGGGGCTTTGCAAGGACGGATTTGGGCAGGCAATATGAAATGTATTCCATAGATAATGGGAATAAATGGACGATGGCTGAACCCTCCCGCTTTACGGCGCCGAATAGCCCCCTTAGTATGAAAAGAGATACGGATAGCGATGATATTTACGCTGTATGGAACCCGGTGCCTGAATATAATGGCAGGGAGAAGGTAACGGATATTTTTACGGGCGGGAGAACTCCTTATGTGATTGCGGTAAGCCGTGATAATGGACGGACATTTACGGAAGGAATAGCGTTTGAGTGGGAGGAAGACCGCGGGTATTGTTATTGTGCCATGCATTTTACAAAGGATGCCTTGCTTTTGGGATACAATGCAGGGGGAACGGAAGACAAGAGCTGCCTTGCCCGTACAAGAATCAGGAGGATTCCAAGGGAAGAACTTGCCAATTTATAATAATAGAAACGGATATAGGAGGAAATGTATGAAGAAAAATAGAAGAATTTTGGCTGTGATTTTATGTGCAACGATGCTATTGTCTGGCTGTTCCAAGTCGTCGGATACGTCTGCCGTTTCTACAGGGGGAGGCAGCAAAGAACCGGATATGGAAAAGACGTATGACATTAGCTATACGGGGCATTGGTGCAAGGCGGATTACGAGGACGGTTCTTATGTGGAAAGAATGATTGAAGATGCCTTGAATATTAACTTGACGGTAGAAAAAGCGGAAACGAAAGATACGATTGACCTTTTACTGGCTTCCGGGGAGATGCCGGATTGTATGTGGACGGAAGAGAAAACGGCAAGTTGGATGATGGATCAGGAACTGATTCGGATGATTCCAAGGGATATGGTGGAAAAATATTGTCCGGATCTTATCTCATATTATGAAGAATACCCGTTAATTTATAAGCAAGTCTTGAATCCGGAAAACGAGGATGAATTTGTTTATCTGACAGGTTTAACTTTCCAGTTTGTAGACTATTACCTCCCAGGTGACTACTATCGTTATGATTGGATTGAAAATTTGGGGATTGATTTGGGGGTTAATGTGGAACAGGTGGCTGACAGGGTTTATGCGGCCGATGATGGGATTGAATTGAGTAAATTTATGGAGATTATGGATGGATTTGTAAATGGCGACCCGAATGGTACAGGTAAAAAGGATACTATAGGGGCGGCTGGGGGTGCATCCGATCCTAACATCGCCCAGGGGGCTTTCTTTTCCGCATACGGATTCGGCATAGGGAATAAAGAAGTGGAAGGCAGGGCGGAACAGTTTTATGTTTTAGAAGAATATAAAGATTTTTTGAAGGGATTTCAGAAGATGTATGCTAAGAACCTTCTGGATCCGGAGATTATCAACGATGACAGGAATGTCATTTGGGATAAAGTGAATACGGGGGTAGCAGGATATTGGATTACTTCGACCAATGCTTTAAATAGCTGGGCAATGGACAGGCCGCCTCTTACTATTTTGGAGAGAGACCCCAATGCAAAGATTCTGGTGACTCCGGGCATTAAGCCGGACGGAGGGGAAGTACAGGCAACAGTGAGGCCATCTCCGGCTTACGGACGTTTTTTTGTCAATGCAAATGTAGACGATGAGAAATTGGCTAAAATTTTACAATTTCTGAACTTTTCCCTGTTCGGTGATGGGGATAAAGAAATTGTGGCAAAAATGTTTTTTGGAGAGAAGGACATCGACTGGAAATGGGATGAGGATGGAGAGACTCCGGTACAGATTAACAAACTAAATTCAGGGGATAAGGGAATTTGGAGTTTCAGCCAGTTCGGACAGACAAAGGAAGTGACCAGATGGATTGGTGAAGAGCCCCTGTTCCAGGTCGGCAGCAAATATTGGTCCGCCAGTGAAGACGGTATCTGGATGAAATGGCAGCATAGGCCTTACAAAGAAGACTTGGCAGGGGAAACGGAATATGAGACAATTCTTCAGGAAATCAGGAGTGATTTAGAATCATATGTGGCCAATTACCGGACACAGGTTATTTTGGGGCAGACGGATGTAGATTCCACATGGAACAGCTATCTGGATGAACTGGACCGCCTTGGCTATAACCGGCTGATGGATGAGCTGGAGGCATTGGAGCCGTTAGAGGAGATTGTAGCAGAGTATGAAAGTAAATAAAGAGTAATATTTGCAGCCGCTTTCCTGGAATGGGAAACGGCTGCATTTTTGTATTGTTTTTGCCGTAAATGAGGCGTGGAATAACGGATTGTTTGGGATTAAGGCAACAGAATACAAAAATCGGTATAGCTTTTCCCATCACTTTTTACACTGATTTGCCCTTTGTGGTTTTTTACAATAGATTCCGCGATGGAAAGCCCCAAACCGTAGCCGCCGGACTGCCTGCTTCTGGAACTGTCAATCCTGTAAAAACGTTCAAAAATACGTTTCTGGTCTTTTATATCAATACCTTTTCCGGTATTATGGATCAGAAGTTGTTTTTTTTCTGCAGACTGGGTAAGGGATATTGCTATGTACCCTTTTGCATTTGAATATTTGAAGGCATTGTCTAAAAGAATTGTGACAAGTTGTTTTATATTTTCTTCGTTTCCGTATAAGGACAGCCCATCGGCAATCTCCCAAATATAATTTTTTTCATATTCATATGCCAGGCTTTCAAAGGAAAGAGCGGCTTTTCTTACGGTCTTGCTTAAGTCAAAGCTTTGAAAGAAGGCTTTTTCATTTCCGGAATCCAAACGGGCCAAATCAAGAAGATTGTTGATTAATACCTTCATCCGTTTGCTTTGTTCAAGGATATAATGTAGCCATTTATTATCGGGAAGGGTATTTTCCAGAACTTCCGCGTTGGTTGTAATAATGGTTAATGGAGTTTTTAATTCATGGGAAGCATCAGCAATAAACTGCTTCTGCTTGTCGAAAGCAAGCTGTACTGGTTTTGCAATCCACCGTGAGAGGAAAATAACCGGTATCAAAATAATCATCATTCCGGCAAGCCCGACCCACAGGCACATTCTCCAAAGCTGCATGGACATTTCCCGTTCCGGCCCATAATCCAGAAAATAAATAGAGACACCTTCCTCTGAAGGAATATAGAGGTATAAATAATCGGAAATTTCCCCTTTTTCTTTGGGATTTTGCAAAATCGTATCAGCCAAAGCCAGCAGGCTGCTTTCGGAGAGGTTTGGATTGTTTTTTGTGGAAATTTCTCTGATTTCGCCGTCGCTATTATAAAGGATTGAAAAAATACGCATATCGTTAAACCAGTCATTTGTCCGATGGCCTGTTTTGAAAGCCGGAGGGTGTTCATCAGGGGTAAAGTTATCCCTGGTATGGGGCTTAAAGCTGTTTTGATTCCGGATATGCTCCGACAAGAGGTCGAACCCCCGTTTCTGGCTGGTGGCTGTCATGGAAATATTTAATATCAGTAAAATTAAAAGAAAGATAAAACCGATGCATGACATTGTTAGAAGGATGAACCGGTGCTGTAGTTTCTTAATCATTGTTTCCTCCATGTATTCCCGTTTTTTGTGTATGGATAATTTGATTGAAACGTGCAAATTTGGAGTTGGAAAATTCAATTTTCGGCCTTTCCCTCCAATTGATATCCTACGCCGCGGATTGTCCTAATTTGCGTACTGGTTCCCAGAAAGGCTATTTTTTGCCGAAGGAAAGAAATATAGACTTCGATATTATTGTATTCCGCATCACTGTCCAGCCCCCAGATTTTTTCAATCAGGAGGTTTTTGGGCATAATCCGGCCGGCATTATTTAAAAGGAGTTCCATAAGCTGGGATTCCTTTAAACCAAGCTTTAAAGAATCGGAGCCGCAGCAAAGTTCCATCGTACTTTTATTAAATGATAAATCGCCGCAGGAAAGGACTTCCTCATTGTATGCTGCGTTGCGTCGGGAGAGGGCGCGGATTCGGGCAAGCAACTCACCTGTGGAAAAAGGTTTTGCAAGATAATCGTCACTGCCTGCATCTAAACCGGCGATAATATCGGACACTTCGGATTTGGCAGTGAGAAGAATTACCGGGGTTGTGACATGTTCTTTGCGGAGGGTTTTCAATATAGACAGCCCGTCAATGCCGGGGAGCATGATATCCAACAGGATTAGGTCGTATATTTTGGAGCGGGCATACTCTAGCCCGCGGCTTCCATGATAAACGGCATCCACATGATAGTGGTTCTGCTTCAAAATTTCTGTTAGGGCATCTGCCAATGGCTTTTCGTCTTCTACCACTAGTATTCTCATTTTTTTCCTCCATTTCAAAATCTTCTTCCTTGAGGTTTACGGTCGGAAGAGAGTTTTTTCAACCTTGTGTTCCCTTTTTTTCCGCCCTGTAAGTATATAGTATAACAGAAACCTTAAGTGAAAATTGAAAAGATAGGCAACTTCACAATTTCTTCATGATTTTTCAAGATTATTTTAAGGAATGGATTTTATATTCATGTAAAGTAAAGCCAATTTAAAAATAGAGAAGGGTCGGGAAGCGATGAAAGTATGGATGAAAAAAGAAAAGCCGACGGAAGAAAATGGAAAACGAAGGAAGAAGATTTTTATTATCTTGTGGGCGGCAGGCGCATTTTTCGTTGTGGCAAGTGTTGCAGTTTTCTTTTTGATAAGGAAAAAAAACGATGAAAGAAATGTGGATATGCCTCCTGCCATGAATATCTCAGGGGAAGGCGTCATCAGCGCAAGCGGTTTGACTACAGTGGGGATGCTGGATGAGACTTGGGAATTGGATTTTCTGCAAACGGCGCTGTATGTAGAAGAAAGCTATCTTTCTATGGGCGATGAAGTGGAAGAAAGAACTGCTGTTTTTAAGGTTTCGGATGAGACATTGGAAGAAGCAAGGAAAGAGCTGGCGGATGCGGTTACGGAGGCGGAACTGGCTTACCGGCAGGGGATTATAGATTATGAGGTCGGGGTAATTGATGCCCGCGTGGAAAATGAGAAGGCGGCGGTAAATAAAAAGTACAGTCAGGCACAGTATGAGAATGCGTCAGCTGAGGCTGCGGAAAGTGTGGAGGAACTGGAAAAGCAGGTTGAGGAAGCCAGAGAGCTGGTGGATGAGTATACGAAGTCGGTAAATGAAGATTATTACAGGGCTTATTATAAAATAAATGAACTTTACCAGACTTATTATGAACATTTCGGTCTGCTTATGGAGACTTATGAAAAATGGGATATAGAGGAGAAAGAGAGCCTTTATGGAAAGTCTGTTTCCAGTTTGGGCGGCGCTTTGGAGAGCGGAGCTGCGGAAGGCGGGAGGATGATGGGAAGATACAGCGAAAGCGAAACGCTTTTATCCGTATACAATCTGTTTGATGAGATGGTGAAGCAGGAAGCGGAAGAATATGAAACTGCGCTGGAAAACTATGAGACTGCCAAAAAAACAGCGCAGGCAGGGCTGGAAAAAGCACAGAGCGAACTTGCATCTTTGGAAGCGGAACTTGTGACGGCGCAGACGGAATATGAGAAACAGTTAATTGCCTGTAAATCGGATTATGAAATCACATTGGCCGAAAGCGACAATGCTCAGGCGGTATATGAGATTACGCTGGAGAGCCTGGAAGAAACCCTGGCATCCTTAGAGGATGCGAAAGAAGAGGCGGCAGAAAATCTTTCACTTTTTGAGAAGGTGATTGGAGATGGATATTTTTATACCCAGAGTGCAGGAACGATTGTGATGAACGGCATTAGGAAAGACAACTATCTTTTAGGGGAAAGCCTGGTAATTGCCTACAGCAACCCGGAAATGGTTTCTGTAACAGCGAGCGTGGACCAAAGCGATATTGCCGGGATAGCCATAGGGGATGACGTTTTTGTTATGATTAGCGGGTATGGAAATTATCAGGGGAAGGTAACTATGATTAATCCAATTACTCAGGCACAGAGCCGTACTTCCGTTACCTATCAGGTGACGGTCGATTTGGAAGGTGATGTAAGCGCTTTGGATTCCAACCTCACGGCATATGTATACTTTGGAATGCCGGATGAAATGATTCAGGAAATGCAAAATGTGCCGCAGGATGGGGGCGGTTATTTGCAAAAAAATGGTAAGGATGTGCCAAAAGGGGAAGATGTTCCAGGAATGGAAGGGGTAAAAGAAGCTCCAAAAGCGGATGACAGGCCGCAAATGGAGGAAAGTGTATGGCAGGAGAATGTGCCACAGGCAGAGGGCAGTGTATTTCCGAAAAACGGGGGAAAGGAAGACGGGCAATGAAAGAAAAATGGAAAAAGGATAAAAAATTCCGCAGGAACTGTATTCTTGCCGGCTTTATACTTGTCTCCCTGCTGGGGGCATCTGTGTACACATTGTTTGTCCACCCCAATTTAAATACGGAAACTTATGTTTATAAAGAAGAAACGGTAGTCAGGGGAAATCTGATTCTTGGAATCATGGAAAGCGGCAGCCTATCATTAGGGGAATGTTCTGTTATGTATGAGCTGGATTTAGAATTGGATGACGACGAAGAAGACGAAGCGGAAGGAGAGGAGGAAGAAGATGGGGAGGACATCCAAAAATATCTTGAGATTGAAGAGGTGTATGCAATCAGCGGACAACGCATTTCAGAGGGGGATGTACTTTTTCAGTTGACGGAAAACAGTGTCAGAGCGGTGGAAAGAAAATTGGAGTCGGCTCTTACCGAGGCAAGAATCATTCTGGCAAACGCACAGACGGAATATAATATCTCCATGCTCAGTGTCAAAAGTACCTATGATAGCAGCGTAAAGGAAGGAAGCCGTGCCGCAGTAGATTATCAGGCGGCGCTTGCTGCGGGCAGGGAAAAGATTACAGGGCTGGAAGGGGAAATCAAAGTATTGGAGATGGAAATTGCACTGGCGCAGGAAAAGCTTGCGGACGAGGAGTTTCTGGACTCTTATGAGGAAGCAAAGGCGTCCTACAACAAGGCAAAAAATAAATATGAAGAAACAGATTTACATAATTCTACGGCTTATACCAGTAACCTTACGGATTACCAGCAGGCGGAAAACCAGCTGAAGACATTGGAAGAAGAACTGCAAGGATACAAAGATACTATTACGGATAATCAGGTGGAAATCGAAAAAAAACAAAAAGAGATAGATTCGGCAGGGGCATCGCAGGTGTTGGATAATCAGAAAGCGGAAAATGACTATCACTCCGCATCCATGTCAGGGGAACTGGCAAAAGAAATTTACGACTACTCTGTGGATTCCCTTTCCGATTCGGTAAAGCAAGCACAAAATGAGCTGGATGAAATTCAGGAGAAAATGGATGCGTTCAAAGCCTTTGTGGGAGAGGATGGCCGGATTTACGCACCGGAAGATGGACTGATTACCAGCGTTTCCTGCGAAGCCGGGGATAAGCTGACGGATAACAGGGTGATGATTACTTATGCGAAAGAGAATGAATATACGGTAAGAATTGACGTATCCGAGGAGGATGTTGCGGCAATTTCCGTGGGAGATTCGGTAGAGCTGGCCTTCAACGCTTATCCGGAGCAGATTTGGGAAGGGGAAATTATTAGTATTACTACAACATCTACATCGGAACATGCCTCTACCATAAGCTATCCTGTGACGATTCTGGTGCAGGGGGATACCACTTTACTATATGGCGGGATGGCTGCCGATGTTACTTTTGTAACGGATTCGGCAGAGAATGTGCTTTATGTTTCCAAGAAAGCTGTGTTTGAAGAAAACGGATTTAGCTATGTATACAAAAAGGATGCCAGGGGAAACAGGGTAAAAACCAAGGTGGAAACAGGTTTTTCCGACATGGCTTCCATAGAGATTATAAGTGGGCTGGAAGAGGGGGATATCATATATATTGAAAGCATTATGAACATAAATTAGGAAAGGCAGAAGAAAAGGAAATTTAATGCGGTATGCGGGGGATAAAGATGAAGGAAAAGTTAAAACAGATTATAAAAAAATGCGGACAGGAAATAGAGAAAAACAAAAAAATACGGATTTTTTTCATAGTATCGTTTTTCGTGATTATGGCGGCAGGGATTATCGCTGCAACAGTTTCTAAAAAAGAAAAAACAGCCTATAGGGAAACGCAGGCGGCAAAGGGAAATCTGGCAAGAGGGGTTACGGAAAGCGGCAGCGTGGATGTTGGTACTGTCATACAGGCTTTTGATTTGGATATCAGCGAATTTACCGGTAGTGGTAATTTTACGTTTGGCATCGGAGGCGCAGGCAATTCAGAAGGCAACATGATGATAGGTATGATACCGGAAGCGTCGGATTCAGGAAATTTGGCGGACAGAAAACTGGAAATTGAACAGGTATATGTGGAAGCCGGACAGGAGATTGAAGCCGGAACGCCAATTTTAAAACTGACGCAGGAAAGCGTGGAGGGAATCCGTACGGAGCTTGTTCAGGATGCTACGGAGGCAGAGCTGGTCTATCAACAGGCCCTTACTTCGCAAAAGCAGACGGAAGTGGATGCGGAGGGGGAATATAAGCTCAACTCTCTTTATGCAACTTATTCCCAGACAGAGTATGAAAAAACGGTTTCTAATCTAGCGGAAGCAGTGGAGAATGCAGAAAAGGCTCTTACGGATACAAAAGAGGAACTGGCAGATGCACAGGAGGAACTGGCCAGAAAGGAGACGCTTCTTGCGGAAGAAAAAAAAGTGCTTGAAAATGCGCTTTTTACTGCGGAGGGAACGGATAAAGAAAATGCGCTTTACTGGTGGATTATTGCATACCAGACAGCGGATGATGCGCAGGAAATGGTAGATACTTTGGAGGAAGAAATTGAACAGCTTAAGGAAAGTATCGAGGATTACAGCGGTGAAAAAACAGAGAATGAAATAGCACTTGCCCTGGCTCAGAAGGAATTGGAAAGCGGAGAGGTTACTGCCAGAGGGGAACTGGATAAAAGAAATTATAATGCGCAAAATGCCCGGGAGATTTATGATGTTGCCATAGAACAAAGCGAATTTGAAACGGAAACTGCAATGGAAGATTATGAGGAAGCGGCGGGGAAGCTGGAGGAATTTGACTCTGTTATTATAGAGCAGGTTATTTCGGCAGACAATGCCGGTGTGATTACAGAGGTTTGCGTGGCAGCGGGGGATTCCCTGACCCAGGATATGGATTTGATTAGCCTGAATAATTACGATGAAGTTACAATTACGGTTTCGGTTGAGGAAGAGGATTTGGAGGCGGCAGCTCTTGGAAATACGGTAAATGTGACGTTGGCAGCCTTTGAAGATGAGGTGTTTAAGGGAACGGTTACGGAAATCGGGGATGCAGAGATAAACAGCAATACCAATAGGACTATGTATTCGGTAACGGTAACCGTGCCAAATACCGGCAATGTTTTGTATCAGGATATGACGGCGGAAGTAACTTTTGTTACGGACGAGGTATCCGAAGTGCTTTATATACCAGTCAGGGCAATAATGGAAAAGGACGGGGCAAATTATGTCAAAGTAAGGGAGAAAGATGGAACAATCATTAGGAAAAGGGTAACCACTGGTTTCTCGGACGGCATTAACATAGAAATAAAAGAAGGGCTTTCCGAAGGTGAAACCGTGCTGACGGAAAGTAAGGTGAAAACATGAGATTATCCGAAATCGGTCGTCTGGTATGGCTGAATCTTGTACAAAATAAGTTCAAGGTGTTTCTTACTTCAACAGGTATCATTGTAGGTTCTGCAACGATTATGCTTGTTATTGCCATCGGAACAGGAGGGAAGCTGGAGGTTGCAGAGCAGTTTAAAAATCTGAATGCTGGTTCCGTGGATATTTCCTATGAATATAACGGGAACAGTTTTACGGGAGGAATGTCAGGCGTCGGAATGCCGGGAGGGAGGATGTCAGGTGGAGAAACAGCAGGAGGAATACCGGGAGGGGGTATGTCGGGCAGCGGGATGGCAGGTGGAAGTATGCCTAGAGGAAGTATGCCTAGAGGAGGTATGCCGGAAGATGGAATGCCGGATGGCGGCATGGGTGGAGGTTTTTTCCCGTTTGGCGGGATGGAAGAACAGATGAATATGACTAAAATCATCTTATCCCAGGAGGATGCGGATAATCTTAAGGCAAGTATTTTGGAAATAGCAAGTGCCACGATTTCTTATACGACGAGGCAGGAGGTGGAAGGAGGCAGCCTGGAGGAGAGCGCTTCCTATACTATTGCCGGTGTAAAAGAAAACTATGCGGATATCAGTAATCTGGAAATGGCGATTGGTGCATTCTTTACGGAAGATAATGATGCTTATAAAGAGAGGGTCTGCGTCTTGGGTTATGGTGTGGCAAAGGAAATGTTTGACAGTGTGCTGGATGCCTATGATTCGTCGGTTTATATTGATAACCGTTCTTATATAGTGGGCGGGGTATTTATGGAAATGGGAACGGTGGCATCGGGCATCAGCCCGGATGAAGCAATTTTTATTCCCTATGAAACAGGAATCAAGTATCTTACCGGTAAAGATGTAAGCCCTACGATTACTGTGGTAGCGGAGGATGTAAACGATGTGGAAAACGTTATGGAACAGGTACAGTTTGTACTTGCTGAAAATTATGGGGGAAATGTAGAATTTACCATTTCCGATGCAGGAAGTAAAATGGAGGCTGCATCAAAATCCAATGAAACGCTGACTCTTCTTTTAATGGCTATGGCAGCCATTGTATTCATTGTAGGTGGAATCGGAATTATGAATGTATTGTTTGTTTCCGTAAAGGAACGTACCAATGAGATTGGCATTCTAAAAGCAATCGGGTGTGACCAGAAGGATATTCTGACAGAATTTCTGCTGGAAGCCAGTTGTATCAGCTTTGTAGGAGCTGTTTTAGGGGTATTGCTATCTTTGGGAATCACGCCAATCATAGAAGGGTTTTCCGTGCGTGTGGAGCTTTCTTTTGGGGGAGGAATCTTATCTTTACTGTTTGGTGTGCTGACGGGCACAGTTTTCGGCTTTTATCCAGCGCTTAAGGCGTCTCAGCTTATCCCGGTAGTGGCTCTGAATCATGAGTGAGGAAAGGTAAAAAGGTTATGAGATTTATGCCTTATGTCTGTTGATGCGCAGGCTGAGGAAGAAAGGCATGGTTATAAAAATGAGTGAAAACAAAATTATAGATATGAGGCAGATTAATAAAGGATACATGTTGGGGGCGGAAAAGGTACCGGTGTTGAAAAATGTAGATTTTTGGGTGGAAAAAGGGGAATTTGTGGCAATTTTAGGGCCTTCAGGTTCCGGAAAGACTACCCTTATGAATATAATTGGCTGTATGGATGTGGCAGATTCCGGGGAATACTATCTGGACGGGCAGCCCATACACAGCATGACAGAAAAACAGATGGGAACAGTCCGCAATAAGGAAATAGGTTTTATTTTCCAGAATTATCAGCTGATTCCGACTTATAACATTCTGCAGAATATTATCATGCCTCTGGTAGTCCGCGGCATGACTACAAAGGAAGCGGAAGAAAAGTGTTTTCCGGTTATTGAAATGCTGGGGATTGGGCACAGGCTGGGGCATAAGCCTTCGGAACTTTCAGGAGGGCAGAAGCAGAGGGTATCCATTGCGAGGGCGCTCGTAGGGGAACCGGCCCTGCTTCTGGCGGATGAACCTACCGGGGCACTGGATTCGGCCAGCGGCAAGGATGTGCTGACGCTTTTTGGGCAACTTCACGGGCTTGGAAATACTATTGTTATGATTACCCATGATTTAAACGTTGCAAAGGCAGCAGGAAGAATTGTACATATTATTGATGGGTGCCTGGAATAAAAAATTGATTATTACTTTTTATATGCACCATTCTATTTGTAATTTACTCTTTGGCTTCAAATCAAGAGCCCGTTACCTTTGAAGAATAAGAACTTAGGAACCTGCAAATCCACATAACCGCTGGGATTGCGATATTTTAATAAAATTATTAGCACTCACCTATTGTTTTGTGGAGGCGTGCATTATCTTACTTTATCAGGTCTTGTAAAGCCCGTAAAACGGCACTTTTCCTTGCATCAGGCTTCATCGGATTGTGTCGTTTTTGTCGCAAATGGGGTATGAAGTGGGGTATGGGGAAGAGAAGGAAAGGTATTCCTATACGAAGACCAGTAGAAAATATAGGTGTGCCTCTTTTTTTCAGTTCTTTCATGTGGTAATTGGTGATGATTTGCTGGCTTAGCGGTTCATCCACGCCAAACATAGGTAATAAAAGGGTTTTAAAAGATTGAGTAATCTGTTATAATAACAATATCAATAGAAAAGTTGGTGTAAAATGATAACAATAGAACAGTTAAAGGCATTAAATCAGCCTGGCAACATAGCAATAACGGAACACGCTAGAATCCGTTTATATGAACGGAATATAAATGTTGATGACATTATAAACGGTATTGATACAGGTGAGATTATCAAACAATATGAAGACGATAAGCCATTACCAAGTTGTTTGATATTAGGATTTTCTGTTAAATCACAGTACATTCACATTGTAGTAAGTTTCGAACCAGATTTTATATATTTAATAACTGCATATTTTCCCGATTCTGATATATGGGAAAATGATTTTAAGACGAGAAAGGGGCGTTAATTATGGTATGTATGGAATGTGGTGCAAAAGCGGAAAAAGGATATACAACAAGTGTAACAGATTTGGGAAATTGTCTTTTAATTGTGCGGAATGTTCCTTGCTATAAATGTACAGAATGTAACGAGATTATCTACACAGGGGATGTTGTTAAAAGACTGGAACAGATTACGGAACAGGCGAGACAGTTTACACAGGAAATTTCTATTGTAAATTATAGCAGTGTTGCATGATGGAATTGCGGCAAATAAAATAAGACAGTATAAAAGGATTGAATTTTCAGTCCTTTTTGTTTTGCATGACGGGCATATCAGTGTCCTGCGGTGAAAAAAGAATTGAACCACGGAAATCTCCAGCAGGGTGACAATCAAGGTCTTTGTCATATTGGTACATTCTCATATCACCCTATATTATTCTACATTTCGGGTGAGCCTATGAGAACGAAATAGAATTTTGCTTATGGTAGTATTTAATTTTCTGTCAAGATTTGTTAAATGGAATATAACATCAATATCTCTGCAAAATTATATAACTATGTTTTTGGGGGAGGAGAATCAGATCAGGATGGGAATGGACAGGGATTATGAAGTGGACGGGATAAAGGGCTTTATTCTCACTAGCAAGAACGGACGCCCCTTACAGCCTAGCGCAGTCAACAATGTGCTTTACAATATTATGGATGCTTATAATAAGCAGGAAGCGGCGAAAGCAAAAAAGGAACACCGCAAACCAGCATAAACACTGGGGTTGCAAAAAATAACCAAAATAATTAGCACTCACCCATTGTTTTGTGGAGGCGTGCATTATCTTACTTTATCAGGTCTTGTAAAGCCCGTGAAATGGCACTTTTCGAGGTCATGCTTTTGCATCAGGCTTCATCGGATTGTGTCGTTTTTGTTGCAAATGGGGTATGGGGAAGAAAAATAGATTGTGAGTATGGGAGTAATAGGATATAATATTAATAGGAAAGTTTATCGGTTATTAGTGCTAAGGGAGAATAAGAAAAGAAAAAGTATTATGAAAATATATATGGATAATTGCTGCTATAACAGACCTTATGATGACCAGACGCATATCAGGATACATTTAGAAACGGAAGCAAAGTTACATATTCAGGATATGGTAAAAAAGGGATATATCGACCTTGTAACCTCTTTTATGCTGGAATATGAGAATGGAAAGAATAGATTCTCTCACAAAAAGAAGGCAATATCTGATTTTATGAGTGCGAATGAATCATACTATGTAGGAATAGAAAAGGGAGAAGAAGCAAAATTGATAGCAGGGCATATTATGGAGTCTGGCGTTAAAAGTGCAGATGCGCTTCATGTTGCTTGTGCTATTTTAGCAGGAAGTGATTATCTTATTACTACGGATGACAGATTGCTTAAGTTTCAAACAGAGGATATACAGATTGTGACACCAGGTGAATTTATCAGGAGATTGGAGGCGAGTGATGAATGAATAGTGCTACAGAACTTATGGATGCTGGTTTTGCATGTTTAGTTGAAAGACTAGGTATTGTTGATGCAGAGCGCTTTGTAGCTATGATAAAAAGAGACAGCTTCGATTATACGCTTTGGCGAAGAGAATATTTTGATAAAATGGATTTGAGTCAGGTCAGCGAGGAAGCGTCTGCCTATGCGAAAAGTCATCCTCATAAAGGAAAAGGAATAAGGATTTAATTATCTAATGTAGTGATTTCAATGTGGAGTAAGGGGTTATTCAAGTGTACGTGCTTGGGTAGTCCTTATTTTTTTTGAGAAAATCAGAGGAAAGGTGAAGAAGATTGAGGAACAGCTTTATAAGATTGGCATTGACTATGTCAGGAACAAAAGATGAAAACGTGATACGGAAGCATTGTAAAGTGACACAAGAGACAGCAAAACTTTTAATGGAACGTTCCAAGGCGAAAGATATGAATGGAATTAAATATATCCGCTATTTGCGCCTGAACCAGTTGGAGCATTTGAGGAGTAGAAAAATAAAATTAGAACTGATGCGAATGCG